>Ga0268280_1002126_pt1 | contig 12027 bp, 11 predicted proteins | sample saktaG_9_FD_190139 | JGI IMG/M metagenome (GOLD analysis project Ga0268280, IMG submission 190139) | Saline water microbial communities from Sakinaw Lake, British Columbia, Canada - sak_2011_5_24_40m | ecosystem: Environmental > Aquatic > Non-marine Saline and Alkaline > Saline ...
CCGGGACTGCATTTCCCGGATCTGTTCAAGAGATTCATCGTTGATTGTCTTGAGTTTCTGGATGTTATCCATTTTATCCTGATTATTTCGCAGGTTATTAATGGCTTTGGTGATCTCCTCCGGATCAGCTTCTATTTTTGCAGTTAAAGAATATTTTTCACCGTCCCACTTTTCATCCAGAATTTCCAGTTTAACGATACCGGCTGTGAGGGCGACAATCTCCTCTTTTTCGATCGTAAAATTCTTTATTTCAATCCGGGTCTCCAGATAGGTTCCAATTTTTTCCAGGAGCAGCCGCTTGATCTCAATCAGCGAAACCGTCCGGCAAGTCAGCTTGCTGTCGGATTCCCCGGCGCTGTAAGTATAGTTTTCAATAAAATCCCTTGAGGTCGCCATACTCGTAAAAGGGAGGCCCAGTATCATTAGAACCATAATAATCACGCGGTATGTAAACATATCGACACCTCCAACACCATTCATCCGGTTATCATCAAATGGCCTTATCCATCTTCAATCTTCCTGCAGCTCCTTTAACTCCAAATATTGTCTTATTATCAATATGTTGACGATATTGATTGTTATCATTTGTCACCTTAATCCAAGGATACCACCAATAAGTTTTAAGAGATGCTATTTTAATATCCTTTCGAATACAGAACTTAATTTTCCAAAATCAATAAGCATTTCACTTTCTTCACTTCTTTTTTCTCCATTAGTATATGTATGTCCAAAAAAAAGATTGATTTCTATTTTGTTCTTTTTGCAATAATCCGTTAAAGAATGCTTCGCCATGCTTCCAATCAAATAGGCCTTATGTTTTTTACCCCATTCAAAATGCGGTCCATCACCACCACTGTCGCCTATTATGACAATCTTTTTATCAGGAATGCCTAAATATTTCAGAGCGTAAGCAGTGTTTTTCCCCTTATCCTGAATTTCATCAAGAGCATATATTTGAGGCGGGTCTGTCTCTTGAGAAGAGTATCGAATCATCGTATTGGCTGATATCACGGGAACTTTTGGAAACAACTTTTTTGCAAATATTCGCTGGAAATATCCCATTAAGCCTGTTGTATTGATCATGAATAGGATTTTATTTTTTGTACACCAATCGATTAGCTCCGGCACACCTTTATAGGTTATAAAAGATTCGTCCAGGTAGGCGTCCATTTGTTGAATCGATATCAGCCCGGGTAGAAGTTTCTTGATTCTTTTATTAGCCGTTCCAAGAGATATTTTATTGCCAGTGTATTCTTTAAATATGGTTGTCAAGTCTGAGGTTAAAGCCGGATAATTATATATAATCGGGTCGAATGGTCCGCAGGGCGCCAGACACTGGTTCCAGTCCGAGGAAATTATTGCTTTGAAACTTTGCTCTTTCATAGCATTCGTTACTTTTCTCGTACCGAGGATTTAGACCCAAACAGGTGCTGTGCCACGCAGCCTTTCAATGTCTCTGTCGACGAATTTGCTGGCCCATTCCGGACAGTAACCCATAAAAGAAACTCCTTGCGTTGCTTCCTATCGATCGGTTGTTGTAGCCACCCTCCTGCAATACAAGACACGGCCTCTGGAGTCGGCCGATCTCCGCACCGATTGCTGTAAAATCTCGGCCCGTGAAACTCCATGTGCCAGTAGGGTCGCCTTTGGAGGTATCCAATCCGAAGCACACTACAAGGTAAGTGGCGCCGAAGTCCCGAACGCGGGCGAGGGCGATCCGCAGCGTGTTAAGATAATCGGCAATGTCAATCGTCTCATGTAAGGGGTAATTCACGTTGTACCCCGCCCCTTCTCCCTCACCTTTTTCGTCGGCAAATCCGGTGAAATACGGATAAGCGAAGCGCGGGTGTCCGTGAATCGAAATTGTCAGCACATCCTTTCGACGGTAGAAGATGTCCTGCTGTCCGTTGCCGTGATGGTAGTCAATATCCAACATAGCGACCTTTCCGAATTGGCTGAGGTGGTGGGCGGCAACTGCTGCATTGTTGAAGTAGCAGAAACCTCCAAAGAAGCCCCGCTCGGCGTGGTGGCCCGGGGGACGAACCAGCGCATAAGCTATTCGTCTTCCAGAAAGAAGCTCACGCACACCGGTAAGCGCACAGTCAACGGCTCGACGTGCCGCAACGTAAGCATGACCGCTTATTGGTGTGAAAGTGTCGATGCAGTAGTACCCAGCGCGAATGGGCAATTCCACAGGTGGCCGGGCTCGGTTGCGGATAGGAAACACATAAGGATAAATGGGAGCATCCGGCTCAACATTTTTGCAGACCTTTTTGAAGTACCTCACGTACTCGGGATCATGCACAGCGGTAATCCACGAGTCGCCGAATGCGGTAGGCGACACTGAATCAAAGACTCCTGTCGGCTCGAGGGCATGTTGTATCGACCGGATTCGTACAGGCGACTCAACGTACCCTCGCTCTTTCACATGGTGGATCTCGTGTTGGTCCGTCACCACAAGAGCGATCTTGGCGAGATTTGCGGCAATGGCCGCGTTCCTTTTCTCCACTGTCTGAGCCACAGCGTAGCGTGGCGGCCTGAGTCGAACCGGATCATCGCGCACGGACTCTAACACCATTTGGACATAGGCCGGGGTACAAATGTCCTTGTACTTCCGTTCGAGAATGCAGGCAATCACCCGTTTCAGGTAGCTTCTGCGGAGTACGCGGTTTTGCGCCAAGTCATCAAATATCAAGTAGGGGGGGTTGTCCGTTCCCTGGCGAACCGGCGTTTCGTAGGCAGTGTTCACTATAGGACGCGCCCCATAGGCCTCGTAGAACTTCAATCGCGCCCTGTTCTGCTTAAGAACATCCGGATTGAGGCAAAGCTTCGGGTCGTCAGGCAAGCATTCAAAGAACACACCTGCGACACCAAGAGACAGGGCCTCACTTCGAACCCGGGCGTAGAGCGCTCCGCCCACGCCACGTCCTGCCAATCTCCTGTTGCTGGCCAGGTAGTCGAGATAGCAGAATTTCAGATCCGCATCGTAATCAAGCAATGCCAAACCGCGGACGGTGGATCGATGGTCTTCGGCTACATAGAGAATCGAACGAAAGCGGTATTTCAATGGATGCCGGAGCAATTCGGGTATACGGTCGATTTCATGGCGATCAAACAACTCGAACTGCGAACGCAGAATTACGCTAACCTGCTCCAGAGCATGTCGATTCGCCGGAACGACATCATCGAATATGCGACGAATACGGAACATCAGATAATCTCCTCAAGCCCTCAGTGGTCCAACATTATCATTAAAGTGTACACCGCAGGATTTTCATTGAATCTAAAACCGACAATCGAATCCACACCAATTTCTGCCGCCTTCTTGCGCATCGCGCGGCTTTCAGCGGTATGGTGCACCCTGCTTGTTCGCATCAGCCGATCTGAATTTTTTGGAACCTGACCACGGTTTCGGAGTAGTCGGCAAACGTTCGGAGCAGAGCGATCATGATCTGAAAAAGACGCCCTGCTTCCTCTTTGGTCAGCTGGCCTTGTCCCTCATTAATCCCTTTCATGTTGATGGGGCAACAGCTATTGACGTCCGTTTGATTGCACCAATACTTGCCACGATCCGGCGAAGGGTGTGATACGGTTAACTGAGCTTGATTTGCCCAGATTTCGATCAGATTTCCTTCCTCGCCAAAGAAAGAGAAGTGCCGGCCGGTAGACGCTTCAACAAGACCCTGCAGTATCTGGCTTATGTCTTCGGGACCACGGAAGGGAATTGAGATTGTGTGATCCTTGTATGCCGTGTCACAGTTAAGATCTCCGCAGGAGTATGAACTGGTATAGTAGTAGAGCGTTAGTTTGCCCGCAGATTTACTCCTGTCGTAAAAGAAACTGTGTCGGTTTCTCAAGCCAAATTTTGCGTTAAGCTCTGTCGCTCCCATATCGATTCTCCTTTGTGAACGGGAGCGGCGGAGCCTCCCGGAGCACAGTAGCTCTCCCGGCGCAGTTCGTTTTATCCACGTATCATTGCTCTACGTATGCGTGTTCGCATACTTTCCCGTTCCTGTCAAAATCCACGACAAGAGATGCGGATTTCGTTTTAGCGCCACCAAAGGATGCGTAAGCATGAACGTAAATCCACCGCTCCACGCACCCTGCCGGACTGCCCGTGATCGACTGCGACTGGTTTGGCGAGCCGAACCAGCCGCGGATCTGATTTTTATCCTGCACGCCGGTCTTGATATCGCCGATATGCGTCCGATCAAACTGCTTTCCCGCAGTCGCGCATGATACGAGCGTAAAAATCGCAACAACCGCAACCATCCATAAAGTCTTCTGTACTGTCATATCTCGGCCCTCCTTTTGGTGTGATGTTCTTACACAGCGTGATGGTTAAATGATTGTAATTTTTATTCTGATAAATCAATCCAACTTCCGTTTGTGAGTGATTCAAGCTCAGCAGGCTTAAGTTGAAAAACCGCAAACGGGGTGCCGGCAGCAGCCCAAATCACTTCATATTTCTTCAGGTCTTTATCTAATATGGTTTCCAGAGTTTCATTATGGCCTACCGGTGGAACCCCGCCGATTGCATATCCGACTCTCTCTTTCACATACTTTCCATCCGCTTTGCCGAGTTTCAGGCCCGTAGTTATTTCGATTTTCGCCAAATCTACCCGATTTGCCCCTGATGCAATGACAAGAATCGGAAGGCCGGTTTCCTTGTCGCTAAACACGAGAGATTTAGCTATTTGAGCTACTGCACATCCGATGCTATCAGCGGCCTCTTGCGCAGTCCTGGTTAAACCGGGTAGCTCCTTAACTTCAAAAGAGAATCCCTTCGCAAAAAGGAAATCCTGCACACGTTTTGCGCTAACACTTAATTTTGATTCCATAAATTCATTTCTTTCGAAAAATATAACATTGGTAACAAGCGGAAAACTTTCAATCTATTGCCTGTATAAGATGGAAAATACTTCCATATATTGTCGTATTATCAATGTTTTAATGATATTGATTGTTGCCATGGAAATCAAGAAATAAGTTACACCCGATTCATAAATCATACTTTTTGATAAGGCTCAACAGGATCTGAGATATCATCACAACTAGACGAACACCGAAAATACCTGCTGTGAGCGGAATAATTTAGTGTGGGACTTTTTTGTATATTGAGGAGTTTTAAAACTCAAAGGTCGCTTCTTAGAATCCTTCCGGGCGTACCAGTGATTTAAAATCAAAAGGGTTACAGCATATTATCTGCCGTAACCCTTTATTTTTTTCGCCCCTGGCGAAATCATCCTATTTTTCCTTTTTCTTATCCTTCTTCTCCTGCCTTTTTTCCTTTACTGATTTAGCCGGCTTCTTTTTTTGCTCTTTTTTTCTGTCCATTGCTTTTGCCATTTTATCCTCCTTTTTCTCGTTCACAACCTTTTATGAAATCAGAATATACCTAGATCTTTTAAAACATTATTTATACCGAGCTTTTGAATCTTAAGCCTTATAAACTCGGAGATTGTCGGCTGATAAGGTTTTACCTTGAGATGCTTCCGGATTTCCCGAGGTGTTCTCGATCCCTTGTGATTATTGCAGGCTCTGCAGGCGGCTACACAATTTTCGAAAGTGGTCTCCCCGCCTCTTGATCTTGGCACAATATGATCGATCGTCAACTTCTCCTTCTCAGAACCGCAATAAGCGCATTTGAACCCGTCCCTTATGAGAACATTCTTCTTGCTGAAAGGGACCCTGTTTCTGAAGATAGTTCTGATGAGTTTTACCAGCTTCATGACGGCAGGGATTTTCATCAGGGCGCCGCCGGAAGTTTTGATAAAAGTCTCGGAATACGAAATGACCTCAACCTTTCCCTTGGAAAGAAGACAGACCGCCCTTCTCCAGTTTACAAGATTAAGGAATGTGTAATCCGCGTTCAGTAAAACACACTGGGGCATATTATATCAGCCTCCGAACATAATTCGCTTTTTACTTTTACCTGCTGCCTATTTCCTTCCACTATTCACTATCGAATATCGGACATCGAATTTCGAACCTCGGCTTACGCCTTTCGCCTTCTGCCTATTGACTATTTATTTTTCGGGCACAATAGCAAATACGCAGAATAAAATCAATATGCATGGCATTTTGGCTCCCATTTCTGAAATCTGTTCTATGAAGCTTTTCTATATTATTGATTTTAATATGCAAAGCAGGTACGATGCTATAGGCTAAAGACGAAAGGCATTATCGAGGCGTAAGTCGGTATTAGGATTTTGGATTTACTTGAAACATGCAACCTGCAACTTAAAATCAGGAATATAATTTACATGTTTATCCCGACAACAAAAGAGGAAGTCAAAAAACTCGGCTGGGACTCACTCGATGTTATTCTTGTAACCGGAGACAGCTACATCGACAGCCCTTTTGTGGGAGTATCGGTCATAGGAAAGATGCTTATAAAAGAGGGATTCCGGACAGGCATCATCGGGCAGCCGGATATTGATTCGGGAATCGATATCTGCAGGCTTGGTGAGCCCGAACTCTTCTGGGGCATCACAGGCGGGTGCATAGATTCAATGGTTGCAAATTATACAGCCTCGAACAAGAGAAGAAAAAATGACGATTACACCGCAGGAGGTTCTAATATCCGCCGTCCCGACCGCGCAGTTATTGCGTACTCAAATCTTATAAGAAAATATTTCAAAAACACAAAGCCGCTTGTATTAGGAGGGATGGAAGCAAGCTTAAGAAGAATTCCCCACTATGATTTCCGGTCAAACAGTCTCCGCAGATCAATATTGTTTGATGCAAAAGCGGATTATATCGTTTATGGCATGGGTGAAAAGACAGTGGTTGCGCTTGCGGAAAAATTAAGAAACGGAAACGGAGGAAAGGATCTTCCCGGTATCTGTTATGCCGGAAAAGAAAAACCGGAAGGTTATCTGGAACTTCCTTCGTATGAGGTTCTTCTGAAAGAGAAAACCGCTTTTATTGATATGTTCAAAACTTTTTACAGAAACAATGATCCTGTAACGGCAAAGGGAATGTGCCTGAGGCACGACAGCAGATATCTTATTCACAATCCTCCGGCACCGTATCTTTCAGCAGAGGAGCTTGACGGAATTTATGACATGGATTTTGAAAGAGAGCTTCATCCTTTTCACAAAAAAGAGGGGCCGGTCAGGGCTCTTGAAACAATAAAATTTTCCATATCAACCCACCGTGGATGCTACGGAGAGTGTAATTTCTGCGCAATATCAGTCCATGAGGGAACAACCGTAAGCTGGCGAAGCGAAGAATCAATCATCAGGGAGGCAAAACGCCTGGCATCACATCCTGATTTTAAGGGATATATACTTGATGTCGGAGGTCCCACTGCAAACATGTACGGATTTGAATGTGAAAAAAAGCTTTCCCGCGGAAGTTGCATTGATAAACGATGCATCCATCCTCAAGTCTGCCTCAAATTAAAACCAGATCACAGCAGGCAGATATCATTGCTTGCGAACTTAAGAAAAATTATGGGAATAAAGAAAGTCTTTATATCGTCGGGCATAAGATATGATCTTCTTCTTTCGGATAAAATCTGGGGAGAAAAATATTTAAAAGAGATCGTGCTGCATCACGTATCCGGCCAGCTTAAAACAGCTCCGGAACATACCGAAGAAAAGGTCCTGCAAAAAATGGGAAAACCCGGAACAAAACCACTTGCCAAATTTGTTGACCTGTTCAACAGACTCTCAAAAGAGGCGGGAAAAGAGCAATATCTCACATATTATTTCATGGCGGCGCATCCCGGATGCGATGAAAAGGATATGAAAAGACTCAAATCATTTGTTTCACGCAATTTGAAGATCAACCCCGAACAGGTCCAGATTTTCACTCCTTCACCATCGACATATTCCACTTTGATGTATTATACCGGAATAGACCCCTTTACAAAAATGAAAATTTATGTTGAAAAAGATATTACAGAAAAAGAAAAACAGAAAAATGTATTAATACCAAAAAAGGCTGTTGAACGTGAAAAAAAATAATCTCTCATTTTTCATTGCGGCAATTCTGATTTTTTTTGCCGTATCTCACGCTGGGGCAGGAAACTCATCAGAAAAAACCGACCATGAAAAAAACATAATCCTTCCTGAGGAAACCCTGTTTGACCCTCTTATGGCCGATCCGCGCTGGCCTCATTTCTCGGTTTCATACCAGAGCTACATTGATGATAATGAGCTGAAAAACGTGGGAGCAACGAGCTTCGGCGAGACATTCCCTTTTTACAGCGGAAATGCTTTCGGAGGACGATGGACAACAGGAATACAGGCAGCCGTCTTTGCTTTTTTCAATCTTGATGCAGACTCAATGGATCTGATAAATGCGGATTACTGGGTCGGAATACCAGTGGCTTACAGGAAAGATAACCTTTCCGGGCTTTTCAGGATCTTCCACCAGAGCTCTCACCTCGGGGATGAATATCTCCTGTATAATAAAATTGACAGAGTAAACCTGAGCTATGAGAGCATAGACCTCAAGTTGTCCTGTGACATCGACAGGGCATTCAGGGTTTATGCAGGCACGGGATATATTATTCACAAGGAACCCTCCGGTATAGACCCTCTTTCAGCACAGCTTGGCATGGAATACAGAAGTCCTCAAACTTTTTTATCGAACCGGATAAGACCCATCGCCGCTGTAGATCTGAGAACGTGGGAGGAAAACAACTGGGATTTTGATGTATCGGCAAGGCTGGGGGTTCAGCTTGAAAACATTGAATCCAAAAACCGCAAGGTCCAGCTCATGCTCGAATACTTCAGTGGCCATTCGCCTCACGGACAGTTTTATAACCGGACGATAGAATATGCCGGACTCGGTATACATTTCTATTTTTAATGATCATGACGGCTTCGCAAAAGGTTTTATTTCTACCACCAGGAGCACGAAGAAAGAACTATAATATATGATGTTTTCGGCTTCGTATACTTAGTACTCTTCATTGTTTTATAAAACAATTACGCTTTTACGTTTTTACGAGTCTATCACGACTGACGGCAAAGGAAAAAGCTTCCGCCTCAGGCGGACAGAATGACTTTTTACTAAACTGTCACCATAAACGGAGATGCTTATGGATAAAATATATGGTTTCAACAGAATAACCGGAGCAATCATAAATTTCTGGAATATTAATGAAGCATGGCGATTTGCGGCCTTTATGATTATCATGGCGGCTGGAATATCGTTGTTTGAAATCCTCTTTAGGTTTATTAAAACAAGATTCAGGGAATTTATCCTGTCAAAAGGCTACAGTCCTGAAAACTGGAATCTCTCTCTTTTCAAGCCGTCCATAAGGCTTGCTTTTATTGCGCTGGTTATCAGGTTAACCGAACTGGTTTTCATCTTATCACATGATCAGTATAAAATTATTGGGATTATCGAGTTTATTCTCCTTGCCATTGCAATAATTCTTGTTTTCTACGAAGGAATAAGCCTTCTTGACAGGCTGCGCCTGCTATTACCTGAAGATTTCAGAAGCCAATTTCCGGAAGAGACTTTGCTGAAACTGAAAAGGAACCTTAAGATTTCCATATTCACAGCTGTTTTTGCCGGATCTCTGTGGTTTCAGAAGTCCCTGATCCCGGAACCGGTTTCAGGCCATTTTTTATGGCCGTATCTGATGGCGCTTGTTGCGGTTTATATCATCTTTGTAGTTGCCAAACAGACGGACAGGTTTTTTTCGGGTATCATCACAAGCCTTAAATACTCGGAAGGGAAAAAGAGATTCTGTATCATCCTTAAATCAACCATATGGCCGTTAAGGCTTCTTTTTATAGCATTAGCACTTCTTATCACTGTTGAGATACTTACTCTTCCCCATTCCGTGGAAAAGATTGTCGAACGTTCGGAGGGAATTCTAACAACATTTGCCATTGTTTTCTTCCTGTACAGCCTCGTTGACGTTGCGGTTTATCAGATAACGGAGTACGCGGGCCGGAAAGATACCCAGCTTGATCTTTCCTTCGTACAGATGTTCCGCATAATTGCAAGAGTGCTGGTTATTATTTTCGGTGCGGTTTATATTATACAGGTTGTCTTCGGAAAGCCGATGAGCACCCTTCTCGCAGGCCTTGGAATCGGGGGTCTCGCCGTAGCTCTCGCAGCCCAGGATACATTGAAGAATTTCTTCGGAAGCATCATGATAATGCTCGACAAGCCGTTCGGAATAGGCCAGCTCGTTCAGGTTGAGGATTTCAAGGGAACGGTTGAGAAGATAGGTTTCAGATCAACAAGAATGCGCACTGTGGAAGGCCATCTCGTCACCGTCCCGAATGAAAAGATAGCCGCTTCAAGCATAAAAAATATAGCTAACAGGCCGTTCATACGACGGACTTCGAATATTACGGTCACGTATGATACCCCTCCCGGAAAAGTCGAGCGCGCGGTTTCGATAATAAAAGAGATTCTTGCAGACCACGAAGGGATGCTCCCGGATTACCCGCCCAGGGTTTTTTTCGATGAATTCAATGATGTATCCCTTAATATATTAATGACATACTGGTATTCGCCTCCCGATTACTGGGAATTCAAAGCCTTTTGTGAAAAAGTGAATCTTAAAATCATGAGGGCGTTTGAAGCCGAGGGAATTGAATTTGCGTTTCCCACGACAACGACATATCTTGCGCAGGACAACAAAAGGCCTCTTCATATTGATCTTTCGGGTGGTTTAAATCTTAAGGATAGTGACAAGGATGAAGTTACATGATATACATATTATGTGACGGCTTTGTAAAAAAATATTTTATCTCTTTTTGAGCCACTACTGCGAAAAAGTCAGGCAAGCCGGTCCCGCAAACACATTCGTGGCCTGACCCTGCTTAAGTCAGCCGAGCCGCGGGAAATCCAATCCGCCTCAGGCGGATCACAATATGTTGAACTCCTTTTTTTCAAGGGAGTGACGAAGGAGCGGAAATGAAAAAAGCTATATCCGGCAGGAGAAAGTTGTTTATTGTCGCGCACAGGGGAGCAAAAGAAGAAGCACCCGAAAATACCCGCTCGGCCTTTGATGCCGCATTGAAATATCCTGTTGACGGGATAGAATTCGATGTCAGGATCACCCGCGAAGGAATACCGGTAATACATCACGATAAAACACTGTCGCGGATCACCGGGTCGCGCAGAAAAATAGAATCCTGTTTCTTTGACGAAATTGCCGATTCCGACTGGGGAAGCTGGTTTTCCAAAAAATATTCGAAGGAAAGAATTCTGACATTTGAAAAGACAATTGAACTTTACTGCAGGAGAACCCGCCTTTTTGTTGAAATCAAAACCGATGAAGAATATTCTCTGTCAGAAACATCCAGAGTTCTTACATTGAAGGTTTTAGAGATCATAAAAAAGAAGGTGCCGCATAAATATTCAGGCGGCATTTATATTCTGTGTTTCAACCCGAAACTTCTCGAATTTGCATATAACAAGGCGCAGGCATATAAATATGTTTATAATCTTTCCGGATCTGCTTTGAAACAGGCCTCTTATCCTTCTTATATTCACGGTCTCTGCCTGCCGATAGGGAAACTTTCCAGCAGCTTCATGGATAAAGCTAATAAAGGCGGTTATTCAGTTTTGACATATTCATGCAACACACGTGAACAGGCAGCAAGGGCTCTTGACTTAGGCGCCACTGTCATTATGACGGACTATCCGGGCAAGCTTTGCGGTTATCTGAAAAGGGAACTTTGACGATTTAGAAACAATACGTTTTTAACTCTCTGCAAACTCATCAAACTCCTTCCAGAAGGTTTTCCTGACGATATCTCTTTCTTTCAGGATTTCGTGGAATGAATCAGGTATGCATACAAAGGTGCCTTTTCCCATTATGGAACATATCTCTCTCTGGGCAGCTTGAGATACTATTCTGTCCTTACCGGCGCTGATAATCAATACCGGCGTCTTTATTTTCCCTGCATATTCTGCGCACGATAAAATGTCTATCGATTTAAATGTCGCTGCAAGCCACCCGTATGTAACACCACCCAGGGCAAGCTCAGGGCTTTCGGCAATTGCCCTGTGCTCATCCATGAAGCGCACCGGATCGGA
>Ga0268280_1002127_pt1 | contig 12013 bp, 8 predicted proteins | sample saktaG_9_FD_190139 | JGI IMG/M metagenome (GOLD analysis project Ga0268280, IMG submission 190139) | Saline water microbial communities from Sakinaw Lake, British Columbia, Canada - sak_2011_5_24_40m | ecosystem: Environmental > Aquatic > Non-marine Saline and Alkaline > Saline ...
CCGTACATCAAAACGCTAACCCTCGGCGGCGTCTATCTCAGCGGCGACGATCCGGCGACAGCCGGGATGGAGGGCTGGGACCCCATCTTCAGCCGTTGGCCGAAATGGAGCGAGAGCTACATCTACACGCTGACCCGGGAGAGCCGCTCCTCTTATTGGAGCAATCTGACGTCCCTTTACGGTTCCGTGGCTCTGAACTTCGGCAGCCGGTCCGACGGCTTGCTGATGTTGCAGAGTATGGGCGCGGTCGAGGCCCAGCCGGGAGCGTTTCCCGGCGGCACAAGTCGCTCGCGCGGCACGCTCCTCAAGGGCCGTTTGAACTATAAGCTCAGCAAGTTCTTGACGGGCCGCGTGATCTGGGAACACTTCATCCCGGGGAGTTTCTACTTTCCGGGGGCCGCGAGCTACAACTGGCTGCAGTTCGAAATGATCTTCCGCTACTGACGGCGGCTATCGGGCGAGACTGGCCAGCGGGTTGACAGCGAGAGAAACGACCATCCCGATCGTTCCCGCTTCCGCCGGCGCCATCCCGGCGATGGCGAGGCCCAGGCAAGTCCCAAGGCCGAGGATCGCCGACATCAAAGCGCCGAATTTCGTCACCTTTCTGCTGATGAGCCCCCAGACGAACGGCCCCAGGAAGAACGATCCGATCGCCCCCCACGAGATAGACAGGATGGAGACGATCGTCGCCGGACGGAGATAGGCCAGGACGACGGAGAGGAGGATGAAAACGGCCGACGTCGTCCGCATCATCCGGGTCAGTGTCCGATCAGGGACGGCGGGGTTGATGAAACCGGCGTAGAGGTCCTTGACGGCCGAAGAGCTGGAGATCAGGATGAGGGCGGCGAGCGTCGACATCGACGCGGAGAGGATGAGGAGCATCATGAGGATGGAAAGGGACGGGGGGACGACCTTGGCCAGGAACTCCGGCATCAGGACATCGAAAACGGGCTTGCCTCCGGCGAAGGCCCCGGGCGCGCCCTCGGGCGTGAGGAAAAGCCGGGCCGAGGCTCCCGTGAAGTAGGCGGTCCCCGCGATCAGGACGGCGAAAGCCGTCGAGGCGATCATGCCTCGCCGGATGGCCCGCTCGTCCTTGATGGCGTAAAACTTCTGAACGAGTTGAGGCATGGCGAAAGGCGCGACACTTGTCAGAAAGACGAGGGCGAAGAGCGGCCAGGCGCCGCCCGGACCGACGGCCGCCGTGAGCCTCGGGTCAATGGCCGTGAGGCCCGACGTCAGCCGTTCCAGTCCGCCGGCCTTCTGGATCGTGCTCGCGAGGAGGATGGCCGAGCCCAGGCACATGATCATCCCGAAGACGACGTCGATCATGGTCATGGATTTGTAGCCGCCCAGGACGAGATAGAAGGCCGTGAACAGGCCCATGAACAGGAGAGCCGTGCCGTAGGCCAGGCCGAAGTTGGCCTGGAAAAGGTAGGACAGGCCGATGAAGACGGCCGCCGAGTAGGGAACGAGGAAAAGAAAAACGGCCAGGGCGGCGACGAGCTTCAGGAACCGGCTGTTGTAGCGTTTCTCCAGGAACTCCGGCATGGTCGCGACCTGGAGCTCGACGGACATTTTCCTGATGCGGTTGCCAAAGAGGCCCCACACGCCGAGGACGCCGATCAGGGCGTTCCCCAGAGCGACCCACAGCCCCGACAGGCCGAATCCCCAGCCGACCTTCCCGGCGAAGCCGATGAAGAGGACGGCGGAAAAGTAGGCCGCGGCGTAGGTGAAGGCCGACATCCACGGTCCGACGGTCCGTCCTCCCAGGAAATAATCGGTGAAGGTCCGGGCCTTTTTCAGCCCGAGATAGCCGATGACGAGCGTCATTACGGCGTAGGCGGCGATGACGAGGGCTTTGACGAGCATGTCCTGTTCCTCTCCTCCCGGCCGGACGGGAGTTTCATATATTGCCGCCCGGCCGGCGCGTTGTCAATCTAAATAAGGGCCGGGGGCACCGGCCCGGGGTCCGTGAAAATACAGGGCCGCCCGCAGGCGATGGCCGGACCGGGCGGCGGCCTTTGAGGCCCGCGCCCCGATTTGGTATGATGTCGGACTGGCGGGCTATGACAGAAAACAAGAGCGCGGTTTACGACGTTGTCGTCATCGGCGGCGGGGTCGTCGGATGTGCCGTCCTGCGGGAACTTGCGCGCTATGACCTGAAGCTCCTCCTCCTCGAAAAGGAGGCCGACCTGGCCGAGGGTATCAGCAAGGGCAACAGCGGCGTCATCCACGCGGGATTCAACGTTCCGGCCGGGTCACTCAAGGCCAGGACCAACGTCGCCGGCTTGGGGCTGATCTACGGTTTGGCCGACGAGCTCGGCGTCCCGCATCGCAAGACCGGGAAGCTCGTCGTGGCCCTGGTGGACGAGGACCGGCCGCGGCTCGAGGAGCTTAAGACCGAGGGCGACAAGAACGGCGTCCCGGACCTCGAGATCGTGGACGAGGCCGCCATCCGGCGCCTGGAACCCCTGGCGCGCGGCCGCTGGGCGCTTTATTCTCCCCGCACTGGGATCATCTCCCCTTACGAATTCGCCATCGCCCTGGCCGAGTGCGCCGGCCAGAATGGCGCCGGGGTGTTGCCCGAAACGTCCGTCGAGACCGTCGACTTCCGCGGCGGCCTCTTCCACCTGTCGACGTCGAAGGGGACGTTCGCGGCCCGCTTCGTCGTCAATAGCGCCGGCCTTTTTGCTGACGACGTGGCCCGCCTGGCCGGGATCGACGATTACCGGATCTTCCCGTATCGGGGCGAGTATCTCATTTCGGACAAGGACTGTGGGCTCCGGCTGGGCATGCCCGTCTATCCCGTGCCCCCGCGGGACGACCCGGGCCTCGGCATCCATATCACGCCGACCCTGGAGGGGAACATCATCCTCGGCCCGAGCGCCGAGCCGGTCGACGACAAGCGCGACGTCGCTTCGACCCGGAAAGTCGTGGCCCGGCTCAAGGCCGAGTCCGGCCGGCTCATGCCGGAGCTGGCCTGGATTTCGTTCATCCACAGCTACGCGGGCATCCGGCCCAAACTCGTCGACCCGAGCGGCAAGGACAGGTTCGGAGATTTCATCGTCGAAGAGAGCGCCCTCCGTCCGGGCTGGATCAGCCTCGTCGGGATCGAGTCGCCCGGGCTGACCGCGGTACCGGCCATCGCCCGAATGGTGGCCGGGATGATCGGCGCGAAAACGGACCTCCGGCCGAAGCCGGACTTCAATCCGGCGCGGCCCCTCCGGATCCGCTTCGCCAACCTGGGCGATAACGAAAGGGCCGAGCGGGTCGCCACCGACGCCGATTGGGGCGAGATGGTCTGCCGCTGCGAGCACGTCACCCGGGCCGAGGTCGTCGCCGCACTGCGGAACCCCTTCGGGGCCCGGACGCTGGACGCCGTCAAGCGCCGCACCCGCTGCGGCATGGGCCGCTGTCAGGGCGGCTTCTGCACGCCGCGCATCGTCGAGATCCTCCAGGACGAGGGAGTGGCGGTCGAACGGATCACCAAGCGGGGCGGCGGCTCTCGCCTCTTTTTTGGAAGGCTGAAGGGCTGAGAGATGATCGACCCCGTCGAAACCCACGATGTCGTCGTCATCGGCGGCGGCCCGGCCGGATTGGCCGCGGCCCTCGGCGCCCGGAGGGCGGGGGCGGGAAAGGTCCTCCTCGTCGAGCGCGACCGGGCCCTCGGCGGCATCCTCAATCAGTGCGTTCACGACGGCTTCGGGCTCTTCCTCTACAAGGAGACGATCAGCGGTCCCGAATACGCCGAGCGGCTCATCGAGGACGTCGTCCGCGAGCCGATCAAGGTCGAGACCGGGGCCATGGTCCTCGACCTCACGCCGGACCGTATCCTTCGCGTCAACGCGCGCTCCGGTTACAAGCTCATCCGGGCCGGAGCTGTCGTGTTGGCCATGGGTTGCAGGGAGCGGACTCGGGAGATGATCGAGATCCCGGGAACGCGGCCGGCCGGCGTTTTTACGGCCGGGTCGGCCCAGAACATGGTCAACCTTCAAAACCTCCACATCGGCAACGAGGCCGTCATCCTGGGGTCCGGCGACATCGGGCTGATCATGGCCCGCCGCCTGACCTTCGAGGGCATCGTGGTGAAAGGCGTCTTTGAGATCCTGCCTTGGGTGAGCGGCCTTGAGCGCAACGTCCGCCAGTGTCTCATGGATTTCGGCATTCCCCTTGAGCTCAACTCGACTATCGTCGAGATCCGCGGCCGCGACAGGGTCGAAAGCGTCGTCGTTGCTAGGGTCGAACGCGTCGTCGGCCCGGGCAACGACGACGGTCTGGCGCCCGTTCCCGGCACAGAGACCGTCATTCCCTGCGATACTCTGCTCCTCTCGGTGGGGCTCATTCCAGAAAACGAGCTCTCGAAGCGGGCCGGCGTTGCGCTTTCTCCGTCGACCGGAGGCGCCGTCGTCGACCAGGCGCTCATGACCTCGGTCCCCGGAATCTTCTCCTGCGGCAACGTCCTCCATATCCATGACGTAGCCGATTGGGCCTCGTTCGAGGGCTCCGCGGCCGGCGAATCCGCCGCCCGTTACGCGGCGGGGGAGAGGGCGGCCCGAGGGACGGTCCGCATCACCGCCGGACCGAACGTCAAATACGCGCTGCCGCAGCTCCTGACGGCCGGGACGGCCGGCACCGAATGGAGCTTCCGGACAACGTGTCCCATGAGGAACGCCCAGGTCGTTGTCGAGGGGAAAACGACCGGGAAAGTCTATGTTCGAAAGAAATTCAACCGCCTCCTGCCGTCCGAACTCCAGAAGATCAAAGTGCGGCAGGCCGTCGAAGAGGACGTCGAGGTGAGCTGCCATGAGTGACCGTCCCGTTCTCGATCGCCTGACCTGCGTCCTCTGCCCGGTCGGCTGCGAGCTCGAGGTCCGCAAAGACGAGGCCGGGGAGCTTGAAGTCCGGGGGAACCAGTGCGACAAGGGCGTCCCCTTTGCCCTTGAGGAGATCCTCCATCCGAGGAGGAACCTGGCCACGTCGGTTCCGGTCAGGGGTATAGCGTCGAGGATGGTCTCGGTCCGGCTGAGCGGCCCCGTGCCGAGGGAGATGATCTTCCCCATCCTGGCCGAGATCGCCCGGCTCAGGCCCGAGGCCCCCATCAGCCGAGGGCAAGTCCTCATTGCCGACGTCCTTGGGATGGGCGTCGACGTCATCGCCACCCGCACCGTTGAACCCTAAGAGGGACAGCCCCACTCGCCATGACCGTGGCGAGTGGGGCTGTCCCTCTTAAGCTTCGAGGACGGCTAGGGTTTCGAGATGGGGTGTGTGGGGAAAGAGGTCGAAGGGCGAAAGCGAGGCAACCCTGTAGCCGGCGTCGAGGAAACCACGAAGGTCCCGGGCGAGCGAAGCCGGATTGCAGGACACGTAGACGACCGCGGGGACGCCGAGGTCCAAGACGCGGCGTAGCGCCTTGCCCGTGAGCCCGACGCGCGGCGGGTCGACGATAACGACGTCGACCGGTTCACGGAGCGGTTCGCTCAACAGGGCTTCGACCGTCCCCGGCACGAACGTGGCGTTATCGACGCGATTGACCAGGGCGTTTTTCACGGCGGTGGCGATATTGGCGGGAGAGGAATCGACGCCCGTCACCTGCCGGACACCCCCGGCGAGCGAGAGCTCGATCGTCCCGCTGCCGCAGTAGAGCCCCAGGACGCGGCTCTCCGGAGATAACGGAGCTTCGTCCCTGATCCTCTGGTAGAGCCATTCGGCGCCGGCGGTATTGGTCTGGAAGAACGTCTGGGGGTAAACCCGGAACGTGAGGCCGAGGAGCGTTTCTTCGATGAACGGGGCCCCGGCGACGAGCCGGGTCTTCTCGTGCTCGACGATGTCGGAGGGGCGGCTGTTCGTGACTTGGACGAAACTCTTGAGCTCCGGGACGGCGGCCTTCAGGCGCTCGGCCAGGACGGAGATATCCGTGCCTGGAAGTTCGGCCGTCACGAAGATGACCATGAGCTCCCCGGTCCTTTTCCCCTGCCTGAGAACGAGGTGGCGGACGTGTCCGCGGCCCGACGGGATGTCGAAAACGTCCAGGCCTTTTTCGCGGACGAAATCGATCACGATCGGAAAGACGCGCTCGACGACGGGACTGAATATCGGGCACGCGTCAATGGACAAAGTGCGGCGGTGGGTCTGCCGGGTGGCCGTGACCCTCTCCCTGAGCCCAAGCACGAGCCGGCCCCAGTTCTCCCCGAAGCCGAACTCCATCTTGTTTCGGTAGCCGTAGGGGTCCGGCGAGGGCGTGATGGCCTTGACGGCCGCGGTCGCCCCGGCGATACCGGCCTCCTCGAGCGTCCGTTTGACATACCGTTCTTTGAGCTCGAGCTGGGTCCCGTAATCGATGTTCTGAAAAAGGCAGCCTCCGCACGGCCCGAAATAGGGACATCGAGGTTCGGCCCGGCGGCGCGAAGGGGACTCGATCCGGATGACCTCGGCGACGCGGGCGGCGCCCTGTTCGCCGACGACCTGGACCCGGACGGTTTCGCCGGTGACGGCTCCGGGGATGAGCAGTTTGCGGCCTCCGGCCACGGCCTTCCCGCAGCTCGCCGGGAAATCGATGTCCTCGACCTCGACGGTGAGCGGCGGGGCCTTGAACAGGGCCAGGAGCTGCCGGACCTTCTCCACGGGAAAGCCGACGACGTTGTCGTAATCCCCCTTGAGACGGGCGACGAACGCGTCGCCGACCTCCTGGACGGCGTAGGCGCCGGCCTTGTCAAGGTAGCTTTCCTCGTCGAGATAGCCCTCGATCATCTCCGCGGAGAGCTCGCGAAAGGTGACATAGGTCAGGTCGTAGCCCGTCAGAAGGCGGGCTTCGGCCTTGTTGTAGAAAGCCAACCCGGTCATCACCCGGTGGCGCCGGCCCGAGAGCGCCCGGAGCATGGCCCGGGCAGATTCCCGGTCGGACGGCTTGCCGAGGATGCGCAGACCCAGGGCGACGACCGTGTCGGCTCCGATGACGGTCGCTTGTGGAAAGGAGTTGGCCGCGGTTTTAGCCTTCAGCACGGCGGCGGCGATGGCGTACTCGAGCGGGTCCTCCTCCGGAACCGAGGACTCGTCGACGTCGGTCGGAAAGACGCGGAACTCCGCCGCGACACGGGCCATGAGTTCCCGGCGCCGGGGCGAGGCCGAGGCGAGGACGATATCCTCCAGCTGTGTTCTTTCCATGGTGGAGGACCTATTTTACACGATTCGCGGCGGGGCGCCATGAGGGACGCGGGTCCCGGCCGGCGTTCCTAGGGGAAGAGCCGCGTCCCCCAGCCGGTCTCGACGGCGTAATTCATGCACCGGGCGAAAATATCGTAATTGAATTCGGGGCAGACGAGACCCCTTTTTTCGAGGGCCGGCGCGGCGTTTCGGATATCGAATGTCCGGAGGTCCTGCATGTAAGGACGGTAGGCCTCGAGATAAGAGTCATAGAGACATTCCAAGGCGTTTTTTGGCTGGACGGCGAAAGCTTCCGGCCCGCAGGTCCCGATCCCGTCCAGGTGAAAGAGCCGCTCGGCGTATTCGACGATGGCCTCGATCTTCGTCGATCGGGGATTGGCGATGTGATAGATACCGCCTTCGAGGCCGTCCTCTAAAACGGCCATAAAGGCGTCGACACAGTGGTCGATGGGAACGAGGTTGAGGCCGCCCGTCCCTCCGGCCTCGATCCGGAGAGGCATGAAAAGACGGCCGCCTTCCTCCATCCGGATGGCCATTCCGGCGGCTTTATGGCCGCCTCGATCACGGATGTCGGCGATGTAGATGTCGCGGAGAAAAACGGCCGCCTTGACCGGGAAATAAACCGCGTTGAAACGGAGCGTGCGGCCCGTCTTTGAATCGCCGTAGACGATGGACGGCCGGTAGACGTTCAGGCGGATTCCCTCTCGCCGGCAGATGTCTCGGGCCATGATCTCGCCCCGGGCCTTTGTCTCTTCGTAGACGTTGGTGAAGCCGCCCGTCTCGACCCATTCTTCACGGCAGGGTCCGGTCCGCGTCCCGGCGACGAAAGAGGTGCTGACATGATGGAAAAATACGGCCCGGCTCCGGGCGGAGAAGTCGAGGACGTTGCGGAGCCCGCCGACGTTGACCGCCTCGATCTCGGCCCGCCTCCGTTCGGCGAAGGAGGTGTTCGAGGCGCAGTGGACGATCTCGTCGACCTGCCCGAGTCCCCCATGGTCCCCGGCCGCGTCGGCGGACCAGCCGGGATCGAGGATATCGCCCTCAATGACGTCGAGAGACCGGCGCAGCCCCTCATCGAGGTCGAACCAGTCGGCGAGACGGGCGATCCTGTCCCGGGCCGGGAGCCGTTTGGTGGACCGGGCCAGGACCGTCACTCGGGTGCCCGCCCGAAGGAGGGCCGCGGCGATGTGACTGCCGAGAAATCCCGTCGCTCCCGTAACGAGGATATGATGAGCTCGGGCCGCCCGTTTTTCGCGGAGTTCGCCGGGCCCGATCCTCATCGATCCCCTCGCTCAGACCTGATAGAGGAAATTCTCTTTCCTCGAGCAACCCTGGGAAAAAACGTATTTCAGGGACAGGACGCCCGGCACCCGGGCGGCAAGCGCGTCGAGCCAGGGATCGAGCTCGGGCATGGCTTTGGCGATCTTTTCCCGCTCCGCCGGGTTGGTGTGGTCGATGTAGTAATCGTATTCGAGGATGGCCCGCTTGCCGAAGTCCATGGGCGTTAAAAACCCGAAGTCGTGGTCGATGCCGTTGGCCTCAGCGACCTGGGCAAAGCCGTCCAGGATCTCGTGGATGACGGCGGGCTTGTCCGGTGGAAGGTAGACGAGGAAGGCGAACATGTGTTTGCGCCGCGACATGCGCGCGCTGACGATGCGGTGCATGTTGAGCCAGACCATGTCCGTCATCTCCGGCCGGGCGTAAAGATCCCTATAGAACGGCCGGAGTCCTTCGGGCACCGCTTCCGTGATCGTCTCGGGCGAGGGCTGAAGGGCGGCCTCGACGATCGGGCGCATCTCGGGCCGACAGAGAAGCTCGTAGGGCCGTTCGCGGCCCTCGTATTCGCCGATCAGGTTGAGCCAGCGCGGCTCGAGAAGCCGAGGCAGCCCCAGCGTCAGGAGCCGGAGAAGGTCGGCGTCGATGACCGCTGGCGTCATCCTCCGGACCGCCTCACGGGCGTACTGGTCGCCGGTCACGAAAACCATGAAGTTCACGCCCAGGGCTTCGGGAAGCGCCGCCTTGAGCTTCTGGGCCAGCGTCTCGTCGGGCGAGAGGAACGCGGCGATATAATGGGCCCCGAGGACGGCCACGGCCAGGCCGATGCGCCTCTGCCCGAGCTCGCGGGCGAATCGGACGGCCTCGTCGAGGCCCTCGAAAGGGACGAGGAGGCCTTCTTCGTCGTCCGTCGCCGGGTGGAGCTTGACGAAGGCCTTCGTGCAGATGCCGGGGGAGGGTTCGACCCGATGGGCAAAGGCGAAATGGTTCGGACCCTGCTTGTCGTTGAGCCGGAAGACGCGGCCGTCGCGGTCCACGAACTCCATGTCGACGAAGTTGTCGGCGGCGGTGCCGTAGACGTTCGACCAGGTCGAAAACGTCCCCGTGCAGACCAAGTTGCCGCAGACGGTGGCCGCCGGTTCGGCGGCGTTGATCCGCAGGCCGCGCCGGCACGCCTCCTGCTGGAGTTCGAACGAGGTCACCCCCGCTTCCACGGCGGCCGTCCAGTTGTCGAGGTCGAAAGCGATGGCCCGCATCCGGTTCATGTCGAGGACGATCCCGTCCGTGAAGACGAAGCCGAAGACACTGCCGCCGTTGCCCCGGATGGCGAATGGAAGGTTGAGGGCGTTGGCCAGCCGGACGACCGCGGCGACTTCCTCCGTAGTCCCCGGCAGGACAACGTAACGGGGCGGCTGGGGCCCGGCGAGGGGGAACGGGTCGTCGGCGTAGGTCCAGAGGACGGCCGGGTCGTTCGACACCCAGTCCCGCCCGACGATCTCCCGTAACTTGCGCAGAACCTGGTCTTCGGCGGGTCGGACGACCTCTCCCTTTGCCCGGCGGAATTCTTCGACGTAGTCCTTCAGGGCCCGCATGACGGACGTCGGCTGCATGCCCGTCACAAAATGGCACTGGGCGTCGCAGATGCCGCACATCGTGCAGGTGTCGGCGGCGTCGAGCAGCGCCTCCGTGACCGGGATCCGGCCCTCCGCCAGGCCCCGGTAGAGGTCCATCCTCCCTTGGGGATAGTAGGTGACGAAATGTTTCTCCGGGCCCGAAGGACATAGACCGGTGGCGAGGTAGTCGATCTTGCACATGGCGTAATGCCGGCACTGAGCCGCCGTGGCCCGGGCCTCATTGTCGATTCGCGGCATCAAGGACCTCCTGGGGCTTTCGCCCGAAATAGTGGACGGCGATTCCGAATGTGAGCGGACGGAAAACGACATCGATGAATCCGGCGGCCCACAGCCGTCCGGCCAGTGTGCGAGGCGGGTCGAAGACCCGGATGGATTCGGCGAGATAACGGAACGGTCCGTCTGTCCCGGTGATGAGGCGCGAGGCCGGGAGCATGAGACGGTAGGAATAGAAGGCGTAGAGAGATCTCAGCGCCCGGTTCCCCGGCAGGGAGAATTCGAGGGCCGCGAGCCGGCCGCCCGGCTTGAGGACGCGGTGGATCTCCCGAAGGCCCCGGTCGAGATGGGCCAGATTGCGGAGGCCGAAGCCCACCGTGACCGCGTCAAAGGCTGCTTCGGGGAAAGCCAACAGCTCGGCGTCGCCCTGGACGAACGTGACCGCCCCGACGCGATTCGAACGCGCGCTCTTTCTACGTCCGGCCTCCATCATCGGGCGGTTGAAGTCGTAGACGACCGCCCGGCCGGCGGGCCCGACGCGCTTCGCGGCGAGGAGGGCCAGGTCGGCCGTCCCGCCGCAGACGTCGAGGACTGCGTCGCCGGACCCGAGCCCGAGCCGCCGGACCGTCGACCGCTTCCAGAGAAAGTGGAGGCCGAAGCTGAGCAGGGCATCGGCCCGGTCATAGGTCTTGGCGATAGGGGTGAAGGTGTCGTGAACGAGCCGCTTTTTCTCTTCGGCCCCGACCGTTCTGTAGCCGAATGAAACTCTATCGGTTGGCGAACGCATGGTCCGATGATCTCCCGGTGGGCCCCACTATACCAGAGGGTCCGTGAAAGATGAAGAGTCTCCGCGGCTGATGGATCTTGTCGGGCTCGCCACAACGATTTATCTTTTGACGTTCCGGGATCTGGTTTTTTGTATAATGTCAGGGTGGAGGTAGGATAACGATGAAAGACGCGCTGGTCGGGATGACAAGTCTTTGCCTTGTCCTGGCTTTCCTGTCCCTATCGGGGTGCGCACCCTCGGCCCAAGAAGCTTCAGAAATCCGGGGCTTCTGGACGCCCACGGACCCGCCGGGGGCCGCCTATGACCTCGATGTGGCTATCGAAGTCGCGGGCGAGGAGGTATCCCTGGCCGCCGCGGGTACGATCGTGCTGACGAACACAACGAGCCGGCCGCTCTCCGTCCTCGCTTTCGAAGGAACGGTCAAGCCGGCGAGCGAATTCGTGGCGAGCGTCTCCGGCTGGCCGCTCACGATCCTCAACAGGGAAAAGAACATGCCGCTGACGACCCCGTTGCTGCTGGGCCTTCCGGAGCCGGTCCGGCCGGGCGGAAAGGTCAAGCTCGACGTTCGTTTCACGCACCATGCCTCCGTCAGCGACGGCCAGGTCCATCTCGGTCTCTGGTATCCGCGGCTTGGGTGGGAAGGGCTTCCCGTACGGGACTCGTTCAAGGTCAAGCTGAACGCTCCTCCCGGCTTCGCCGTGGCGGCGAGCGGTCGTCTCAACGCGAACTCCGGCGCCTACGAGAACGACTGCGTCACCAGCCACTTCGGGATCTTCCTGTCCAACACCATGAAAATGGAGCGGCGCGAGGCCGGGGGCGTCGAGCTCACGGCGCTCTTCACGGAGAAAGGCCGGGAGTGCGCCATGTTCTGCCTCGAGGCCGCGGCCGATATCATCCCCTTCTATAAAAAATGGCTCGGTTTCTACCCTCACGAGTCAGATCG
>Ga0268280_1002128_pt1 | contig 12012 bp, 9 predicted proteins | sample saktaG_9_FD_190139 | JGI IMG/M metagenome (GOLD analysis project Ga0268280, IMG submission 190139) | Saline water microbial communities from Sakinaw Lake, British Columbia, Canada - sak_2011_5_24_40m | ecosystem: Environmental > Aquatic > Non-marine Saline and Alkaline > Saline ...
TTCCTTGGGCTGAATTTTCAAGTCCAGATAACTCTTGAAATTGCTCTTATCGAAAAGGTATTCCCCGTGGTAATTGAGAAAGGTTCTGAACTGTTCCGCCTTGGTCACATAACGATTGATCCCGCCGAGGCTCTCGTTCAGGTTCTTCACCGTTTCCTCATCATTGACCAGTTTGCCGATCGTCCCCTTGCCTTCGTTGATCTTATCCGAGATGGACTGGAGCGAGGCCAGGGTCTTGTTGAGCCTGTCGGCGACATCGGGATTCTTGACCAGCTTCCCCACGGTCCCTTCTCCCCTGTTGATTCCGCCCGTGATGTCGCTCAGGGAGGCGAAGGTCTTTTCCATTTCGGCGGAAGCGCTTTTCAGATTGGATATCATCTCGGCGAATTTCTCGTCATTTTTCATGACCACCTGATTGAGATGATCGCTGAGATCCCTCACGTTCGTGACAATCTTGCGGAGGTTGGCCTCACCCTCCTCTCCTCCCAGCGTGTTGCCCAATGACGTGGTCACCTTGCGGATGTCCGTCATGACATAGGTCAGTTCATTGAGAAGCTTGTCGAAATCCGCCTGGCGTTCCGCGCGCGCGATCTTCTCGCCGCTCTTGAGATAGCCTTCCCCTTTTGTTCCGGGAATAATCTCGATATACTTGTCCCCCAGGATTCCATGCGTTTTGATGGCGGCCACGACATCGCGTTCGAGATTGACGCTTGGACTGATCTTCATGGACACCAGGGCCTTCCCGTCCTGGAGCCGGATCTCCTCAACCCGTCCGATCTCAACACCCGCCATCTGGACCGATGCGTCTTTCTTGAGACCGGCCGCGTTGTCAAACAAAACACTGATGGGATAGCCTTTTCTCATGCCAAAGCCGGTCTGTCCCACCTTGAAGGACATGTATCCCAGGATGATGAGACCCACCAGTATGAATAAACCGACTTTTGCTTCCGTGCTGATCGAATTCATCCCTTTTCCCAGAACAAATTACATGATGTGAATCGGTCCCTCGATGCTGCCGGTCAGAAACTGCTGCAGCACCGGGTTGGGCGACTTTTTTATCTCTTCGGGAGTCCCGTATTCGATGATCTTCCCCTCGTAGAGCATGGCGATCTTGTGCCCGACCTTGAAGATGGACTCGATATCGTGACTGATGACAATGCAGGTCAGGTTGAAATTTTTCTGCGTGTCGATAATGAGCTGGTTGATCGCCTCCAGCATGATGGGATCGAGTCCCGTGGTCGGCTCATCGAAGAGCACGATCTCGGGATTGATGGCGATCGCCCTGGCAAGAGCCACCCGCTTGCGCATGCCGCCGCTCAGTTCGGAAGGCATCTTCTCTTCAATACCGGTAAGACCGACCGCCTTGAGTTTCTCCGCCACGGCAACCCGGATCTCCTCTTCTTTCATCTTCGTATGTTCCCGAAGGGTGAAGCCCACATTCTCCGCCACGTTCATGGAATCAAAGAGGGCCCCCTCCTGAAAGAGCATTCCGAATTTTTTTCTTACCTCGTTGAGGCCCCTGTCATCGAGCTTCGCGATATCCACATCGTCCACGAGGATCTGGCCGCTGTCGGGCTTCATCAGCCCGATAATATGCTTCAAGAGAACGCTCTTCCCTCCGCCGCTTCTGCCGATGATGACCGTCGTTTTCCCGTCTTCGATTTCGAGATTGACGCCGTCGAGGACTTTCTGCGACTGGAACGATTTGTGAAGATCAACGATTCTGATCATGGCTTCCCTTAGAACATGATCGCCGTGAGAAAGTAATCCGCCACCAGTATGGAAACGGAAGCCAAGACCACCGCCTCTGTCGTCGCCATTCCGACGCCTTCAGCACCTCCCCTCGTGTTGAAGCCCTTATAACACCCGATCAGGGACAAGAGCAAGCCAAAGAATGCCGCCTTGATGAGGCCGTTATAGATGTCGTCCAGCTCCACATACTTGTATATATTATCGAGGAATATTCCTTCATTGATATCGAGAAGAACCACCCCGACAAAGTATCCGCCGATAATGCCGAGAAAGTCGGAAATGGCGGTCAACAGCGGGACCATGAAAACACTCGCAACGATTCTCGGAACAACGAGATACTTGATGGGATTCGCCGCCATGACATAAAGGGCGTCGATCTGCTCCGTCACGCGCATCGTTCCCAATTCGGCGGCCATGGCCGACCCCGCCCTCGCCGTCACCATGAGCCCGGTGAGAACAGGCCCCAGTTCCCTCGTCATGCTCAACGCAACGGTGGAACCGACGAGCCCCTCGGCGCTGAAGAGCCGGAAGCCGTGATAGCTCTGGAGGGCCAGGACCATTCCCGTGAAAGTACCCGTGAGAACGACCACGAAGGTCGACTTGACCCCCACAAACTCCATCTGCTTGATGATGGCCCTCAGCTTCAGGGGCGGCCTGAACATCCATCCGAGTGTCGAGATGAGGAGAATGAGTATTCCTCCCATCTGCTCGACACCGGAAAGGACAGATCGTCCGAGGTTGTCAAGAGTTTCAGAAACCCTCTTCATTCACAGAGGACCTCTCTTGTTTTCGTGCGCCTCCAAGGCAAACCCGATGACCCGGTCAATCAATTCCGACTGATTGATGCCTGAGGCGGCCGCCTGATGGAAGAGAACCGTGGAAGGGGTCATGCCGGGAAGGGTGTTGGGTTCCAGCACGGCGACCCGGCCGTCTTTGCGGATAAACATGTCGACCCGGGTATAACCCTTCAGTCCGAGAGCCCTGTATGCCTGTACCGCCACGCTCTGAATCCGCCTGAGCACGTCGTCGGAAACCCGCGCCGGGGTTTTGTTCTCCCCCTGCCCGTATAGAAACTTGTCTTCCAGGGAAAGAATATCCTGGGTGGGTATGGTCTCAGACGGCGTGAGCGCCAGCGGGTCGTCGTTTCCGATGACCCCGCAGGTCACCTCCATCCCCTCGATGAATTCTTCCACAAGCACGACATTATCCCATTCAAAGGCCCCCGCCAGCGCATCGGGAACCCCTTCCATCGAAACCACCTTCTTGACGGCGGTGCTGCATCCCTCGCGCGTGGGCTTGACGACACAGGGGAAACCGATGTCTTTCGCAATTTCTTCGAGGATGGCCTCTTTCCTGCCGCTCTCCCATTCGCACCTTTCCACCGGGACGGTTTTCGGCACATCGATTCCGTTCATCGCGAAAATCCGGCGGCAGGTATACTTATCCATGCCCAGGGCCGAACCGAGGACTCCCGATCCCGTGTAAGGGATGTCCATGATCTCAAGGAGCCCCTGAAGGCAGCCGTCCTCGCCGTATTTGCCGTGGAGGCCGATGTAAATAAGGTCCACGCGGGACTTGAGTTCCTCGTAAGGGATCCTCTTCCCCTCTTCATCGAGATCCATTTCAATATCCCGGGTGCTGTTCCGCATGAGAAGCTTCAGGGGTATCTCCCAGAAGCCGCCCCGGCCGTCCATGAAAATCGCTATGGGGTCATACTTTTTCCGATCCATCTTGGCGAAGATATTCCGCCCGCTTTCGAGGGACACTTCCTTCTCCGAGGATACCCCCCCCAGGATCACACCGACCCTGAGTTTCCCGCCTCCTTTATTTTCTGAAGATGCCGACACGGTCTCTCCTCCGCTACCAGCCGACGGTCAAAGCGACAAAAGGCCCCTGAAATCTCGTGTTGGCCGTCACGTCACTGATCCCGTCCACCTTGACGCCGATCACTTTGTACCCGCCGTGGATGTCCACGAAAGGAAAAGGCGTCAGCGAGACGTCCGCGAGACCTTCATAAACGAAATTCCCGGAATACCCCATCGCGGTGAACTTGGCCCTCGCTTCCAGGAGATTGGCCAGAATCCCTATGTTCGCGCCGACCCCGACCATGGGAATGGCAAAACGGAAGGACTGACTGGTTTCCCCCTGCGCGGCGCTGTTCAGTTTCGCTTGGCCGTCAAAATACTTGATCTTCCCGATCGCCCCGATGGAAAAGCCCGCCAGAATGTTTTTCAAGTCGATGAGGTCCATCTGGTATTCCGCGTCGATCATCGTGACATCGAGATCCCCGGAAACATTCCCGCTGTATGTCTTTCCACCGAAGGTGATGGACGGCAGGCTCGAAGTCGATCCTGAATATTTCACCCCCGTGTACATGAGGCTGAAGTGATGCTTGCCTATACCCGCGAACGCTTCCACCGATGGGATCCCCTTGTTGGAAATATCAAATTTATCCTTGAAATCGAAGTCGGTGCCCTGGGTGCCGCCCGAATCCAACCGCAAATCGGATTTCAGCGTGGGATACCAGTAATAAGCCCTCGCGCCGAATTCCAGAGCATCCGCCGGGACGGCCATGGCAAGAACAAAAAGAATCACCGCACCGAGAGACAATGCGCCAAACGCTCTCCTTTTCATGATGAACCTCCTTGAAGATTTCTTATTCGCAGATCGACGATAATTGTTTCACCCTGACGTTTTTTCATTGACAATAACATGAATTTATAATTTTATTTTCTCTTTTTGTAAAGCAATTTAACCCCTGGAAGTCTCTTTACAGAGGGCCTTTCTTTTCCCGGTGAATCCGGAGAGATGTTTCGATCAGCCTGGATACGATCATGGAAGGAAGCATTCCGGCCTCGGCCGCCTGTTCGAAAAAGAAAGAGGAAGGCGCCATGCCGGAGGATGAGTTGGGGTCCGTGACAAGGATGCGGCCGTCCCTGAGGAAAAACCCGTCTATCCGGCCGTAACAGCGGAAACCCAGGGCCCGGTATGCCCGGATGACCTCTTTCTTGATCGCCTCCGCCGACTCGCGGGAAATGTTCCTCGGCGGCGTGAATTTCCTGCAGCGGCCCGGCATGTATTTATCGTCATAGGTATAGAATTCGCTCTGCGGGTAGATCTCCGTCAGGCCCAGAGGGACCGGCTCACCGTCTTCCTCTTCCAGGACAATGGAAGAAAATTCGATGCCGTCCAGAAACTCCTCCACAAGAACGGCTGTGTCCCATTGAAGGGCCTCCGCGACGCCCGCTTCGAGATCCTCCAAATTCCTGGCGATCCTGACTCCCACACTCGAACCCTCACGGACAGGCTTCGTGACAAAAGGATATCCGAAGGTCTCAACGATTTCTTTCTCCAGCGCATCACGTTTCGCCGACCAGTCCTTTTCATGAATCACGATGCTTCTTGGGACGCCGATGCCCGCGGCTTCTAGGACCTTCTGCTGAAGGTGCTTGTCCATTCCAATGGCGGAGGCGAGAACGCCCGGTCCCGTATAAGGAATGCCCAGGAGTTCCATGACTCCCTGGATGCAGCCGTCATCACCGTATTTCCCATGAAGAGAGATGAAGGCAAAGTCGATTTTATCCCTGAGTTCCTCGTAGGGAAGCCTTGCCGCCTCATGCTCCAGGCGCTCCATGACATCCGTGGTCGTATTCTGGGAAATGAGCTGCCAGGGGAGGATCCAGAGCTTTCCTCCCCTGTCCATGAAGACGGGAATGGGCTCATAGGTCTCCCTGTCCATGTTGTCGTAAACATTTCTCCCGCTGTTCAGAGACACCTCGTTTTCCGAGGACATGCCGCCGAAGATAATTCCAACGCGCAACTTTTCCAAGCTTTCTTTACTGGTCATTCTTTCTCTCTTTGCCCAAATTTTCGATAGCGTAAAGAGGCGAAAGGCTAAGGGCAAAAGGCTAAGGGAAAGATAATTTAAAAATCAATTCTATGATTGAGAATTATTTTCACCTTTGAACCCTCGCCCTTCGCCTTGTGCGTGCATTAGACAAAGAACCAAGGGTAAAAAGAAATGCTGCGCGATCAATGTTGTTTTTCTGCCTTTAGCCCTTAGCCTGCCTTACAGATCCCATATGAAAATCGCGCCGCTGGTCGGGAAGATCCAGTTCTTGTCTCCGACCTTGATCCGGACGGACTTTCCGTCCTCTTTTGTCACCTCGGGATTGGGATGCCTCCCCGAAAAGAAACTCACCTCTCTCACATTTTTCATTCGCGTATCGCCATGGTTGAAGGTGATCTCGAGCCCCCGGGTGGGATAGACGATGAAGACGGCGAAGACATTGCTGCTCTTGAACTTCTTTGTCGCCACTTCGATCTCGATCTTGACTTGCCTGCCCAGTTTTCTGTTGAGGGCATCCCCGCCGCACCAGACCTCGTAGCCCCTCTCTGTCTTCCCGGCTCGAATGATGGGGACATCATCATTATCCACGCGCACCCGTTCCACCTGAAAGTCGCTCTCCTTGAACGGATTGTTCTGTTCGCTCAGAAGCCACCGGTACTCGCACCGGGCATCGGCGAAGAGGGCCGCGAGCTGACGGTTGTTCATGGCGCATCCGATGAGAAAGACCTCGTTTCGCAGGGTTTTCCTGTACTCGACGTGGGTCGTGACCTTGAAATAGTTCTCCGCCTGACCGTTGGCGGCCTTTTCCTCCTCGGAGAAATCTCTCACGTGGATATCGTACTTGAAATGGTCGCGCAGCTCGAGCTGGCGGTCTTCTTTCCCGAAAAGGGCCTCGAACATCTCGTAGTAAATCGCGTCGCCCAGTTCTTCATCCCGGGCCTTTGCCTGGAAACAGCGGCGGATCATGCTGTCGATCCGGGAGATCGACTTCTCTTCATCGGGGATGAAAATGCGCCTCAGGCGCGGCTCCACCGAATCCGGTTTGCCTTTGTGCACGAATATCCTCGGCGCCCGCTTGCCCAGGGCGCAGAGAATCTCATAGCTGATGGACCTGGCCTTCGCCGCGATCTCATTGGCCGAGATGTATCCGCCATCCTGCCTTCCCATGAGGACCACCTCGTCGCCGATCTCACACTCGGGGATGTGGCTGACATCGAGGGTGCACATGTCCATGGAGACCCGGCCCACGATGGGAGCCCGTTTCCCGCGGATCAGGGCCTCACCCTGATTGGAGAGAATCACGCCGTAACCGTCGCCGTACCCCACGGGAATGGTGGCGATGCGCGTGGGACGTCCCGTGATATAAGTCCTTCCGTAACCGATCCCGTAGCCTTCCGGGAAATCCTTCAGGAGCACGATGCTCGTCTTGAAGCTCATCACGGGATTGAGCAGCGCCTTGGATACCGTGTTCTCTCCCGGATAGATGCCGTAGGTCATGATCCCCGGCCGCACCATGTCGAGGTTGAACTCCGGGAAATTGAGGACGCCGCCGCTGTTGGACATGTGACGGATAGGAATCCGGATCCCCTTCTCTTCAAGCTCCCGCAGAAGATCCTGAAAAAGCCTCCACTGCATCCGGTTGTACGAATCGTCTTCAACCTCACTCGAGGAAAGGTGCGTGAAAATCCCCTCCACGCTGATGGCCTTCATCCCCAGGACATCCTGGATCATGGGAAAGGCCTCCCGCTGAATGGTTCCGCCGCGGCCCATCCCCGTATCAACCTCGATGTGGACGGGCAGTTTTACTCCCGCTTTTTCCAGCCGCCGTTCCAGTTCCCGGGCAAACCGGAGATTCGATACGGAGGGGGTGAGGTTGTACTTGATGATCTCGTTGATCTCCGAATCCGTGGCGGGACTCAGGATCACGATCGGGGCGTTGATTCCCCCGACCCGGAGCTGAACGCCTTCATCGGCATTGGCCACACCCAGGAAGCCGGCGCCGTTTTTCAGGGCCATGTTGGAGATCTCAATGGCGCCGTGACCGTACGCGTCGGCCTTCACCACCTGAAGAACCTTCACCCCCGGGCCCACGAGCCGCTTGATCTCCGTCCAGTTTCGGCTAAAATTGTCCAGGTCCACCTCGACCCAGCTTCTGTATTTCTGCTCTTCTTTTATCATCTTACATTCTCGACCGGGATATCGTAAAGCGCCACATGACCCTTTACGCCTTACACTTCACGCTTTACGCTTCACGGATTTAAGTTTATTTCTTCGTCATCGTGAAAACACCGTCCCAGTCCTCCTCCGGCGGATTGGCCTTCAGCGCTGTGCAACGGAGCACATAAATCCCGGCGGGACCGTCTTCAAGATGAAGTTTCAGGACATTCCTGAATGCTTCGATCGCCTCATCCCAGCGCTGCCCCTTATAAGCGGCGAGCCCTTCATCAAAACTCCGGAGAAGAGGCTCCCATTTTTCCCCGTTCTTTCTATCACCCAGCAATTCATATATCTTCACGGGAAGAAGTTTTCCCTTGACCTTGACCGAATCGAGCTCCCGGCAGATCAGTTTGTCTTTCACCTCGTTGTAGGTGAATTCGCTGATCACGATATTGGTTCCGTACTCCTTGTTGATCCCTTCAAGCCTCGACCCCAGGTTCACGCTGTCCCCCATGACGGTGTAATCGAAGCGCATCTCGGAACCCATGTTTCCCACGACCATGTCGCCGCTGTTGATGCCGACGCCGATATTCAGGACCGGTTTCCCTTCGCTCTCCCACTTTTTCTGGAGGACCTTCAATTCCTCCATCATGTCGAGCGCCGTTCTGCAGGCCCTCTCCGCGTGATCCGGCTGATCGAGCGGCGCGCCGTAGACGGCCATGATGGCATCCCCCATGTACTTGTCGAGGAGCCCGTCGTACTTGAAAACGATGTCCGTCATGGCAGTGAGGTATTCATTGAGCAGATGCACAAGCTCTTCTGGCGTGAGGCTTTCCGAAACGGTGGTGAATCCGCGGATGTCTGAAAAAAGCACGCTCAGGTGCTTCTTGTCCCCGCCCAGCTTGAGCTTGGAAGGATCTTTCAGCATCTCGTTGATGACCGAGGATGTGAGATAGTACTGGAAGGCCCCCCGGATCTTTTTCTTTTCCCGCTCCTCTGTCACATACTTGTAGATGGTGATGGCCAGGTAAACCGTCATGACGGTTCCCACGGGATAGATGAGATTGAGCCAGAAATTGAAGTGGGAAAAGATATATTCGTTGATGAGAACATAAAGCGTGAGCACGGCAAGAGCCACAAAGATGCCCGCGATGGCTTTGACCCTAGGAACCGCGATCCCGATGATCAGGCCGAGGACCAGGATGGCGGCCAGATCAAAAAATCCCGCCCATCCCGGCCGCTGGATGAACTCCTGGTGAAGAATGTTGTCGATGACGTTGGCATGAACCTCCACGCCGGGGAAGACCGCGCTGAAAGGCGTCACCCGCAGGTCATAGATCCCCGTGGCCGTCGCTCCCACAAGAACGATTTTGTCCTTGAAAAGATCGGGGGAAAGGCGGCCCTTGATGATATCCGCAATGGAGTAGTGAGGAAAGGTCTTGGCGCGCCCGAGATAGTTGATGAGGATTCGACCCGACTCGTCCGTGGGCACGCCGTAATCGCCGATCTCGATGCCTGCCACACCGTATTCAGCCAGGTGAAGCACGACCATGGGATAATCCAGATACTGGCTGATCAGGGCGATGGCGAGAGAGGGATAAAAATCATCCCTGAACTTTATGGCCAGCGGAGCCCATCGGATCGATCCATCCGTGTCGGGGAAGGCATTGAAATACCCGGCATTGTCAGCCGCTTCCGAAATCTCCTTGATATTGGCCTCCACCGCATAGGTATGGACGAGAAACGTTTCGTCCGGTTCTCCATCCGCCTGCACCATCGGGTACTTGAAGGGGGAAATGAGCTTGGCGCCCTCCTCTATCTCCTTTTCCGTCAGATGCGCCACTTCCTTTTCCGATCGATGAAAGAAGTAGCCCAGGGTGACGTTTCCGGCCCTTTTGATCGCCTGCGCCAGCGCCGCGTCCGTGTCGGCACGCGTCAATTTCTGACGAAGCATGCCGAAAAGTCTCGGATCTTCTATCCCGGAAGCCCGAAACTCCCGGGTCAGTTCCCGGATGTCTCTTAGGCTTGAATTCTGATCCGGCTCGGCGAAGACAATATCAAACCCCACGGCCTTCGCCCCGTAGGATTTCAAGGTATCCACGAGACCGGCGAGGAGGGTTCTCGGCCAGGGCCAGCGGCCGAGCTCTTTCACGCTCTTTTCATCCACCACGGCGATCACCGTCTCCCCTCCCGACGCGCGTTCGCCCCGGGAAAGAATCCGGAGATCGAGGGTTTTCAATTCCATGAATCGGAGGAAGGGAGGATCAACAGCGTACAAGGCGATGGCCGCGACAACAATGAGAAGGCTGATTTTAAGCGGGGATAGTGAAAGTATCTTTTTTATTCGATCTTTCATGGATGTCCTTTCTTGTTTCAGGCCGCGCAAATACTATCAAACCTGTTTTGAATGTCAAGGCAAAGGATGGGGAGATGACCGGAATTGCGGATAAATCTTGACAAAGATTTTCACTTAAGATAATTTCACACGCCTGCCGCAACTTATCCGAGAACATCATCATGCGAGCCGATGTAGCTCAGCCGGTAGAGCAAGCGATTCGTAATCGCTAGGTCAGGAGTTCGAATCTCCTCATCGGCTCCAGATTAGAAATGAAAGGCGTAACCTCAAAAGGTTGCGCCTTTTCTGCTTTGGGCAGGTTGCGGATGGGTTACGGAAAGCTGTGACCTGCCCCCCTAAAACCGGCCCGGTTTTAGGGGGGCAGGTCAGTCCAATGGATTCTTTCATACTGTAATTGCCAGTGGCTTCCAGGCAAGCATAAATCTTCTGGCTACTCTATTTATTGAGCCAAAGAGTCAAGACCTTCGGATGTGTTCCTGAAGGATTCCCCCTCCTCCTTTAAGAGCCTGTTCAGGAACCAGATACTCCTCCCACCCTGAATCGGCCCCTTTTTTCTGTCATCCATCTCGACGATGGACGTTGTTTCTACTTGTACTTCGCTCTCAACTCCTTTTTCATGATTTTGCCCGAGGGATTGCGCGGCAGTTCGGTGACAAACTCCATGGAACGGGGCCTCTTGTAGCCCGCCATCTTTTCCCTGCAGAACTCCGTCACTCCTTTCTCGTCAAGGCTCTGACCTGCTTTCAGCACGATGACGGCATGAACCCGCTCGCCCCACTTCTCATCGGGAACGCCGATGACGGCCACATCAGCAATCGCCGGATGCGTGTAAAGGACCTCTTCCACCTCCTTTGACGCCACGTTTTCACCACCGCTGATGTACATGTCTTTTTTCCTGTCCACGATATAGTAATAACCATCCTCGTCTACTTTCGCGATATCAGCGGAGCATGACTGCACATCATGATCTGAAATAGTCTACTATTTTTTTCAATGATGTGCCGGTCCCGAAGATCTCGGCAACACCTGCCTGCTTGAGAGGGATAATCTCGTCCGGCGGGATTGTGCCGCCGAGGACTACCTTGATATCGTCCGCACCTTTTTCATGCAACAGCTTCAGAACCTCAGGGGCCAGGATCATGTGGTTTCCTGAGAGGGTGCTCAGACCTATGAAATCCGCGTCTTCCTGGATTGCCGTTTCGACTATGCTTAAGGGAAGCTGATTCCCAAGATAAATGACCTCCATACCCGCATCACGCAGTGCCCGCGAGACTACAATGCTCCCCCTCCAGTGCGCGTCCATACCGAGACGCGCCATGATGATTCGTTTACTATTGCTCATATCTATTTATTCCCCTTTTGATTGAACATTCTTAAAGTGTTGAAATAATTAAAGCGTTTTTCAACAACACGTTAAAAGAGTGGCGGATTCCAGATACCATAATTTTTCTTAAGTGCGCTTGATATCTCCCCTTCCGTCACATAGCTCTTAACCCCGTCCACAAGAACATCCATCAGATTCTCTCCGTCCGTACATGCCCGTTCCAGATTATCCAGGACTTTCGCCACTTCCCTTGCGCTCCGTTCCTTCTTTATCCTTTCAAGCTTTTTCTCCTGTATAGAGAGGGTCTCCGGGATCTTGAATATATCGCAGGGTAGCACTTCGTCTTCTATCTGGTAACAGTTAACCCCAACAACCGGCATCGATCCCGACTCCACCGCCTTTTGATATTCATATGCGGTATTGGCTATTTCCTGGTGTATCCACCCCTGTTTCACGGCTTTTACCAGTCCGCCCATGTTATCTATTTCCCTAATCATTTCCTCGATCTTCTTCTCCAGCTGATTTGTCAGGGATTCCACGAAATAAGAACCCCCCAGGGGGTCGATCGTATGC
>Ga0268280_1002129_pt1 | contig 12010 bp, 8 predicted proteins | sample saktaG_9_FD_190139 | JGI IMG/M metagenome (GOLD analysis project Ga0268280, IMG submission 190139) | Saline water microbial communities from Sakinaw Lake, British Columbia, Canada - sak_2011_5_24_40m | ecosystem: Environmental > Aquatic > Non-marine Saline and Alkaline > Saline ...
AGCTTCGCGAAAAGCCCAATCCATAACTGTAGACCTGACTTTATTTAAGAAACCATCTCCAGCCTCTTCAAATCCTCCGCCAATTACCACCATTTGCGGATTGAGTAAATTTACTAAATATGCAATCTTAATCCCTAATCTTTTAGCTGCGCTCTCTAAAACAATTACGGCTGTCTCGTTTTTTGCGCGAGCCGCAACAAAAACAGTTTTTAAATCTATATTTTCCGTCCTAGTTTGAGTAACCTGAAAAAAATCTTCTGCTTTATCTTTTTTTTGAGCTAAAAGTAATTTCAGGTCATCAACAATGCCCAGGTCCATCTCCCAACGCTTAAGAAAACAAGGGTTTCCAGTTGCGCAACTAAAAAGGTCCTGCTCTTTGTAATTATATACGGATATTTCACCGGCATAACCTTGAGAGCCGCGGTAAACCTCGCCGTTAATCATGATGCCGCAACCAACTCCAGAAAACATGTAAAGAACGTTTTTATAACCTTCTGCTAAATCCAGCCAATGCTCTCCAAAACAAGCGCTTGTTGCGTCATTTTCAATCAGAGCAGGTAAATTAAACTCTTTTTCCATTAAACCTTTTAATGGAAGATCTACGGAAGCATAAGTATAATAATGGTCCATCTTTTGTGGCCAATGAATTGTCCCATCTTTATTAATCAACCCGGCAATACCAACGCCAATACCTTTTATACTTTCAGCATAACCTTTAGAACGCCTTAAGATCTCGCGCACAATTTCCAAAAGACATTCGGAAACTTCTTTTACTGATGTTTGTGGCCGATTTACTTGAGTCTTAGTAATAATATTTCCTTTTAAATCTACAAGCAAACCAACCATATTCATTAGATTTAATCCTACGCCAATAGCGCACCCTGCTCGCGGATTTAAATCCAATAATACTGGCCGGCGGCCACCTTCAGACACATCAAGCTCTTTTTCATAAACCAGATTATGTTTAATAAAGTCATCAACATAATTAGAGATGGTTACCACATTAGTCCCCATCTTCTGTGAAATATCAGACCGGCTTATTGGCCCAAGCTTTCTGAGTATATCAAGTATTTCAATATTACGCTTTTCTTTTTCGCTAAATGCTTCTTTTTTTAAATCTAATACGTGCATCAATTATAAATACCTTTCTTGCGTAGTAAATTATTGTCTTAATTTACTACTAAAAAAGGCTTAAGTCAAGTATTTTTAAGCAGAAAGGGAAATACAGGCTAGTAAACTAAGGTTAATACACATCAACCATTATAAACGAGCGATCTATGATGCCTGTTGAGGAAACTGTAACCATATTTATCTCTTTTGTCCCAGCATCAGAGTATGAGCATTCAAAACTTGGATTAGCTACATTAGGAACAGCTTGCCCTAAATTTCCTGACCAAAGATATTGTAACTCTACTTGATTACAGCCGCTTTCAGGCATATTAATCAAAGATGAAACTGCAATTTTCTGGCCTTTCTTCAATATATAATGATCAGAAGCTAACTCAGACCTTCCCATCTCTAAAGAGCCAGAGTCACCTTTCAAAGATAAATCCAAAAACGTTTTTAAATTATAATTTAAAGGTCTATTCTCCTCGATCTCCTTAAGCCGAGCCTGCGCGAAAATCAGGTTTGAGTTTTGAGAATCTCCGGAGTTTTTAACCAAGGTACTATAATAATCCTTTGCCTTTTCAAAATCTCCTTCCCATTGAGAAAGTAAGCCCAATTGATAAAGACTAGAAATTACATGAGGAGTAACTGGCAATTTAGCAGCTAGCTTCTCAAAATAACTTCTGGCTTCCACAATATCCGCCAATACATACGCATCAATCATAGCAATTTTATAAGTAGCTTCATCAAAATGCTTGCTATCCGCATAAAGCTGAATCAATTGTAAGTAAAGTTCTCTTGCTTTCTTATACTCCTTCATTTTCTCTAAGTTAAAGGCACGCAAGTAGATTTGTTCCTGGTTAAAAGCATTATTTTGCCCCAATTCCTCTATTCTTTGATAAATCTTTTCAGCGTAAGCCAGATCGTATAAACCTGTTGGTTTGAAAACAAACATACTGGCGATCTCAAACAACTCCTGAATAAATTTATCAGGCGAAAAACTAATTTGCGCCTTTTCTATATAAATATCATAAACGGTTTCTGCAAGTTCCAGATTCTCTTCTTTATAAAATTCCGCGGCTATTGTTTTAAGCTCAAGATCAGTCATCTTCCCTTCCAAGAGCTTATCCACATAAAGCTTATAAAGCTCCCGAGCTTTTGTCTTTTCTCCGCTTGATAAAAGTAAATCTGCAATATTCTTAACTAATGCAACATCCTTAGATGCTAAAGCGTAAGCTTTTACATCTATCATTAAATCAATTAAAGCTTGCTCGTAGAAAGCGTCCTGTTGCCCGCGATGGAATTGCCAAATCAAAAGCCTGCTTTTAGAGCGTAAGCAATCGGAGGCATTCGATTCAGCGATAGCCTTTTTAACACCATCAACAATCTGATCGCGATAATTATTCCCATTCGCGAAATAATCATCCCAGGATTGTTTTTCTTCTAGATAACTAAGCTGTCTGTAGCGTGCAAGCGCCTTATAATAATTAATACAAGATTTATTAAGCTTATTGTCAATTTTATAGTTATTTAGAAAATCAATAAATTCAGAGTACTGATTTTCCTTAAAATATTTTGTTTTCTCATCCTCTAAACTAGCGCAACAATAATCGGTAGAAGCGTTGTTTTCAACGGCAACTGGTTGGGAGAAAACAGGTGTTAAAAAAGAAACACTAAAAATAAATACAGTAAATATAAATTTTATCCACATATATTCTCCTTCTTGCCCATAAGGGCACCCCCGCGCAATTTTCGCCACCAGGTAAATACCCGCGCAATTTTCGCCACCAGGTAAATACCCGCGCAATTCCTATAAGCGCGGGGTGCCCACGCGGGGTGCCTTTTTAACGCGGGGTGCCCACGCGGGGTGCAAACTTGCGCTAGATTTTTTTGCCGCGAGTTTTTATCAAAACCGGATGTTTCCAAAATTCTCTTATGACGTAAAATGCCTTGCGCGGTATACGCTTATTTATACCATTCTCCAGCTCTTCACTCAATGCGACAATACCAAACCACTCCTCATCCATATTTTTGTTTCCTTCGGCACGGATATCAAAATAATAACTACCATTAGACCAACCGTTCTGGGTATCATGCGTTTTCCAAGACTCCGGATCATTTGAATTATGCTTCCACCATTCATCTGTCCACTCAAATGAAGTCCCACCTATACAGTTTCCAGCTCCCGCTTTGTTATTAGCCAGATTCTCATAAATCTGATTCCATTGCGATTGCAAAAAAAACGCCTGCATATCTTGGTCTTCTTTTTTTAGATAAGCATCATAAGAATCCGCGCCAAATTCAGCTAAAAGCATAGGCTTATCAAATGTCATTTTTAAAGATTTAAAAAGATTACCGAAAGTTTTACCGCGATAAATAATACAGGCAACAAAATCAACATCTTGACAAAACTTATTAGCAAACTCTAGCCCCACCAACTCCCCATTACCCAAACCTACCGGATGCATAGAATCAACCTTATGTATCGAAACAGATAAATCATTAACAAAAGAATAATAAATCTTTGCACGCATAACCTTTTGTTTTTGGGGATCCGGTTCTTTATCAATATCTTCGGACGACCATGGATTTACATATCCCAAACAAGAATAATTGTTTTCGTTACCTAAAATCCACCCTAATATGCCTGGCTCATCGCGATAAAGATTAACCATCTCTAAAACTTCTTTCTTCACTTTATCTTGAAATTTAACATCCCCATAAAAAGGGCAAGGATACTCCCAAAACCCTAACCAATTACCCATAAGCGTACGGATACCGTATAAATTATATAAATCCCGAATAACTTGTTTGACTTCCTTGGAATCTTCATGCCCTTGATAAAGACGGATAGTGTTAACTCCCATCTCTTTCATTAATTTGCCATCTGCTATCCAAGGCTTAGATTTATCGCCCCACCAATCATATTCATGGTTGCTTCCTATAGGAACAGGATTATAACAAACTCCTTTTACGATGTACGTCGAACCATTGACTACCAGGCGGTAATGCTGATTCTTTAATTTCTGAATATACACACCCGGTTTAGAAAGGCAGCCGGAAAAGATAAATAAAAACAAAAAGCTACAGGCTACAAGCAAAAGCTGCCTGTAACCTGTAGCTACAATCGTGCTATATTCCTTATTATTCGAACTTAATTTCGTCAAGGTAGAAACTAGCGCCTTCTGGATTATTGTCCATATTAGTTGACCAGGCAAAACCTCCGATAATATACGACATATCTTTGCCCTTTAAATCAACAGTATATTGCGTCCACTCCTTATTCAGAATCACCGGACCAATAGTTGCACTATCTGAATCCGAGAATTCTCCCATAATACCACCAACCTTAAACTCTTCAATGCGCTCACCGCCTTTTTCGCCTCGCGCCCAGAAAGTAAGTTTGGTAGCTTTGGAAAGATCAAGCCCTGCATCGAAATTACCCCAGTTATTCGCTGGATTCTGCCAGAAAATTCCTGCCCAACGCGCTCCCTGGGCAGCTTTTCCACTATAGATTATCTTAATACAAGTATCTCCTAAATACGCATCTTCTTTTGAAGCGCCGTCATATTTTATATCGCCATAATCACCCATCCAACCGGAAGGAATATAATGATTGGCTACGCTTGAGCGATCCGCATAAATATAAAATGGCATAGCTTGCTGTTTTACGCCTTCTGGCTTTAACTGCGTGTCAACCTCGAATTTTATATCATCAAGATAAAACGTAGCTCCATCGGGGTTTAAATCTGCAGTCGTAGTCCAGCCAAAAGCACCGTTAACGTAAGTTAGATCTTTACCCACTAAGTTAACTGTGTACTGTTTCCATGTATCAGTTAATTCAATAGGCCCCATCTCAACCATTGCGGAATCAGGATATGTGCCCTTGATCCCACCAACCATTATTTTCTGGATTACCTCGCCACCTTTTGCTCCACGAGCCCAAAAAGTAAGCTTGGTCATACCAGTTAAATCAAACCCGCCTTTTTTATTTCCCCAGTTATTCGCAGGATTCTGCCAATAAACACCAGCCCAACCCTGAATTTGTGATTTCTTAGCGCTATAAACAAACTGAATGCTAGTTGTGCCGCTATGCGGGTTATCTGCAGACTGATCATTCATTTTAATATCGCCATAATCACCCATCCAACCGGAAGGAATATAATGATTATCTTTGGCATTCTTATCCAGATAAACCACAAACTCCTTAAGGTCAACAGCCTTATCTTCGGCTACGGCCATTGCCGGAACCAAAATAACTAAAGCTAACAACATTACTAATAACTTCTTCATACCCACCCCCTTTTTTATTGCCACTTTTTTTGATACATATAATACACTTTACGCAACTGCCTTAAAAACGGGCTTAATTTTCCATTACCCTGACTAGCTATTCCTAGCCACTCTTCATGCATATAGCCGTCAGGAAAAGGACCTGTCCATAACCCTTTTGAGTCATGAATAGCAGGTTCATAAGCCTTCCACCACTCATCCATCCACTCAAAAACTACACCTCCCAAAGCATTGCCCTGGTTCCCGGCAAAAGCCATATTCCCTTGGATATCCTCCCAAGAACCTAAATGATATTGCGCTTGCAACTCTTCAGATTCATCCAAACTTTTACTTTCAGCATAAGCTGGACAGCCAAATTCAGTAATAAAGGCCGGCTTATTCACTTCTTCTTTTACTTGTCTCCAGAAGGCGCCAAACCCGTATTCTCCGCGATAGGCATTAGTGCCAAAAATATCTATGTCCGGGGCATTCTTACCAAATTTATCTAAAAATAAAATGTCTCCACTGCATATAGCTACAGGATGATCGGGATCTATGGATTTAATTATTTTTGCTACTTCATTGGCAAATTTAAAATAAGCCTCAGGCTGCTCATTAGCATTACAAGCATAACCGTAAACATTTTCATTACCTAAAAGCCAGAATAAAAGGTAAGGTTCATCTTTAAATTCATTGACCATTTTAGTAACTGAAGCGATCATATTTTTCTTATGCTCTTCATTGCTATAATCAGTGCCCGGATTCCAAGCAGCCCCAGACCCAATTGCGTATTTACCCAAGAAATCTCCTACAATCACCCGAATACCGTAGGTTTTATAAAGATCGTGCATTAAATTTTTATTTATCTTAAGTGGATGGTGATAAAGGCGAATGGTATTTACTCCCATATCCTGCATTAATTTAAAATCTCCCACTGCTGGCTCATTCGCATCCTGCAGGTTATTCCTATTTTTATCTACAAACGCGTCATACGGACCATCAATTTTACTATTTTTATTAAAATCCTCCTCCATCCAATTGCCTAATGTGCCCTCATCCGGAGACTGGCCGACTTTTGTAGGCGCGTAAGTAATTCCTTTAATGATATAAGGTTTATCCTCAACTAATAATTGCCAGTCATCATTTTCATATTGCACCAGGCGCACCTTACCCTTGCCTACTTTTTTCTTAATATTTGAAGAATCCGCTGTTGGCTTTATCTTCTTACCCTCAAGCGCTAAATCAACTTTAACAAACTTTCCCGGAGAAGCTATCGCGATATCATTAGAAATATTATTATCAAACCCATTTATAATGTTAATTTCAGCGCCTTCTAATTTATACCCTAACTGCGGATTACGCATAAGTAAAAAATTAATTTTCGCAATTGCAGCTTGGCCTACATACCAAGGCGTATGCCAATAAGTCCAACCATAACTACCAGGAAAATGCACCAAGATCGCGTAATAACATTTAATTGCCTGGTTAATTAACCCTGCCTTTTCAAGAATAATAGCAGTACAGAATAATTTTACCCCCTGAGGCTCACTGGAAGTTGCCCACTTAAAAAATGCCGCCTGTTGATCAGGTGAATATAGAAAATCCCAAAGCGGGCCTTCTAAACGCTTATCTTTGATAACTTCTTTAAATACAGGATCTTTTCTGACAGAGCCATTAGGATATATCCCTTCACCAACTGCCTGCATCAACCCTTGCTGATCAGTAACCACATACTGATAGTCTTTAGTACCGACATTTTTAAACTCGCCGTATTTTTCGTAATCTACAAAATTTTCTGTACCCGGATCCCCCAAAACTAACCGCGTTGCAAGTTGACTAACTTGTTTTTTCTGCTCTACCTCAATAGTCCCGGTTTCAATTTTTTTAATACTCTGCTGGGCAGCCAGGTTAATCGACCAAAACCATCCGCGTGGATCCCAAGCCTGCCCGTAAGAATATTTATCCATAATCAATTTAAATATCTTCTTAGCCTCATCTAATTTTTCTTGGCGCATATAACTTTCCGCCTGAATGAAATAACAAGTAGCCACATCATTTAAAACCTGCACCATCTCAATCTCTTTTTTATTCTTAGGCAGAGCAGTTAATGCCTTTTGCTCATTTTCTGCTTCATCCTTATACAAATCAATACACTCTTGGGTGTATTTAAAAGTAGCTTCAATATCCTTCTTCCCATGCGCAATCCAGGATTTAGTAGCTAAATCTCCGGAAGCTGGTTTGACAGCACAATAAGAGTTCGCGTTGAAAGCGAAAACTAATAAAAATGTTAAAGCGATAATTTTACGCATTAGCCAACTAACGCCCCTTGAGTTACGCCTTTAATAATGTACTTCTGCATTAAAAGATAAACTAAAATAATAGGTAAAGCAGTTATAGTCAACCCTGCCATAAGCAACGGATAATTTGTCACAAACTCGCCCTGGAATGTCTGCAAAGCTACCTGTAACGGCATAAACTGACGATTATCAAAAATAATTAAAGCTAGGATATATTCATTCCAAACAGCCAAAGCATTAAAAACTACGACTACCGCCAAAACCGGCTTAGATAACGGCAGGGCAACATGAAACCACAAACCAAATTTAGAGCAACCATCAATACGCGCAGCATCTTCTAATTCTTTAGGCATTTTATCAAAAAAAGTCTTAAGCAGAAATATGCTCGTAGATAACCCCACGTTAATCATGCAAAGTATGTAACCAATAGGAGTATTTCTTAAATGCAGTTTATTTAATAAGACATATAACGCAACAAAACTTCCCGGTATAGGAATCATCATCGCTGCCATAAACATAATAAACAACCACTTGCTTCCCGGAAAACGTAAACGGCTAAAAGCATAAGCAGCCATGGAAGAAACCAAAACAATACCAAAAACTACTGCTACAGTATAAAATATGCTATTAAGAAAGTTGCGGCCAAAACCACCTTCCTGCCAGGCTAAAACATAGTTTTCAAAATGAAACTGCCTTGGGATAAGCGAGATATCCTTAAATATCATATCCTGACTTTTAAGGCTTGAAACAATCATCCATAAAAGCGGATAAAGGCAAGTTATTGCCACACTGATAAGAAATAAATGTATAAGTGTATTAAAAACTATCTTCTTGGTTTTATAATAAAATACATTTTTCATTTTCTTCTAACCTAGCGCTCCTTCTTGGAAAATCTATACTGGATAAATGAAATAGCAACTAACACCAAACCAAAAGTAATCCCTTGCGCGCAAGCATAACCAAAACGCGATGAGCCACGCATAGAAGCCAAAATTCTTAATACTGGAACTGCAGTATGCCCAGCAAACTCTCCACCCACAAGGCTCACAATTAAAACAAACACCTGCATCGTGCCTAAAACCGTAAGTATCGCAACTAAAACCACAACCGGTATCATCATCGGAACAGTAATTTTTCTAAATGACTGCCAGGCATTTGCCCCATCAACGCGCGCAGCCTCATAAAGTTCACGGGGAATAGTTTGCAAACCAGCTAAGAATATTAAAAATCCCCAGCCAAAACCTTTCCAGCAATGCACTAAAGCTACTGTGGTTAAAGCAGTATTAGGATCAGACAGCCAATTATGCATTAGATTTGGAAAACCCATTCCTGCAAGCATGCGATTAATAATATTCGCCCCTTCTATATCATTAATGATAAATCTCCAGGCCATCCCTACTACTACCTCGGAAAGAACCGGCGGGATAAAAAAGATCACGCGGTAAAAGTTTTTCATTTTGATCTCGCGATCGCATGCCCAGGCAAGCATAAAAGCTACAACATTCTGAAAAGTAAGCGCGATAAAAGTAATATAGGTAGCATTCCACATTGACTGCCACCAGTATTTATCCTGCAAGAATATCTCTTTAAAATTACCCAACCCTACAAAAATTTTGGTAAAAGATATTCCGTCCCATTCAAAGAGCCCAAGGTGAAAAACCCAAAAAAAAGGAATAACATAGAATACAGAAAATATCGCTATTGCAGGGAACACAAAGAGATAATTTTCAAGAGTTTCCTTTATTTTCATTTCGCCCTTCTCTTAGCTAATTCTCTTTCTTTAACCTTCTGGACATCTGCTGCTACCTGTTCAGGAGTCTTCTCTCCGATAATAATCGATTGTATACCCCGGTCCCAAGCTTCAATAACCAATGAGAATTCAGAAACCCCCCAGATATTCGGATGTGTCGCATACTCCATACCTCTAGAAAATTGCGCCAATACCTCTGGAATCTTAGAAAGGCTATTTTTATTTGCCGGCAGATTATTAGTCATTTGGGCAAGATAAGCCTGCTGGTCCTGGTCAGTAAGCCAGCTCAAGAATTTAACTGCCTCTTCTTTATTCTTTGAACGCGCATTAACCATAAAAGATGAACCCGCTCCTCCCCAAATTGCCATAGGGTAAATCTGTCCTACCGCAGGAGGAAGCATTGCGCCGTACTCTAGAGCAGGATTCATGCCTTTGTAAACATTAACACACCAAGAACCATTAAAAGCAAAAACAGCTTTTTCATTAGCAAAAAGCTGTTCTGCGGATTTATTAATCATAGTTACCAAGCCACTTGCAAAAATACCAGATTTTTTCATTTGCCTAAAGATATCTAACACTTTAATCCAGTCCGGATCAGTATAGGGGACTTCGCCTCTAATCGTAGCTAAAACTTTCTCTTTGCCCATAATATTAAAAGCATAATTATTGGCAAAACAATCAACCATCCAAACCTCTCCCCATCCAGAAACCATACCCTGTAACCCAGCATCTTTTATTCTTTGCCCCAGAGCAATAAATTCCGTAAAATTCTTCGGTGGCTGATTCGGGTTTAAACCCAGTTTTTTAAATAAACTTTTATTATAAACCATTTGAATAGTCATAATATCAATCGGGGCACCATAGACGCCAGGGTTAATCCCGTAACTGTTTCCTGAAGCAAATTCATTAACTGCCAATGCCTTGGGGAAAAATTTATTCTTCCAGTTACTATTGTTTTCTTCCATATAAGCAGTGAGATCTAGAATATGGCCTGCTTTAACAAAAGAAGCAAAATCCCTCTTCTCGCCTAATATGCCAAAAATATCCGGTAGATTGATACCTTGAGCAGCAGCACGGATTTTCTGAGAATAAGCATCCGAAGGGGCATAAAGCTGAAAATCTATCTTTACGCCGGTTAATATTTCATATTTTTTAGCTAATTCTTGAAATGCGGCATCACGATCAGTCATCCAATGCCAGGCAGTAACGGTAGGCTTTAAGTCAACGCTGTTTGAGGAACAACCTATTATACTAAGCAATAAAATTACAAAAATACCTAAACCTCTACGCCACATCCTTATGCTCCTTCCGTTATTAGCGGGGATTTGCCCCAGGGGATAGATGATAATAAAGACGTAATGTTAAAATTTAACATATTTTCATGCTCCGGTCAAGTTTTTTTGTTTTAAAAAATCATGATCTAAAAATCCGGGAGATACCCATCAAATCCGCTCTTTCCAACTCCACTCCTAATCTATAGTTATTTATCCCTTCCGATTTTTTCCAAACCACCTTGCCCCTGGTATATAAGGACTCCTTCTTATTTTTCATTTCCAGCCAAATTTCTAAAGCAGCATGCAACCTTAGTTCCTCACTAGATGTCAGACCTAAACCCTTGGCACTAACATCCTGAATCTTAGCTAGGCCCTCTTTTCCTGTATCCGGATTCAAATACCGGGCAGCAATATCCACAGGAAATCTCTCGAAAATGCGATGATCATTCATATCGTTACCTCCTTTCGCAAATCCTGTTTCTTCCGGCCACCATTTTCCTCTCATTTCATTGTAACAATATTTATTTAAAAAACTATGGATCTTATTCTTATCCATATCACGAATCTTATCAAAATAAATTCCATAATGGTTTACCCCATTAAACACCTTGTGCCAGGCAATCCAGACTTCAGCATCTATAGAACAATCCTCAGAAAGCCGCAGATTTATTCTAAGCGCAGTATTTTCAGGTAGTTTAGCGCTTAAAGCAATTTTAGCGCCCTTATAACTAATATCCTTAACCTGACAAGGACACTCCCTAGAAGCTTGTTCTAGTTTAAGCCTACCTGGCTGCTTTACCTGATACCGAACATGTTTTCTAAGTTCCTGCATTTACGTGCCTCTCTACTATAACTTAACTAAAAAAGTTAACCTTGCTTCTTTATTAATATGCTACCACCTAACACTTCTACGTTCTTTCATATCTCCCTTTACCGAATTTATTGAATACCTAACATACTGATATAAGAGAACTTAACAATATTATCCCTCACTTTATAAAATTGTCTACTAATTCTTCCAAAACTATTTCTTCCCGAGTCATTGAAATACAAAAAGTTACGATAAGGCTGCCCCTTTTCTTTTACCGGCGAGCTAGAACGACTTGAAGGCTGGGTGATAGTATTAAGATAAGAATCTTCAAAAATATGCAAGGCTTCTTTATAGCTATCAACGATACTATAGAGCAGCGAGTCTTTGGGCGAAATTACACCGCAAGACAGAGGAACACCAGTTATCCACTCATGCCAAGGCATCCAAAAATCCCGTCCGATAAGAACAAGAGGGCGTGCCATTATTTTACCTGTCTGAA
>Ga0268280_1002131_pt1 | contig 12007 bp, 10 predicted proteins | sample saktaG_9_FD_190139 | JGI IMG/M metagenome (GOLD analysis project Ga0268280, IMG submission 190139) | Saline water microbial communities from Sakinaw Lake, British Columbia, Canada - sak_2011_5_24_40m | ecosystem: Environmental > Aquatic > Non-marine Saline and Alkaline > Saline ...
TAAAGCAAACAGTTTTTTAGAAGTAGACGGCGCTAAAGATGTGGGAATAGAATTCCATTCTTTATCTAAAACCTACAATATGACCGGTTGGCGTTTAGGATTTGCAGTAGGAAATAAAGAAGCTATTTCTGCCCTGTCACTAATAAAAACAAACATTGATTCCGGTGTTTTCAAAGCAATTCAAAGAGCTGGGGTAGAAGCCTTCTCTGGACCTCAGGATAATATTCAAAAAATGAATGATATCTATACCGGAAGGCGGAATGTAATCGTCAATGGATTAAACAAATTAGGATGGAATTTAAAACCAACAAAAGCTACTTTCTACATCTGGATTCCTACTTTGAATAAAATGAAATCCGTGGACTTTGCTAACCTTTTATTAGAAAAAGCAGGGATAATCGTAACGCCTGGAATCGGTTACGGGGAATATGGCGAAGGATATGTAAGAATTGCATTGACCGTAGATGAGAAAAGATTAGAAGAAGCGATAGGAAGAATGAAAAAAGCTGGTATTAGCCAGGAATAGAAAAGAAAGGTAACACTGTATTCCCAGAAGGAAGAATATAGGCCTGAAAATTTTCACCATATTTATCTTGAACATAATTTAAAGCTTGGATAATATTCTCCATAGGAATAAAAAATAATTTACGAACTTTGTCTGGAGACAGAGAAGAAACTAAAATTATTTCCACTTCTTTTGTTAGTTTAGCGATACTGTAAGCTTTGTGGCCGCCTAAAACAAATTTATTCTTCAAGCGTTTGATTATATCATCGGGAGTATTTGCTTCTTCTATCCACTTTTCAAAAGTGACTTCTCCATAACCCTCAGAACATTCAGCAAGTAGAATAATTGTTCCTCCTGATTTTACTGCCTGGCAAGCATTATCTAAGGCTTTCTGAGCCTGATAAACATTAATATCTTTAGGATAACCGCCAGCACTAGCAATCACAACATCTGCCTTTTTTTCAATAGGGCAGATGTATATTTGCTTGCATATCTCTACTCCCTGCTGCCATGAAGCTAATAATTCTCCCGCAACAATTTCAATAATTTCGTAATGTTCATTGGTTACTACATTAATATTAAAATCAACTCTAACTTTTTCTGCTGCTTCCTGCATTTCTTGGTGAACCGGATTACCTTTAAGATTCCCGGAGCGGGCATTAGGATGAACCATCTGAGCATGATTAGCTTTAATAGTCCTTCTTCCGCAAATACCGGGAAGTATGGATTTTCTTCCTCCCGAAAAACCGGCGAAATAATGAGGAACTATTACCCCGGTGGTAATTATAAAATCTATATCCGAGACAATCGGGTCAACCCAAAGCTTATTGCCACTTTTTAATTCGCCCAAATTTATTAAATGTGGGTCATCACAGTCATGATTAATGAATTTATACGCCGAAAAAATATTTTCCCCAAATATTTCCTTTATTTCCTCTGGGGAGTTACTACGATGTATTCCGGTAGCCACCATAAAAAGTATATTTTCTTTTTTTATTCCTATTTGGTGTAATTCATCTAATAAAGGAGGTAAAATTACTTCGTAAGGCGTAGGCCTGGTTATATCATTTACAATGATTAAAATCTTCTTGGCTTTTTTCTGAAAGATTAATTCCTTCAGAGAAAAGCAACCAATCGGATTTCTTAAAAGATTTTTTAATCTGTTCTCTGGATTTAACAGAGCTTTTTGCTTTTTTAAATTTAGTATTTTTATTATATTTTTACCTTGTATAGGTAATGAAACTTCCTCTTTACCATATTTTAATTTCATATTTTATTTCTTACTCCTAATTAACCTAAATATATTATTTTAGTGTTAGATCCTCGCTACACCACTTTCTATGGCCGCCTTGGCTACTGCTTCTGACTCCCATTCTACCACGCGGGGATCGAAAGCATTAGCAATCACATTATTATCATTTAATTCATCCTCTGAGATCAAGGAAGCAAGGGCATGGGCAGCGGCTAATTTCATCTCTTCATTTATCTGACTGGCTCTTACTTTTAGAGCGCCTTTAAAGATAGCGGGGAAGCCTCTTGTTCTAAAGCTTCTTGAAGTTGATTCATCAGGTTTTTACTTATATAATAATTGGCTTTAAGAAACAATTCTTTAATTTTGTCTTTAATCTGATTGGCTTTAATTTCACGCATTTTTATTTTTGTCTTCCTCTTTACTCTCATGTGCTAAAATATTCTTTAACACATTTTCAATATGTTTCTGACTCAATCTACCTGCTTGTTCTGAATCTTTTTTCTTTAAAGCTTTTACAATTTCCTGATGTTCTTTTAAGGAATGTTTAAGTCTTCCCGGAATACTTAAAGACCTTATTCGATATCTATGGGCCTGGTCACTTAAATTTTTACGAATTTGGATCAGTCGATTATTTCCACAGATATTTAAGATTAACTCATGAAACTCAACATCCATTTTACTAAAAGCTAAAGCATTATCTTTGTTGGCATAATATTCCATCTGTTCTATATATTGTTCTAATTCTTTAATTTCTTCTCCGTTAATCACTTTAGTTGCCAAACGTGCAGCTAACCCTTCCAAAACACTACGAATCTGCAAAACCTCTTGAGTATCCTCAATGGAAGCAATACTGACGATTACCCCTTGATTAGGAATCATTTTAACAAATCCCTCAGCAACTAATTCCCTTATTGCTTCCCTTACCGGTGTTCGACTTACCCCCATTTGTTTGGCAATTTTTACCTCTAATAATTTAGTTCCCGGTTTTAAATTTCTTTTCACAATCTCGGTTTTTAAGATACGATAAACTTTCTGACTTAATAATTCATATCCTTCTATCTTTGACAAATTTCCCATTTCTACTATCTACCTCTTCTAAGTTTAACTTATTTTATTGTATTGTATGGAGTGAACCCCTTGCACCATTCTCTATGAAAAAGAAGATGGCCATATTTTCCGCCACTCATATTTAACCACTCTCATCTAAAACTGCTGAGACTAAATCTACAACCTGTAGGGGACTGTCAGCTACAGGAATAGAAAACTTCTGAAAAGTCTTTATCTTTTCTTCGGCTGTACCTGTTCCTCCAGAGATTATAGCTCCTGCATGCCCCATTCTTTTTCCTGGAGGAGCTGTTTTCCCTGCAACTAAAGCAATAACGGGCTTTCTCATTTTTAAATGGATAAATTCTGCTGCTGCTTCCTCATCGGTTCCCCCAATTTCGCCAATTAAAACAATAGCTTTAGTTTGAGAATCTTCTTCAAAAAGTTCAAGAATATCAATAAAAGAAGACCCGATTACCGGATCCCCTCCAATACTTACACAGGTCGACTGGCCAAAATCATTTTTAGTCAAATTATAAACCACCTCATAAGTAAGAGTGCCACTTCTAGAGACTACCCCTAAATTTCCCTCTTTATGGATAGAACCGGGCATAATCCCTACTTTTACCTTCCCCGGGCTAATTACTCCAGCACAATTAGGGCCAATTAACTTTGAACCCTTTTGCTTCACGTAATAACAGGCTTTAATCATATCCAAAGTAGGGATACCTTCTGTAATACAAACTATGAGTTTTATTCCGGCATCTGTTGCTTCATAGATAGCCTTAGTAGCAAATCGAGCAGGAACATAAATAATGGAAGTATCTGCCGCCATATCTTCAACAGCTTCCTTAACCGTATCGTAAACAGGAACCCCTTCTACTTTTTGTCCTCCTTTGCCCGGAGTTACCCCTGCAACTACCTTTGTTCCATAATCTAACATCTGCCGCGTATGAAAACTTCCCTCTCTGCCGGTTATGCCTTGAACTATTAAACGCGTATTAGAATCAACCAGTATACTCATCTTTTCACTACCTCCATCGCTTTTTTTGCTGCCTCACTCATCGTGGCTGCTAAGAAGATTCCTTTTATGCCCTTCAGCTTTTCTCGACCTTCTTCTTCATTGGTTCCAGTAAGCCTAATAATTAAAGGTAAGTTCATCTTTCTCTTAGAGAGAGCTTGAATAAGGCCTTCGGCAACAATATCACATCTGGTGATTCCACCAAATATATTAACCAGAACAGCCCTCACCTGCTCATCGGATAAAACAATATCCAGCGCCTTACCTACCTGCTGTGAACTTGCTCCTCCTCCTACATCTAAAAAATTAGCTGGCTCGGCTCCGTAATGTTTTACCAGATCCATAGTAGCCATAGCTAAACCGGCTCCATTTACTATGCAGCCAATATTTCCCTCGAGTCTAACATAACTTACCCCTGCTTCTTTTGCTCTCACCTCAAGTGGGTCTTCTACCTCTAAATCCCTTAAGCTGCTTATTTCTGGGTGTCTGTAGAGAGCATTATCATCAAATATAATCTTGGCATCAAGGGCAAAGAGAGAGCCTTCTTTGGTAATTACTAAAGGGTTTACCTCTACCAAAGAAGAGTCCATTTCTTCAAAAATACGGTAAAGACCGGAAAGGATTTTGGCTATCCCTTTAACTAAGTTTTTATCTTTGGTGAGAGCCGAAGCAAGTTCGTTGGCCTCGTGGCTTTTAAATCCAAGTAAGGGGTTGACATAAAATTTAAATATTTTCCCAGGATTGGTTCTGGCTACCTCTTCTATATCTATTCCCCCAGCAGGACTTACCATAACCACAACCCTTTTTTGAGCTCTGTCTACGGTTACTCCTAAATAATACTCCTCTTTAATAGATACAGACTCCTTGACAAACACTCTTTTAACTAAAATACCCTTAAGTTCAGAGTTTAAAATCCCCTCAGCTGCCCTATAGGCTTCCTCCGGAGTAGAAGCAAGCTTTATACCTCCCGCCTTTCCTCTCCCTCCTACCAGTACTTGCGCTTTTACGACTACGGGCCTACCCAGCTTTTCAGCTATTTTTTTAACTTCTTCACTTGTCTTGGCAACCTCACCCCAAGGAGAAGGTATTCCCCTCTTAATAAAAATCTCATAAGCCTGGAATTCGTAAATCTTCATTTTTCACCCCCATCTATTAAAATCGAAAGATATTCAGAAATATTATAGATCTTAATATTTTGCTTTCTTTTCTTAGCGTTCTTGAAATTATGTAAACAGGAGAAGCCTTCAGTAATTGGTATACCTTAAAATATCTTTTAATGGTTTTCTTTTAGCTATTATCATAATAAGACAATCCTTTTTATACTGCTCAATTTGTTCTTCTAAAGATAATTCTTTATTAATAATACATTGGGCTATATCAGGTATCATTTTACCTAGTTGGAGGTTACATTTCTGCCCAAACTCTTTTACGAAAAAGATGCCAATCCCGTAAATTTTTATCTCTTTCGGTAATTTTATTTTAAGTTTTTTACCTATTTTAAATAATTTTGAAAAATCAATATCATGAGAATTAAAATGACCATTTGATGAGCTTAGTTGATTAACTTCTAACTCAAACATATGTCCTAATTCATTATTACTACTCACTTGAATCGAATCAACAATAATAAGTTTACTATATCCAACTATCAAGTCTAAAAGGTTTAAACCGGCTGTTTCGGTGCTAATTACAGTTACATTATTTTTTTTATTGACTAACTTCTTTTTAATTTCTTCTGCAATATAAATGCCTATGCCATCATCACCGCGAATAGTATTGCCTATACCCAAAAATAATGTTTTTGATATACTTACTTTTTCTATCTGACCTTTTCCTTTCTAATAATTTCATTTATTAACTTCTTATCAGAATTATAAATATTTGCTTTCATCGCCATATGTCCGGGCAAACAATGGCTGGCACAAGCAAGGCAAGGGTCATATGCTCTAAAAGCCACTTCTATCAAATTCAATAATCCATCATCTACTTTAGAATTTTTAATTACCCTTTGGGCTGCTTTTTTTATAGACATACATATAGGACCATTGTTATGAGTTGTAGCTACAATAAAATTAACTTTTTTCGCTATACCTTGTTCATCAGCAATATAATGATGGAACAAAGTGCCTCTTGGCGCTTCGACACATCCTACACCTTCTCCAACTATCCCTTCTGGTATGGTTCTTACTTTTTTATCGGTTATTTCTTTATCTTTTACCAGTTCATTTATTCTCTCGGCTATATATATAATTTCCACTACCCTCGCCCAGTTAAGAGCTAAAGCAGAATGTAGAGGCTTTCCTCCTAGTAATTCATACATTTCTTGACACGCTTTATCAGCCAGAGGAGTAGCCATGCCCTTTGCCACATTTAATCTGGCTAAAGGTCCAACCCTATAAATTCCGCTATCTATTCCTTCAACTAAACCCTTCCATCCAATCTTTTTTAAATAAGGAAATTTAACATACGTCCAGGGTTCGACACGTTCTTCGATATGAGAAAGATAATCTTTTGCCTTAAATTTAACAAATTCTTTTCCCTCTGGGTCCACTACTTTAATGTCGCCATCATATAAATTTACTTTTTCCTGGTCATCTACCATCCCCATATAATAAGTCTGAAGAGAATAATCTCTGCTGTCTAATATTTCCTTAAGTTCTCCATTATCTGAAATAATCTTTTTAAATAAATTCAAACTGATTTTGGCAAATTCAAGCAGCTCTTCAGACATTTTTTCAATTTCTATTCTCTTTTCCTCATCCAAAGGCTTGCTTAAACCTCCTGCTATTCCTGCGCTAGCGTGTACTTCGCTCCCGCCAATTATGCTTTGAATCTTTTGGGCATATCCCCGAGCAGTTAAAACTTTTTTTCCTAACTCCAGACCCAATTTCTCAATTACTCCAAAAATGTTTCTTTTTTCTTTCGGGGCATTAAATCCCAGCACAAGATCCGGAGCAGCTAAAGCAAACACGTGGGCTAAATGGCTATGTAATGAATGTGCGCAATAAAATAATTCTCTCAATTTCTTACCGGCAGAAGGAGGATTTACTCCATAAACCCCATCGAGTGCTTTACAAGCAGCAATATGATGCGCTCCGGAACAAACTCCACAAATTCTTGAGGTTATTCGAGGCAATTCTTCAACTGGTCTTCCTTCACAGAATTTTTCAAAACCTCGAAGCTCTACAACTTGAAAATAAGTATCCTCCACATTCCCCTTTTCATCTAAAAATATTTCTATTTTTGCTTCTCCCTCTAATCTGGTAATTGGACCAATGGTAATTTTTTTCGACAATTACTCCTCACCTTCTTTCTTCTATTTTTTTATTCAGTAGTGCATCCGGTAAAGTAAAGCGATAGAAAGTCCCGATAATATCTTTAATTCCACTTAAAAGATCTTCAATTTGTTGATCGGTTAAATTTTCCTCATCTTTTACCCCTAAAATTGAAGCAATTGCGCTAATCATTGCTACTCCTTGATCTTCAATTTCTAACATCGGCCCCATACATCCTCTACAAGGCATTAATACCTTTATACATCTGGCTTCGCAGCCCCCTCGGGTAACCGGACCCATACATAGTATTCCCTGTTCCAATAAGCATCTATCAGGATCAATGGCAGTGGAGACCAGACTGACAATTTTTGAAATCATCTTGTTTTCTTTTTTTAAGGGACATTCATCACATAAAGTTTTTTTAGAGCCAAAAACTGTTCCCTTTTCCGGTAATTGAGCACCTCCAAGGACATCTTTCATTAAGGGAATTAATCCCTCTATTAACGGCATGGGAGGAGGACATCCTGGAATAAAATAATCCACGTCTACTAACTGTTTTAAAGTCTTTCCAGTATCAAATAAATGAGGTAAAGTAATAGACTTGTTTTTATTAATTAGTAATTTTTCCTCTGGAAAAATGTTTTCTTTATTTGCTACAGATAAGTTTTCACCATAAACTGTATTAAATATCTGTTGTTTATTAGTTAGGTTACAAAGACCGGGAATTCCACCGAAACAAGAACAAGAACCAAAAGCTATTAATACTTTAGATTTTTTTCTTAAAATCCGGGCAATTTCCTCATGCTCTGTTGTTCGTATGGTCCCGTGATAAAGGGTAATGTCAATTTCTTTATCTTCTAATTCTTTCAAATCTGAATGTTTGAAATCAAAGGCAGTCGGCCAATATACTATATCTGCCAAACCTATCAAGTCTAATAGCTTTCCTCCTAAATCTAAAATGGCTATATCACAACCCGAACAGGTCGAACCTAAACCAATGGCTAATTTTAATTTCTTTTTAGTCTTCATCTTTCACCTCATTCAACTTTAAAGGGTTAGGTCCCAATTTCTTTATTTCTTCTGTAAACTCCGTTATTACTTTGGCAAATCTCTGTCCTTCAGCTGCTGAAACCCATTCCAATCGAATTCTTCTTGGGTCTAAGCCTATTTCTGAGATTGCTCTTTTTAATAAAATTACTCTTCTTTGGGTTTTATAATTTCCACTTTGATAATGGCAATCACCGGGATGGCATCCGCCTATAAATACTCCATCAGCTCCCCCTTTAAATGCTTTCACAATATACAATGGGTCGATTGTTCCAGAACACATTACTCTTATCATTCTAATATTAGCGGGATATTGATTTCTATTTATCCCAGCTAAATCAGCTCCTGCATAGGCGCACCAATTACAACAAAATCCAAGAATTTTCGGTTCAAACATTTTTACACCTCCGCGAATGCGTCTATCATAGATAATACTTGTTTTTTTCTAAATCCTTTTAATTCAAGTGCTCCGGAAGGACACGCAGCACAACAAGTTCCGCAGCCTTTACATAAAGCTGCGTTTATCTTGACAACTTTCTCTTGCTTATCTATTTCAATAGCTGAATAGTGGCAAAGAACTTCGCAAATACCACAGCCACTACAAATATCTTCATTTACACTAACCACTATTCCCTCTGCTAAAATTTTGTCTTTAGCAAGAATAGTACACGCTCTGGATATCGCAGCATTTGCCTGGGAAATGCTTTCTTCGATAAACTTGGGAGAATGAGCTAATCCACAAAGGAAGATGCCCTCTGTAGCAAAATCTACCGGACGAAGCTTTACATGAGCTTCAAGGAAAAAGCCATCTTCATTTAAGGGAACTTTCAGCATCTGGGCAAGCTCTCCACCATCTTCAGAAGAAATAATCCCTGTACTCAAAACTACAAGGTCAGCATTAATCAATAAATTTTCTTTTAAGATAAGGTCTTTTACCAGAACCTCAAGTTTTTCTTTGCCTTTTCTTACTTCAGGTTCTCGTCCTTCCTCATAGCGAATAAAGATAACGCCTTCCTCTCGGGCCCTTTGATAATAATCTTCCTTGAAACCGTAGGTTCTCATATCTCGATAAAGAATGTAAATATTAGCTTTTTTGTTTAGCTGTTTAATCTTAAGGGCATTCTTTATCGCTTCTGAACAGCAGATACGGCTGCAATAAGGATGTTTATCATCTCTTGAACCAACACACTGAATCATCACCATAGAATTTTGAGTATTAACCTCCAATTTCCCACTGACCATCAATTTTTCCAACTCTCTTTGGGTAACAACTCCTCTCTCTTTACCATAAAGGTATTCCGTAGGCTGATACTCTTTTGCTCCCGTAGCTACAATGATAATCCCATGCTCAAGCTCTTTTATAGAAGAATCTATCTTAACCGTCGTCTTAAAATTGCCTACAAACCCTTCGATATTTTCAATCTTAGCCCCGGCGAAAAGACGAATTCTATCATTTGATTTTACCTTATCTATAAGTTTTCCTAAAAACTTTTGAATATCTTCGCCTTCAAGGGTATAATGAATATCTTTTGCCTGACCACCAAGTTCTCTCTCTTTTTCTACCAAATATACTTCATATCCTTCCTCGGCAAGCCTTAAAGCAGAAGTTATTCCTGATACTCCTCCACCGATAACCAGACCTCGATGAGTTACATCCAAAGGAAGTCTCTTTAACGGCTCAATTAACCTTGCTTTAGCAACAGCCATTCTTACTAAATCTTTTGCTTTCCTGGTTGCTTTTTCTGGCTCTCTCATATGAATCCAGGAGCATTGGTCCCGAATATTTGCCATTTCGAAAAGATACCTGTTTAAACCGGCTTCCCTTATAGTCTCCTGAAAAAGAGGCTCATGTGTTCTGGGAGTGCAGGAGGCAACTACTATTCTGTTTAATTGGTGTTCTTTAATGGCCCCTTTTATTCTCTCTTGTGTATCCTGAGAGCAGGTATAAAGATTGCATTCAGCATAAACTACGTTGGGTAAAGTCTTGACGCATTCCACGATAGAGGGAACATCAACCACTCCTCCAATATTTATACCGCAGTGACAGACAAATACACCTACCCTTGGAGCTTCTCCGCTAACATCTATTTCTGGAGGATATTCCTTTTCTATTACCAAAGAACCCCTTGCCTCTGACAAGATACTCGATGCTTCTGCAGCAACACCGCTTGCCTGAGCTACAGTCTCCGGAATGTCCTTGGGGCCAGAGAAGGCACCGCCAACAAAGATACCTGGCCGAGAAGTTTGGAGAGGTTTAAATGTACTCGTCTTAGCAAAGTTATAACTGTTTAGTTGGATATTAAATTTTTCTGCTATCTCCTTTGCACTCTTTGAAGCTTCCAGGCCCACAGATAAAACAATCATCTCAAATTCTTCGCTGGCGAGTTCCCCATCATCTGTCTCATATTTTATCCTTAAATTATGAGTTTTAAGATCTTCTTCTACTTCTGAAATCCTTGAGCGCACATACCTCACCCCGTATTCAGATTCTGCCCTTTTAATATATTTATCAAAATCCTTCCCATAAGCCCTCATATCCATATAAAAGATAGACGTCTGAGTATCTGGAGCATGCTCTTTGGCAATTAAAGCTTCTTTTGTAGAATACATACAGCAAACTGAGGAACAGTAACCTCTTTTAATTTTAGAGTCTCTTGAGCCAACACACTGAATCCAGGCAATACTCTTTGGATGTTTATCATCCGACATCCTCGTTACCTGGCCTTGATAAGGACCTGAGGCAGACAAAATTCTCTCAAACTCAATACTGGATACCACATTAGGAAATCTCTTGTAACCATACTCTTCTTTTAACTGAGGATTAAATTCATCAAATCCGGGAAAAAGAATTACCGAACCAACATTTATCTCCCTATCCTCTTCGAGCATATCATGAAGGACTGCTTCTGCCTTACAAGCTTCTACGCACTGCATACATTCAGAGCATCCTCCACAAGCAAGACATCTTTTTGCTTCTTTAATTATCTCTTCTTCGCTAAAACCTAAAATAACTTCTTTAAAATTTCCCTTCCTTTCACTTACGGGAAGAGTAGTTACTTCTGTCCTCTTTTTAGGTTCTACTCCCTCGGTATCTACCTCAATCTCGCTCTCTTGACTTCCCTCTCCTTCACGACCTACTCGCATATCTTCACCATTAAGATAACGGTCAATAGAAATAGCTGCTTTTCTACCGGCAGCCATTGCTTCAATAACCGTATCGGGCCCCGTAACCGTATCACCACCAGCAAAAATGCCTTTTAGGTTCGTCTCTAAAGTTAAAGGATCTACCTCAAACCCTCTTCCCCGAACAAGATTAAACTTATGATGAGATCCTAAGAATGATAAATCTGAAGACTGACCAAGAGCGGGAATTATCATATCTGCATCAATAATAAATTCTGAGTCCTCTATAGGGATAGGTCTTCTTCTTCCTGAGGCATCAGGCTCGCCTAATCTCATCCGAATGCATTGGACCTGGTTAAGCTTACTCCCTTTACCTAAAATCCTGGTAGGAGCAGCTAAATAAACTATCTTAATTCCCTCTTTTTCTGCTTCTTCTATCTCCTCTTTATTAGCCGGCATCTCCGCTCTTGACCTTCGATAAACAATGGTAACTTCTTTTGCTCCCAGGCGATAAACTGTTCTTGCGGCATCAATGGCGGCATTTCCACCTCCCACCACCACAACTTTTTCTCCTACTTCTACTTTCTCGCCCAAATTTACTCTTCTTAAAAACTCTACACTATGATATACACCTTTTAAATCCTCTCCGGGAATTTCTAATTTCATGCTTATATGAGCTCCAACAGCAATAAATATAGCCTCATAGCCATTATTTTTAAGGTCATCTATCGTTAAATTCT
>Ga0268280_1002135_pt1 | contig 11996 bp, 6 predicted proteins | sample saktaG_9_FD_190139 | JGI IMG/M metagenome (GOLD analysis project Ga0268280, IMG submission 190139) | Saline water microbial communities from Sakinaw Lake, British Columbia, Canada - sak_2011_5_24_40m | ecosystem: Environmental > Aquatic > Non-marine Saline and Alkaline > Saline ...
AGGCTTCACGAACGTCGTGGAATGCATCGGAACGGAAGGCGTTTCGCCGATTGCCGAGGCACATTATCTGATCATGAATTATGAGGATGGTTCGCTTCCTCCCGTCCATATCGATGACGATTATCTGACCGATGATGAAAAAGCGTTGATCGGAATGGAGACATCGATTTCCATGAATGTCCGCATCCGGGCGACGCTCGGACGAAAGCTTGCGTCGCTTGCTCGCGTTGTCCTGTTCCGGCCCCTGATGGCGGAAGGACGGGAGACGCGTCCCGCCGATATCCTTGATCCCTGGCGGGTAGTCCGTGAGACCGTCTTTGCCGACGATGCTTCGATTCTGATGTCCCGGTCCTTCGCTGAACTTCGCCATGCCAAGATGCATCATCATGCCCTTCGCTTCGGCGAATATCCGGCGGCCTTTCCGGCTTTGGCTGCCGTTCTTGCATCGGACGTTATGTTATATGATCCCGCATTCGGTTCTTTATCGGTTCGGACGATCGCCGCTTTGCGAAAAAGACCCGTGGTTCTGTCGGCGACATCGCTCGAGGCATTCCATAAATGCCGCTTCCGTTTCCTGTGCGATCACGTGCTGCGGCTCGCGCCCTATGAATCGACGCTCCCGCAGGAACTCGGAAACCTTGCCCACAAGGCGCTAAGCGATGCTTTCAGGAATAACGGCTCGGCCGAGGCCTCGGCGCAAGCGGAAGCAAAACGTCTTGCCGGGATCGATCCCCGGACCGGAGCCCTCGGCGGATTGCTGGCGAAGCGGCTGGCGATCGTCGAAAGCCGACTTCGGGAACGCTATCATCCCGATGTTGTCGATTTTTCTCATGAAACAGAATATTCCTACGAAGACGAGCTACATCCCGGTTTCATCGTCAAGGGAACAATCGACCGGGTTCTGATCCTTCCGAAGAATGATCAGAACTGGACGTTCGTCATCGATTATAAAACCGGCAATCCTTCCTTTTCGATGCCGGAATTTGCCAAAGGCACCGATATTCAACCGGTGTTTTATCTCCATCTTCTCGCCCGGACGAAATCCGTTCCGGCATTTTTTCCTGCTGGGTTCTACTATCAGCCCGTGACGATCGGCCGACTCGTTCGGTCAACGAAGAAAGATATGCTCGGAGAAGCTCTGAAACAGGACGGACGGACTTTGGCAGACGCTTCGGCGGTCGCTGCCGTCGGCGGACCTAATGCGCTCAGAAACGTCCGATTCAAAACCGATGGCTCCTTTTACACCGACAGCGCCATCCTAACAGAAACAGAATTTCAAGCGATGCTCGCCAACATCGACCGGCTGATCGCCGAAGCCATCACCGCCGTCATGAGCGGGACCTACCGAATCGATCCCGAAACGCGGAAACCGGGCGGTGAGTCCGCTTCCTGCGAATATTGCCAGAACCGCGGGCTGTGTTACTCTCTCGATCGGATTCCCGAGATGGAAGACATCGCGGCGGAAACGGAGGCGGACTGACATGAATTTCACTTCCGATCAACGGCGGGCAATCGCCGAGGAAGGCAAAACGATCCTTGTAAACGCCGGCGCCGGCAGCGGCAAGACATCGGTGCTGGCGGCGCGTGTCATGCGCAAGCTGCAGCAGGGAGTCGACATCGACCGACTCGTCATTCTTACTTTCACCAACGCCGCTGCCGCCGAAATGCGATCGCGGATCAAACAAAACATCCGAAAAGATCCGACCTTGACGGCGCAATTGAAACGCCTCGACAACGCCGTGATTTCGACTTTCGACAGTTTCACGCTCCGGATCGTCCGCCAGAATCATTATCTTCTTGATCTTCCCCGCAATCTCGAGATCGCCGACTCGGCGTATCTTCAAGGAATGGAGTCAGCCGTCCTGACAGAGACGATGGCAAAACGATATGCAGCGGGAAATCCGGATTTTCTCGCCGCCATCGAGCGGATCTGGAGCGGGGGCGACGACATGTTCGCCACCGCCGTTCGCCTGCTCGCAGCCGGCGTCGGATCGATTCCCGATGCCGATGGACAGCTTGCCGCCTACATGGAAACCCATTTCGGCGCTGATTTGGTCCAGACCCGACTGGCGGATTTCACCGATCTGATTGAGCAACGCCGTCAGGACCTACATAACTTGCTGGAACGAGCGATCGAGGAAATCCAGGGAATCGACAATGAAAAGGCCCTTTCGTTTGCTGCCGCGCTCGCAGGAATTCAAAGCCGGTTGACCGCCAAAGGATACGAAGCGTTCGTTACAGCGTGCACAGTGGACCTTCCGCGCAAACCGGTATTATCCAAAGCCTTCGACGAAACAGATTCCCAACGGCTGACACACGCCTATGCTCCTTTCGCCGACGCCTTCCGGGTGGCGAAGAAGATGGTGGAGTCGCTCCATGCAGCAAACGAGGAAGAACTCCTTGCCAGTTATCTTGATACGCGGCCGGTGGTGACGGAAGTCGTGGCGGCTACGCGCGACTATCTCGAGAATCTGTCCGCACGGAAACGCCGCGAAAACGCCTTCGGATTCGCCGACGTGATGAGTTTCGCCATCGCGATTCTGGAAGATCATCCGGACGTTCTGGCCCGATACCGGGCCGGCCTCGTGGAAATCATGGTCGATGAATATCAGGACACGAATGACCTCCAGGATCGTCTGATCGACATTCTGGCAATGAATAACGCATTTATGGTCGGCGACGTCAAGCAGTCGATCTACGGCTTCCGCGATGCCAACCCGGCCAATTTCCGCCGCAAATGCCAGTCGATCGCCGCCGGCGCCAGTGGCTACATCGTCGATTTACGGGAGAATTTCCGGTCGCGCCGGGAAGTTATCGATGCCGTCAATCGCCTGTTTGAACACGTGATGGATGAACGCGTCGGCGGTGCCGACTACCAGCTGCGCCAGTCACTCGTCTATGGCAACCATGCGTTTGATCGCCAGACGGATCGTGAGATCGACCGGCATCCGAAAATAATCACTTACGATCCGGGAGAAGGATCCGCTGTCATGGCAGAAGCGAGGATCCTGGCCTCGCTGATTCGTTCCGACATCGATGGCGGCTTTCCTATCCTTGATCCGGCGAAAGGATATCGTCCCTGCGCCTATGGCGATTTCTGTGTTCTCGTCGACCGCAAATCCGATTTCGTCGTCTATCAGAACGCCATGGTCGCTGCCGGCATTCCGGTCTATACCATCGCCGACGAGACATTCGTGGCGTCGGCCGAAATCCAGTTCGTTCTCAACCTCTTGAAACTCGTCCGCTGCCAGAACGATGCCGAGCAAGCGAAACTTTGGTTCCGCCATGCCCTCTATGGCACGGCGCGCTCCTTCGTCTTCAAGATTCCTGATGATGAAGTGCTCCCGGTGCTCGCCGACCGGTCGCTTTGTGCCTTCACGGCGGCGATGCCGGTTTCTCTGCGTTCGATCGGAAACATCGTTTCTGAACTGACAGCCCTTTCCATGCGACTTCCGGCCGATCGGTTCCTGCTTCGTCTCTATGCCGCCTGCGACATCTACCATAATGCCGCCCACTTACCTGATCCGGCCGCCGTCGAAGCCAAACTGGATTATCTCGTGAATAAGGCCGCTACGCTCCCCACCCCCGGATTCGACGGTCTGCTCGACTACATCGCCGCCATCCAGAATGCGAAAAACCTCGACGTCGAGTTTTCGCGTCCCCTCATTTTCGGACGGAATGCCGTATACCTGATGACGATGCATAAGGCGAAGGGACTGGAATTCCCGATTTGTCTTTACCCCGGCCTGTCCAAACGCTTCAACCGTTCGGACACCCGCGGTTTCTTTCTCTACGACAAGCGGTTCGGACTGCTCACGAAGGCGTGGGATGAAGGATTCAAGGATACGTTCCTCCATGTTCTGTTCCGGGATGCGACCGATCGCGATTATCTATCGGAACGGATTCGGCTATTTTACGTCGCGCTGACGCGGGCGAAGGAAAAGTTCTATCTGCTTCTGAATGTCGCCAAAGACCTAAATGAATCACCCGCGACCGATGCGACGGGCTATCTGCCTGAATCGCTGCGGCTCGGCTACGGCTGTTATGCCGATCTCGTCCGGTCCGTCGGGGCAACCGCTGCCTGGCGCGTGCCTGCTTTCGCTCCCGTCGACATCCGGAGAGAAGCGGAACGGGTGCAGGACGTTGATGTCATCCCCGAATTCATCCGGTTCGACCTGCGTCCGCTTCCGCTGGAAAAAACTGGATATGCAAAGACCGGAATGACCATATCCGATCCGGATAACAGGATGGCGATGGCGGTCGGAACGCGATTCCATGCCGTTCTCGAAGTTTTTGATTTCTCCGATCCTGATTCATCGCTCGCGGCTCTGACGCCGGAATGGCGACAGCGCATCAAGGCCTTTCTCGCCCATCCCGAATTCGCCGGCATCACTGGGGCCCAAGTGGTTCAGGAACTTGACTTCATGACCGGTTCGGATCCGGGTGCCAGACGTGGCTCGATCGATTTTCTGATGATGATGAACGGAAATGCGACGATCGTCGACTACAAACTGAAAAGAATCGAAGATCCCGCCTATGAAATCCAGCTCGAAGGATATCGCGATTATGTCGCGGCGCTGACCGGACTTCCCGTACGGACGTATCTCTACTCCATCCTTGATGACCTTTTGGTCGAAACCGGAGGCAAAACCCATGCTTGAAATCATCCCGCAAGTCAAGAACATCACGTTATTCCAAGGCGTCATCAACGTCACCGGCGGATTTCGACTGACCGATGCGGCCGGATTCACCGGTCTTGACCGGTTCCTTGTCGAGTATTTTCCGGGAGAAGGCAGCCATCCGCCTGTCAATCTGCGGATCGAAACGCTTGCGGAACTGCCCTTGGAGGGATACCGGATCCGCATCGATGAAACCGGAGTCGTCATCGGTGCATCCAGCCGGAAAGGTGCATTCTGGGCGTTTCAGACGTTGCGACAACTCTGCGATCACCGTACCGGCACGATGCCGTTTGCTCTCCTCGACGATGCCCCTGATCTGATGATCCGCGGGTTCATGCTGGACATCAGCCGCGACAAGATTCCGACCATGGCGTCGATCCGGATGACGATCGATGAGCTGGCCGCTTTCAAAATTAACCACTTCGAACTGTACGTCGAAGGTTTTTCCTATGCCTATCCTTCGTTTCCGGAAACCTGGGCGGATGAAACGCCGCTCACCCCTGCTGACTACGAACTGATCGATGCCTACTGCAACGAACGCGAAATCGATTTCGTTCCCAATCAGAACGGGTTTGGACACATGTCGGCATGGCTCGCGCGTCCAGAATTCCGAACGCTCGCGGAATGTGAACAAGGGTATACCGCCTGGGGTTTCCCGTTTCCGCCGTCCACGCTCAATCCACTTGATCCGCGCAGTTTCGATCTCGTGCGCCGGATGTACGCCGACATGTTCCCGCATGTCCGGTCGCGCTTGTTCCACATCAACGGCGATGAGCCGTTCGAACTCGGCCTTGGCAAATCGAAGGGAAAAGTCGAAGCGATCGGCAAAGAAGCCGTCTATGTCGATTTCATCTGGAAACTGTGTGCCGAAGTCAAAGCCGCGGGTAGGACGCCGATCATGTGGGGAGATGTCCTCATCCAGCATCCGGAAGCGCTCAGAACGTTGCCGGGCGATCTATGGTTCGTCGACTGGGGATACGACTTCGATTATCCGTTTGATGCCCACACGGCGATATTGGCCGCGTCGAAAGTCCGGTTCCTAGCGGCGCCGGGAACATCTTCCTGGAACAGTTTCGCTTCCCGGTGGCATGATATGACGCTCTCGACGCAAAACGCGGCCAATGCCGTAAAAAAGCACGGCGGACTCGGTATTTTGACAACCGACTGGGGCGATTTCGGCCATCTTCAGTACTGGCCGTTCTCATGGCCGGGCCTGCTCTATGCGGCCGGATGCGGCTGGGGTCCGGCCCCATCGGAAGCGGCGGTCATCGCAAGCATCGACCGGCATTTCGCGCCGGAAGGAACCACCGCGATCGGCCAAGCCATCGTCGCGTTGGCGAAATATTCACTGCTGGAGGACGGAACGACCTATAACGCGACGAAGACGTTCCACGCCTTCATGTACGTTGATCCCTCGACTCGGACGGACGCGCCGACCAAAGGGGCGATCCTGCAGGGAGCGCTGGCCGGATCGCGGATCGAGCCGCAACACGCCGAAACGATCCTCGGCCTGCTCAAAGAAGTCCGGCAGCTGCTTGCAGATCAGCCGGCATCGCTCGTCATGGAAGAGATCCTTCAGACCACCGATTTCATCGAAACCGGTGTTCTTGTCAATCTCGTCCTGAACGGCGGCGATCCGGACGGACGGCGACGACAGGCAGCCGTGAAGCTGCTGGCGAAAATCATTCCGACCCACGAACGGCTTTGGCTGGCCCGGAATCGCACCGGGGGATTGATGCGTTCACTTTCCCGGCCGATTTGGCTGAAAAGATTGATGGAATCATCTTTGCAGGCATGAAATGTGATATAATCGAACACGAAAGCGGGTGGTCCGATGGAACGCGATCAGATGATGGCAGAAGCCATTAAAGCCTATGAAGTCCGGCAGTTCGACCGGGCTTTGCCGACCTTCAGGAAACTGGCGAAGAAAAACAATCCCGAAGCGCTGTATTATCTCGGCATGATCGCCTATTCCGGTTCGACCGGAAAAGCCGATCCGGTTTTGGCGTTCGATTGTTTCCGTCGATCGGCGATGGAACTCGAGATCCGGAGTCTCGCCATGTGCGGACGCTGTTACGAAGAAGGCGCCGGTATCGAACAGGACCTGACGAAAGCCTATGACTATTACGCCGCCGGAGCGGCCAAAGGCGATCCCGACGCTGCCCTCAAGGAAGCAGAATGTCTCGAGATGGGGAAGGGTGTCGCCAAGAACGAACAGAAGGCACTGCAGATTTATGTCGATCTTGCGAAGCGTCAGAACCCCTACGCAACCTTCCGCATCGGCATCGCCTACCTCGAAGGGCGGGGCGTGACAAAGAGCCCGGAATCGGCTTTTTCCTGGCTGAACAAGGCGCTTGCGCTCGGATCGTCGGATGCGATGAACCAGTTCCGCTTGATCGGGACAAAAAGCAAGACCGACGAACGGACGACGGCGGACATCGCGGCGATCGGGAAGGAACTCTTCCACGGCGACCGGCCGGAAAAGGCGATCGCCTACCTGACGATCGCCGCCAATGAAGGCGACGGCGAGTCGCTCCGCCTGCTCATGCAGGGCGCGGACGCGGGACGGGGAATGAAGCAGGATTCCAAAGCCGCATTTGACTTCGCCCTGCGCGGCGCGAATGCGAAGGATCCCGAAGCGATGCTTGCACTCGGTAAAAAATACGAAGCGGGGAACGGCGTGCGTTCGTCGTTTGTTCTGGCCGCATTCTGGTATGATCAGGCAACCAAGGCCGGCGATGCCCGCGGCACCGCTGAACTGATCGGGATCCGGGGGTATTGAAATGGCAGAAAATACGAATCCGAAAACCCTGAACGATACCGGCGACGCTTATTTCTACGGCATCGGCCGACCGATCAACCGCGAATTGGCCTATACGTATTATAAGCAGGCCGCCGATCTCGACAATCCGATCGGGATGTTCAATCTTGGTCAGTATTTCGCGAGCAAAGCCGACTACAAGACGGCGGTGCAGTATTATGAAAAGGCCAAGGCTTTCCTCCATCCGCCGGCTTTTATGGCGCTCGCCAAGATGTTCGAAACCGGGGTCGGCGCCAGAAAGAACAAGGGCAAGGCCTTCAAAATGTACCTGGGCGCCGCCAAACTCGCCGACATCGAAGCCTACAACGCCGTCGGACTCTGTTACAAGAACGGCATCGGCATCAAGAAGGATGCCACCAAGGCAATCGAATATTTCCAGAAATCGGCCGATCAGAACGACCCCGCCGGGGAGTATCAGCTCGGACTTTTGCTGATGGAAACCCCGGAATACAAGAAGAACCCGGAAAAAGCGTTTCATTGGCTCGACAAGGCGGCAACGTCCGGCCATGTCGAGGCCATGAAAAAATTACTATCGATCTACGTCGAAGGCAAACACCCCGCTTTTCAGAAGAAATCGCGCCTGCATCTCGGCGAAATGGCATTCTATTACCGCGAACTGCTGGCAAAGGCGAAGGATGTCGGAAATCTGATCGTCGTCGCCGATGCCTATTATCAGGGTACTGACGTCGTCAAGAAAAATCAGGATAAAGCATCGCTCTATTACCGGATGCTGCTCGACATGAACGAAGTGGCGGGAAAATACGGGTATGCGCTCTGCCTGCTGTATGGACAGGGCGTCCGGATGAACGTAACGGAAGCCAAGCGGCTTTTTGACGAAGCAGCAGCCGCCAAACACGTCGGGGCGATGACCCGGCTCGGTGACATCGCCCGGCTCGGACTCGAAAAAAATCCCGACAATGAAGAAGCCAAGCGCTGCTACATGGATGCGGCCCGGCTGCAGGATCCGGAAGCGATCATGAACCTGGGTCTCCTCAATTATCGCAACCTTATCGAAGGCAGTTCTCCGGCGCTTGCGTTCAATTACATGGATACGGCTGCCAAAAAAGGATATTTTCAGGCGTTGTACTGGCTCGGCATCTTTCATGACAAGGGGATCGGCTGCGAACGCGACTTCTCTGAGGCGGAAAAATGTTTCAAGAAAGCGATCGCCAGCAACAGCCTGGGAGCGAAATATAAATACGCATCGATGATCTTCGACGAGATCGAAGCCCAGAAACTGAAACCGAAGAAAACCGAAGAATACTGGATGGAATGTCGGAAGCTGTTCATCGAATATGTCGAAGACCTGCAGCACAATCCGGCCAACCATGCCTTTTCGATGCATTATCTCGGCCTCATCCATTTATACGGCAAGGGAACTCCGTCTTCGGCCCGCCGGGCCCGGTTCTGGTTCGAAAGCGCCGCTGAAGCGGGGCTGTCGAAAGCGATGGTCGAACTGTACCGGCTGATGCGAGAACATGAATTCGTATCAGCGCTCGAATGGCTTGACAAAGCGCTCGCCGATCAGCAGAACGCCGATGCCGCCTATGAAAAGGCCCTTCTGTACATCGAGGGTCATATCCCCGAACTGAAACCGAATCTGAAAGCCGGACGAGCCCTTCTTGACGCCGCCGCTCGCCTGAATCATAAAGATGCGATCGCCAAACTGATGCTTTTATAGGAGGTGCCGACATGAACGTATTGCTCCATATCTGTTGCGCGCCGTGCAGCGTCATGTGCGTGAAGACGCTCAGGGATGCCGGCATCACCATCACCGGTTACTGGTACAACCCCAATATCCACCCGTATACCGAATACCGGGCCCGGCTCGACGCCCTCAAAGGCTATGCCGAGACGATCGACCTGCCGATGATCTGGAATGACGTCTATGGCCTGCGGCCGTTCATCGTCCGTGCCATCTCCGACCTCGACAACCGTTGTGACGGCTGTTATGAAGAACGCTTGCGCCAGACGGCCATGGCGGCGAAAGCGGGCGGATATGATGCCTTTTCGACGACGCTCTTGATCAGTCCTTATCAAAAACACGAACGACTGAAATCAGTGGCGGAACGGATCGCGGCGGAAACCGGCGTCCCGTTTCACTATGTCGATTTCCGCTCGATGTTCCGCGAAGGTCAGCGGATCGCCCGGGGATTGCCCCTTTACATGCAGAAATATTGCGGCTGCATCTTCTCCGAAGAAGAGCGCTACCGCACGCCGCGGGAACCGAAGACGCCATGAGGGCGTCTTTTTCACGTAAATTCGCTAGGTGTGCTTGCGCCCTGGAGGGCGCGATGATACAATGAATTCAAATCTTAAGATTAGGAGGAATTTTATGAATTTTCCCTACAAAGATTTCGAGAAGGCTTCCTGCAAGGACGCGGACGTGGAAAAAGGACTGCTCGTCGATCTTTTCAACAAAATCGAAGACGACAACCTCAACGTCCATGCACTCGTCTTCATCAAAGACGGCAACAAGGTTTTCGACGCGTACGCCCCGGGGTTCGGGCCAGGCGTCACCGAAGAGATCTATTCGATTTCCAAATCCTTCACAAGCGTCGCCGTCGGCCTGCTTTATGATGCCGGCAGACTCGGCCTCGATGATCTGATTCTCAAGTATTTTCCGGAGGTTTCGGATCCGCTTCCGGCAACGCGGAAGATTTCCATCCGCCATCTCCTGACGATGACGAGCGGGCATTACACCGATCATTTTCCCCGTCTTGTCGAAGCGGCTGATCCGGTGCAGGAATTCTTCCGGTTGCCGATCGAAGTTGAACCCGGAACCAGGTTCTTCTATGACAATACCGCCACTTTCCTGCTTTCGGCGATCGTCACGAAAATCACCGGGCAAACGGTGGCCGACTTTCTCGAAGCACCGCTGTTCCGTCGACTGATGATCGACAAGCCGGTCTGGAAAACGCTTCACGGTTACAGTCTTGGCGCTACCGGACTTCAGTTCGATGCCATTTCACTCGCCAAATTCGGCCATCTGTTGCTCAACGATGGCATGTGGCGTGATGAACGCGTCGTCTCCACACAGTATCTCCGTGAAGCGACGAAATTCCAGATTTCCAGTCTGGAAGCGGGCGGACCGCGTGACCGCTACGGTTATGGCTTCCAGTTCTGGATCAATGATTTCGGCGATTTCCGCGCCGCCGGTCTCTTCAAGCAATACATCGTCATCAACCGCGAATTCAACATCGTTTTCGTGACGCAGGGATATGAAGGCCGGGAGTTGCTCGATCTCGTATCTAACTTTGTCTTGCCGGCTTGCCGGAAAGGCTGGCTTTATGACAGTTTCACGCTCCGTACCTTCATCCAGCGTTTTCACGACAACGCCGCCGCCCGACTGGCGGAAGAGCGGAAAACGCGAACCGTCTGGTAAAAGATTCTTCCAGAATGCCCGAAAACAAAACAAACGCTCCGGTGGACCAGACCAGAGCGTTTGTTTTGATATGAAGATGGGAAAAGGACGGAGGGCCCGTCTTTCGGCGGGTGAGAAAAGAAAATGAAAAAGCTGTTGCTGCACCGATTTCCCGGTACGCCATCATTATAGTCCCTGAACATGGTGTTTCCGTGTCGCACCTGTGAAGATTCGGTGAAATCGGCAATTCGGGAAAAAGATGCATTTCTCCCGATTTGCCCCATGGTTTCCGGTGGACAGGAAACGGAAAATTTGATATAATAAGACGAACATTCTTAAGAATGGTTTTTTGGTGTGAAATGGAAATCAAAACGTTCGTCGAAACTCTGAAATTCAAACTCGACGCGCCGCGCGCGGCCATCGGAACCGTCAACGGATACTATACCACGTTCTTCGCGGGTAGTTTCGGTTTTTCTGTGGTTCCGTATTTTACGTTTCTGCTTGAAGAAACGGTTACGGATGATCTGAAGGCAGAAGTGGCATTCGCGCTTAACGATTTCAAGATCGATGTTTCCGCGGAAAACGACGTGTTGATTCTTATTGTCGGTGAATCGCTAGCCACCATCCAGTCTGCGGCCGTCGACGCCCTGAAATCGGCTTTGGTGCGGACGACGAACGTCTTGATCGACCGCGGCGTGAAACAACCGGCGGTCTGTCGCTTCTGTGGCCTTGTGGGCGCGGACAGTTATCACTACCAAAGCGGCATCCACCGTCCGGTCCATGACAGCTGTCTCCGAGAATATCTCGCCTCCGAGGAACCCCCCTCGCCGGCGATCCCCGTCATCGATGCCGAAAGTTTCGCGAAAAGTGTTCTCTTTGCCCTGCTCGGTGGCGTCGCCGCCGCCGTGCCGGTCGTCCTCGCGGCGATCTATTATCCGATCTTCTATACATTTCTACTGGCGCTGATTCCGTTGGGGAGCTTCGTCGGCTATCGTGCCGGCAAAGGCGTTGTCCGCAAACGGGCGATCGCAATCGTAGTCGCATTCGACCACTTTCTCGCCTTCAGTCTGATCATATGGTGCTGGAACATGTATGCCCGCGCCGAAGGGGAAACGCTTTTTGACTATCTTGC
>Ga0268280_1002136_pt1 | contig 11994 bp, 6 predicted proteins | sample saktaG_9_FD_190139 | JGI IMG/M metagenome (GOLD analysis project Ga0268280, IMG submission 190139) | Saline water microbial communities from Sakinaw Lake, British Columbia, Canada - sak_2011_5_24_40m | ecosystem: Environmental > Aquatic > Non-marine Saline and Alkaline > Saline ...
GTTACCTGACATCATCGGGATGGCAACCGCTGCCAATATGCCAACTATGATAACGACTACTATCAACTCCACCAACGTAAAACCCTTTTTACTACGCAATATGCCAAACATATACCCCCCCTGCTTTTTTATAATGACCGGTTACATTACGCTATCTAAAAACGAAAAAACTAGACTATAAAATATATGCCGCATCACGTCAAGACACGGACAAGCTGCATATGCTAGCCGTCTGTCATCACGCCGATGTTTACATTAAGATTCACCCATCCTGGAGCGCCGTTAGCCGTGATTATTCCGCTACTTACACTATAATTTCCAGGACCGTAATAAGTGCCGTTTAAATCGGCATTAGTAACATATCCGATTAAGTCAGCCCTACTCGTGGGCCAGGCGGTCTTCTCAACATAATATAGTCTCGCGGCCGTTCTCAAGGAGCCGCACGCCGCCATTGCTTCCGACTTCTTTGCTTTCGCTAAGTTACCTGACATCATCGGGATGGCAACCGCTGCCAATATGCCAACTATGATAACGACTACTATCAACTCCACCAACGTAAAACCCTTTTTACTACGCAATATGCCAAACATATACCCCCCTCTACTACCACTTTATTGTACCATGATGTCCGGAAAAAACAAGCTTATAGTCAATTTTATTTCCCAGAGGCTGCCTGGCTCAGTTTGAATATAGGCATATACAGCGCTATTATTACGATCCCCACGATAATACCTAAAGATACTATCAATATCGGCTCTATCAAGGTGGTAATGGTAGCCACAAAGTCTGCCACTCTGTCTTCATAAAAGTCGGCTGTTTTATCGAGAAGCTCCGGCAGGCTGCCTGATTCTACGCCCACCATGACCATCTGTATCATCAATGGCGGGAATATCTGGGTCTTTCTTAGCGCTTCCGGCATGCTTTCGCCGTCCATGATCAAGCTCTTTATCTTATTTATAGCTTCTTCGATCACGACATTACCGGAAGCCTTGCTTACAAGGTCCAGAGAGACCGCTATAGGGATACCCTGGCTTAAAAGAGTGGCAAGCGTCCTGGAAAACTTGCTTAGCGCGGCATCTTTAATGACCGGGCCCAGGACGGGCATTTTTATGATAATACTATCCAAGACACGCCTACCTCGGGCTGATTTAAAGAAATATTTGTAAGAAAAGAACGCTATCACAGAAGTTACTATAATAACAGACCATATATTTGTTATCACCATATCGCTAATAGAAAAGACTATCTGCGTTATAAATGGAAGGTTGGCGCCAAAACCCGAATATATGGCCTTGAACCTGGGAACGAGGAAGAGCGTAATAACCGCCATCGCTACAGCAAAAAACACAACTACGAACGCAGGATATGTTATGGCGGCGATTACCTTTTTATTAAGCCTGTCCCTGGCCAGCAGATAAGCTCCGAGGCGTTCGAGCATCGTATCCAGAGAACCGACTTTTTCTCCGGCTTCCACTATAGAGGTAAACAAAGGTGAAAATAATCCGGGAAATTTTTTAAAACCTGCCGATAACGACTCCCCTCCCTTAACAAGATGGCCTATCTCTTCAAGCGCGGATCTGAACATAGGGTTTTTTATCTCGCCTGAGATAGAATTTATCGCCCTCAGGAGCGGGACGCCGCCTTTTACCATCGTGGCCAGCTGTTTGCAGAATAAGACGAGTTCGGACGTTTTTATCCTGCCTCTGAATATAGAGGCCCTCATTGCTTGGCTCGCCTCTTTTATAGAAATTATTGTGAGATTTTTTCGAGCCAGCCTTGTCTTTAATTCATATTCTGACAGGGCAAATTCCTGCGTCTTTATGTATTTGCCGGAGGCCGCTTTCGCGACGTAATTATAAGTGGGCATATTATGCGGATTTCTCCAGTACTGTAACCCTTAATACTTCCTCAAGAGAAGTTATTCCTTCATTTACCTTTTCCAATCCGGCCTGAAAGATGTCCTTCATGCCTTCAGCCTGAGCTGCCCTCTTAATATCTGTGTCGGAAACACCGGGAACTATTATATCTTTCAACTTTTTCGAAATTGGGAGGAATTCATAGAGTCCGGTCCTGCCCCGGTACCCTGTGTTGCCGCATTTGTTGCAGCCCCTTCCTCTGTAGAACTTGAATTTTGCGACGTCCACGCCGGTCCTTTTTTTGAGTTCGCTTAATGTCGCCGGCGGTATATCGATCTTCTCCCTGCAATTCGTGCAGAGCTTGCGCACAAGCCTCTGAGCTATGACTATGGTCAAACAGGACGAGATGAGATACGGCTCGAGGCCCATATGCATGAGCCTTGTCACGACGTTCGCAGCGTCATTGGTGTGTATGGTGCTTAAGACCAGGTGGCCCGTCAGGGACGCCTTGACGGCGTTCTCGAGAGTCTCCAGGTCGCGTATCTCGCCTATCATTATGATGTCCGGATCCTGCCTCAATACAGCCCTGAGGCCGGAAGCGAATGTGAGCCCTATCTGTTGTTTGGTCTGTATCTGGTTTATGCCGTCTATTACGTACTCTATCGGGTCCTCTATCGTCACTATATTCTTTTCCGGGGTATTGATAAAGCTTAATGCGGAATAGAGCGTCGTCGTCTTGCCCGAACCAGTGGGTCCGGTGACGAGTATCAGCCCGTAAGACTGCTTTAATATCGACTTGAACTGCTCGACATTATTATGCAGCATGCCCAACTCGGTCATATCTACCACAAGCCCCATGCTGTCCAAAAGCCTCATGACTAGCTTCTCACCATAAGCCGTAGGCGTAGACGCCACCCTGACATCTATGTCCCTGCCTTCGAATTTGAATTTAAAACGTCCATCCTGCGGGAGGCGCTGCTCCGCTATATTCATGTCGCCCAAAAGCTTTAACCGCGCTATGATGGCACCCTGCATCTCTTTCGGCGGCGTAGATGACTTGTTAAGGAAACCATCCACCCGGTACCTTATGCTAAGCTCGCTCTCTCTCGGCTCTATGTGTATATCGCTTGCCCTGGACCTTATGGCATTTGTCAAAAGGTGGTCGACAAATTCGATAACAGGGGTCTTGTCCGCCTCCTCTTCTAATTCCGCTATATTTTTTTCCCGGTGCTCCGGGCTCTTCACCTTTTCCAGCTTATCCTGGGTCTCTCTTATTTCGCTCTCTCTTATATTTATAAAATCCTGTACGGATTCTTTAAGCGCATGTTCTTCGTAGTATTTATCTATGGCAGCATTTATCTCCTGCATGTGGCTGAAATACCGGTCTATCTCGTATCCTGTCTTTAGCCTCAGAGTATCAAGAGCTATTATATCCGTAGGATTACTCATAGCTACCATGAGCTTATTATTTTTTGTATTCATGCCTATGGCCATGGCCTTGATATTCCTGGCCATCTGCTCCGGGATGAGCTTTACCGCGAGGGGATCTATATTTTTGCCGCTTCTGAGTTCGACATAAGGGATGCCAAGGTACTTTTCCAGAAACATGGTCAGAGTCTTCTCGTCGATGAACCCCGCCCTTAAGAGGACTTCGCCGAGACGCTCTCTGCCTTCTTTTTTTAACTTGCGCTGTTCCTTGATGGCGAACTTCAGCTGTTTCGCCGTAATTATCCCGGCCTTGACGAGCTCTTGTCCTATCCTCTCTTTTTTGGAATTCTCGGAAGTTTTCAGCATATTATCTGGAGTATATCATAGGTTAGAGCTTAAATCAATACGGCTGGTTCTTATATTCTCGCTTCTTCTACGCTAAGTTGTGTTGCGGGCTTGATAGCTATGGTTGTGCGCTGCTCACCGCTCTTCCAATAATCTACTCTTAAGGACTCATCCAGGCGGAACTTTGTATGATAGGCCGTAATACCTGCCGCTATCTGAATAAATTTTTCCGCTGCACCGCCCCTTAAAATAGAGATAGGCCCCTCACGATCCGTTAGCTCAAAGATAATATCGCCAGGCTTTATAAGAGACTCCAGCACGCGATTCTCTCCCTCGTCGCGCCCAACCACAAGGCGCGCTCCCTCCGATATCCTGAAATGCCTGCCTACAGAAAGAAGGGCCAGGTTTTCAGCATTGAACTCATCGTGTTTGATCGCGTCCTTTACGCGTTTTGCGAATCCGGGATCCGTCAGCAGACACCCCCCGGCGGGGCTGGGATACTCCGTAATGCCAAACTCCTTTGCCAGCGCCATCTGAGGTTTTCTCGACCTGCCTCTTATATCCAGGAGCTTGCTTCTGTCAACGATGCCTTCGAGCTCCGGTTTTGTGGGCTCTAGATTCTTAGCCGTAAGCGGCCGCAAAAGTAGCCCATTCACTCCGGCTCTCTTTTCTATAAGATTCAGCGCATCCATTCGCTGGGACATCGGCCGCTCGCCCAGGACCTCGCCCGTCACAAGAAACGAGGCGCCGGTCTCGGCCATCAGCTCTTTCGCGTGTTTAAACATATAGATCTTGCAGTCGATGCACGGATTCATATTCGCTCCGTGCCCATGCTGTGGATTTTTCACTATCTCCATAAAATCGTTAGTAATATCGATCGTCTTTAGCGGGATCCCGAGCATCTTCGCGGCGGTCTCAGCAGCACTGGCGACAGTCTTTTTACATCCGCACATGCAGAGCTTCGCAGAAAAGTTAACGGCCTGGACCTCGATGCCCTGTTCGAGCATCAGTCTCGCCGCAAGTATGCTATCAAGCCCGCCGGAAAGCAGAACGATCGCTTTTTTATTCAACTACCATCCTCTGCCGAAACGCACACCCTGTTCTTCCCTTTACTCTTGGCTTCATACAACGCGTCATCAGCCCTTTTGATCAAGGAGTCCACAGTGTCTTTCGGCCTGTATGCCGCGACCCCGAAACTGGCCGTTACTCTGTAGCTATCTTTTTCACCCCTGACGCCGCTATTTTCCGTATTTTTTCTTACCTTCTCTGCTATGCTTAATGCCTCTTTTATATTAGCGCCGTTTAAGAGCATTATCATCTCTTCCCCGCCATATCTGGCCACTATATCGGAAGAACGCGACCCGGCCTTTAAGACATTGGCCGCCTCTATTAAAACCATATCCCCCACCAGATGCCCGTAGGTATCGTTGAATTTTTTAAAATCATCTATGTCACTCATCACAATGGCGAATCTTTTGGATCGATCCATGGCCGCGAACATGATCTCTGCCTCAAGAAGCATCTTAAAATATTTTACGTTATATAGTCCCGTCAGCCCGTCGGTAATAGCCATCTTGAGAAATCTTTTTCTCTCCGAGAATATACGTATAAAATTAGATGCTCCTATTAAAATGGAGCTCACTAATATGCCCAATAAAGGCACGCCCGCGTCGACCCTGATACCGGCCCTGAACAGAATAAGAGACGCGGTAAAATAGACGAGCCCGGCCGCAAGAATCAGAAGATGCTCTTTTACCGGGCGGTTCCCCAGCATTGCAAAGGCCGGAAAGATGGCGAGAAGATAGATAAGGACGATATTCACAATTGCGGGCGGAAAATAGATAAATCTCTTGTTCACGATGTTATCTACAACGGTGGCCACTATGCCTATCCCGGGGTATTGCGCCTCTACGGGAACCGAGCTTATATCATATAATCCTATGGCGGTGACTCCTATGAGGCATATGCTGTTTTTAAAATCTTTCAGGTCTATTTCATGACTTTTACCGTCTGATAGATCTTTGTAGGCGTTCAGCACGTCGAGGAAGGAGTAGTGTTTAAATGTGTTTTTCCATTTGCCGAGCCAGTTGATAAGCATGGTATTTTTTGACGTAAGCGGTATTTTAAAGTCGCGTCCTGATTCGGAAATGACTATGTAGTTCGAATTTACTTCTTTGATCTGAGAGCCTGTATAATCAAGGGCTATCTTAAGGGCTATGTGGGGTAGGCGGCCTTTTGCGGTATCAAAGATGAGCGGGATCTTTCTTACGATGCCGTCCTCATCGCGATAAATATTCATGGCGCCGGTGCCTTTAAGGTTGGCGACAAAGCTTCCCAGCGGCATCAGGGCATCTTTTGTGTCGAAAGGGGTTGATTGAAAAACAAAAGGTAAATATACGTTGGTATTTGCCTTTAGCGATTCCTCAAAGAGAACATCTTCTTTTTCGTCGGCGGAAGGTTCGGAAAACAGAATATCAAAATATGCATATTTTACTCCAAGCTTATTCAACACGCCCGCCATCGTGGCATGCCAGGAACGGTCCCAGGGCCAGCGCCCTATGCTGGCGATATCCTGATCGGTTATCTCTATTATATTGATCTTGGATTGGTGCCGGGCCTGGCCCAGGAGCCGGAAGGAAAAGTCCAGGCTCGCCAGCTCCAGACGATTAAAGAAGCCCTGTGAGGACGAAAAGTGGATTGCGGAGGCTACAGCAATCCCGATGGCGATATTTAAAAGAAGGAATTTTTTAGTCTTTAGAAATAACGCGATATCTTTTATCCTCTACGGTAATATATCTGACAAACTATACTACTCGGTAGATTCTACGCTCACAGAAAATACAGTGCCGCGGATACCTACCACTGAAGTAGGCGTCTTCACTTCGAATTTTGATTTCAGAGAGCGTATCTTCTGGGCCTTGATTAAGACCGTTCCCATCGAAAGATCCAAAAGGGTGTTCTGGGTGGCGGCTTCTTTATTCTCAAGCAGAACCGCCAATTGAAGCTGGCCGCTTTGCGACAGCTCAACCGTGGTCATCTTGCCTCCGTCATCCATGCCCAACACCGCTTCGGAAGCTTTTTGCGTGCGGATGATATCGCCCTGTGTAAGGACCATGCCCTTCTGGGCCGGTTTCCAGTCTTCTATGGGCGTCTTGACTTCTACTACGCCTTTAGCGTCGACTACTACGGCTTCACGCGGTTTCTCCAGCGCAAAAGCGGTCGAAAACAATCCCAGCGCCAAAAATATCACAACTACCAAAACGATCTTTTTCATAACGCCCTCCTTGTTAATTTAAACGCATCCTATTGAGACCTTACATCATTTTAATGCATTTGTCAAGATTCTAGCCTCCTTCTTTTTTACAGATTTATGTTCGAAGACCGCCGCTTTCTAAGACATAACTGTCGCCCGCGGACAGTATTATCTCTTTTGCGGCCGCATGGCCTTTTTCCGCAAATGGGGTAACTACAAAAGTGCCTTCAGAGCCTTTGGGCACGATGATAGTCACCCTTACTTTTCTGGCCGGAGAGCCCTGCCCTGTGGCGCCGGATTCTACTCTTCCATCCACAGATATCTTCTCGCCGCCGGATACATATACACCGCTATTCTTTACCGCGCCTTTCTCATTGTAAGGCGTCACCAGCACCTTACCTTCGAAGACGATGACGACAGTTCTATACTTTCCCTGAGGGTATCTTGACTTTTCATAACGCTCTCTATCTGTATAGTTAGGGGTATCCATCACGCTGCTAACGCTCTTAATAGAATCGGGATCCGATGGCCCCTGTGGACCCGTTGGCCCCTGCGGGTCCCGCGGTCCAGACGGAGGCTGAGGCGGATAAAACGGCGGCGGCTGTGGAGGCTGCGGAGGCACGGGGCTTGCCGTTACATTGAACGCATTGCTGGTCAGGCCAACTAAACTTGCGCTTGAGGCAACGATAGTGTACGCCCCGCTGGCGGCGCTTGTGATATCGCCAAAGGTGGCTATGCCGGCGGTCACGCTCCTGGGCGTGGTGAATGTTAAATTTCCACCGACGGGCTCCGCGCCTATGGCTAAAGCCACGTTTCTTATCCCGTTTATGCTTGTGCAAAGATTATTATAAGCGTCATAGACGCCTACTTCAACAGCGGGGACCATGACCTGACCTGCCGTGATGCCGGAAGGTTGTACGATATAACCCAGATGATCCGCGAGATCCCAGTTCGCGTTATTGCCCGAGTCCTTTGAGGTGTTACTGTATATGATAGAGCCGATGTTCTTTGAATCCTGGACGTCGAGATAGGATACAGTTGCCGTGCCTCTGGGATCAAAGTTCCACTGAAGACCGTCAGTCGTGCTTCTGAGCTGGATCAGGTTTCCGGCGGAGCCGTTTACATTGAAGCTCGTGTTCACGGTATTGGGCGAACCGACAGAGGCGGTGAAGAACGATATCTTCTTTACGCCGCTTGCGGCATTGAGTGTATTGGCAATAAACCTGTCGGCAAATGTCACGCCTGCCACAGAGTTGTTGGTGATGGTAACAGTGTTGAACGCGCTTCCTCCGGAAGTGATCGATTGCGCAGCAGCACCGTTAAGGGTGACGATGTTACTGCCATGAGTGAACGTGCCCGAGTTGACCCAGTCTCCGGCCAATATCATGTTCTTGCCGCCGGAGTTTATTATCGTGCCGCTGGATATCGTCAGGTTCCTTGCAATAGTAGTGTCTGCGCTCAAAGTCTTTGTGCCAGATCCGGATGTTGTAAGATTGCTGTACAATAATGCCCCGCTTACAGTCTGGTCACCCGCCCTGGAATAGTTAACGGTGGACCCTGGATTAAGCGTAACTGTCCCAAAACCCGAGTAGCTTCCGGCAAATGTGGCGGCGTCGACCAAGATCGTGCCTGTCACGCTCAAAGCGCCGGAGCCATTCACTACAAGGCTATTCGGATCGAAGGTGCCGGCTGTGACGGTCATGTCGTGCGTTACCGTCGCCGCGTTAGTCAGGAGCCGGACTTTCGCGGTACCTATGCCCGTATTATTAATGGTCAGATTATAGAATGAGCTTATGCCGGGATTAACAGTCTGGATCGCATCTAGTGTGGAGCCGTCGAATGTAACCGTGCCAGTTCCCGCGGTAAACGTCCCGGGGTTCGCCCAATTTCCGCCGGAATTTATATTCATGTTATTAGCTACGAGTATCTGGCTAGCGTCGACAGTGATATTATCGGTGTTAAGGGCATCCTGCAGCGTTAGGGTGGTATTATCCGAGCCGTTGATCGATATCTGAATATTACCCAGGTCCTGAGCGCCCGAGGTGAGCTTCTGTATGGTTGTGCCTGACGCGAATTTAAGCAAGCCCGAGGCGCTCTTTGTGAATGTGCCGCCCGTTATCGTCATATTGCCGCGCAATGTTATGGCGTCGGCGTTCTGGGTAAACGTGCCGGCCGCTTGCGAGTAATCGCCTGCAATGGTCAATGTCCTATTCTGAGCGATAATAGCGTTTACGCCGGTGTAGCTGGTATCGATGTAAAATTTGGTTATCGAGCCCGCGAAGGACGCGTCTATTGTTGAGGCTTGTGTGCTTGTTCCGTTAAATAGGACTGTGCTGCTTGCCGTAGGCACGGTGCCCTTGCTCCAGTTTCCTGCTGTCGACCAATCCCCCGGACCCGAAGCGCTCCAGATATTGCATTCCCATTTTAATAGCGGATAGGAGCTCGTAAGCGCTACCCACGTGCTGGTAAAATCCCATACGGGGCTTGTCGTATCATATATATCACGTGTCTGGTCGTAGAACCATGTCTTGTCTGATTGGTTATATGTGACGCTAGCGCTATCGCTCGCAACCGCATAAGTGGGACCGCTTCCTGTCCACCAACCGCAGTTACTTATGGTGCCGCTGCCTCTCTGCCCCACGAACCCGCCTATGTAAGTGCCGCTTCCGGCTACGCTGCCCGTACTATAAGAATTAGTGATATTACTGGAGGTGTATCCCGTCAACCCACCCAAATAATCAACGCCGTTTACGCTGCCGGAGCTATATGAATCGCTGATGGTGTTCGTATTCTGCCCAACCAACCCGCCTGTGTAATTTTTACCGCTGACGACGCTTGAGCTATATGAATTGCTGATCGCACCAGAACTAATTCCCGCCAACCCGCCCGTGTAATCGCCGCTATTAGTCACGCTGCCGGCGCTATATGAATTAGTGATAACGACGGAGTTATATCCCACCAATCCGCCTACATAGCCATTACCGCCTACATTGCTTACACTATATGAGTTAGTGATAGTGCCGCCATAGCCATACCCCACCAATCCGCCTACCATGCTGCCGCTGCCGGTTACGCGTCCGGTAGAATATGAATTGCTGATAGAGCTACTGGTATAACTTTGTCCTACCAATCCGCCTACGAAAGAACCGCTACCGGTGACGCGTCCGGTACCATATGAATTAGTGATGGTGCCGTTACCATATCCCGCCAGGCCGCCTACATAGTTAGCGCCGGTTGTGCTTCCTGTGGCGTATGAACTACTGATAGTGCCGCTATTCCAATATCCCACCAACCCGCCTATGTAATCACCGCTGCCGACTACGTTTCCGGTGGCATATGAACCACTGATGTAGATACTACCATATCCCGCAAGGCCACCTACATAGGTGGGGCCGGTGACGTTTCCGGTTGAATAGGAGTTGCTGATCGAGCCAACACTCCCTCCTGCTAACCCGCCGGTGTAAGTATTGCTGCCGGTGACGTTTCCTGTTGAATATGAACTGCTGATAGAGCCATCACTATATCCGGCCAGTCCGCCTACATAATTACTACTTCCGCTTATAGTCGTGGCGCTATATGAACCACTGATGGAACTGCCGCTCTTATATCCAACTAATCCACCCACATAACTAGTGCCGGTGACGTTTCCGGTCGTATATGAATTAGTTATAACGCCGTCGCTTCTGCCGACAAGGCCGCCGGTGTAAGAGCGACCGGTAATAGTTACGCTCGGCAAGCGTACATTGGAGAGCGTAGACGAGGTGGACGCGTATCCGAATAATCCGATATAGTCGGTGCCTGATGCGCTTATTGTAAGATTGGATATCGTGTAGCTGGAGCCGTTGAATGAGCCGCTAAAGGCTAATGCGCCGGCGCCGGTACCGATAGGACTCCACGCGCTGCCTAATCCTGCATAGTCGCCATCTGAAGACGAGAGACTTCTTGCCAGGATATAGGTACCGCCCAGGTCGAGCCTGGCGCCATTTAGATCTGTCCATGAAGTGATCTCTACCGGCAGCCCTACTAATAGAGGATACCTGTAGGTACGGGATATCCATATAGTAGTGAAGTTCCAGCTGGTCAATGGCGGGTTAGAGGCCGTATAGAAGTAGTTCCTGCCGCTGACTATCTTTACGCAATTAACATTCGTGCCGTCGCCGTATGCGTCTGTCGGAGTGCCGGTGGCATCATAATACCAGTATGAAGAAGCGGTGACTGTGCCTGATTGGCCTCCCACGAAGCCGCCTATCAAAGTAGGAGATCCGCCTGATTGAGTGACCTTCCCTGTGGAAAAACAATAACTTATTGTGGCGCTCGCGCCATTCTCTCCGGCAAAGCCGCCGACCTTGGTGTTACCGGAGACGTTGCCGGAGCTGTATGAGTTGGTTATAGAGGAGCTATTGTATCCGGCTAAGCCTCCTATGTCGGTGCTACTACCTGTAACGCTTGCGTTAGAGTATGTATTACTGATAGAGCCGTTATTCTGTCCTACGAGGCCGCCTACGTAGCTAACACCGGTAACACTTCCTGTTGTATATGAGTTCCTGATGGTGCCGTCGCTGTATCCGGCAAGAGCTCCAGTATAAGACTGGCCTGTGATATTTACATTCCCTAAATATATATTGGAGAGCGTTGCTGTAGAAGATGTGTATCCGAATAATCCGATATAGTCAGTGGCGGGTGCATTTATAACAAGGTCGGATATGCCGTAGCCGTTACCATTAAATGAGCCGGTAAAAGCTAAGACTCCAGAGCCGGTACCTATCGGGCTCCACGCGCTGCCTAATCCTGAATAGTCGCTACTTATAGATGAGAGATCCCTTGCAAGAATATAATTAGAGCTTAAGCCAAGCCTGATACCGTTTAACTCCGTCCAGTTAGAGACGTCTATTGGTAGCCCTACTAATGTGGGATATCTGTAGCTGTATCCTATCCATGTGGTGGAGAAGTTCCAAACGGGGCTCGTCGTATCATATATATCACGCGTCTGGTCGTAGAACCATGTCTTGTCTGATTGGTTATATGTGACGCTAGCGCTATCGCTCGCAACCGCATAAGTGGGACCGCTTCCTGTCCACCAACCGCAGTTACTTATGGTGCCGCTGCCTCTCT
>Ga0268280_1002138_pt1 | contig 11989 bp, 15 predicted proteins | sample saktaG_9_FD_190139 | JGI IMG/M metagenome (GOLD analysis project Ga0268280, IMG submission 190139) | Saline water microbial communities from Sakinaw Lake, British Columbia, Canada - sak_2011_5_24_40m | ecosystem: Environmental > Aquatic > Non-marine Saline and Alkaline > Saline ...
ACACCTGGACTCTCGGAAGCGCGCTGACCGCGAACGGCACTCTCGAAATAGCCGCCGGCACGACATTGAAAGCCAACGGCAAGACCATCACCGCAGCGACATTCGCGAATAACGGCACCCTCCAGCTCCTCGGCACAGAGAACCTGACGGGTATGGCTAAAGATTCGAACTCAGGCAAAATAGAGTATGTCGGGACGCTCGACGCGCTCAACTACGGCTACGACTATTACGATGTCACATTCAATAACGCTCTCGGCACCTGGACTCTCGCAAACGCGTTAACGGCTAATGGCGATCTCGAGATAGCCGCCGGCAGCACGCTTAAGGCAAACGGCAAGGGGATAACAGTAGCCGGCGACTGGATGAACTCCGGCACATTCACTCACGGCGGCAATACGGTCACATTTAATGGCACAGCCCAATCGATAACAGGGAGTAACACATTCTACAACATAACGAAGTCAGGCGCAGGGTCTCTGACATTTGCGGGCAACTCTACCACCACAGTGGAAGGCCTCGCGACATTGAACGGGGCAGGACTCTCCGGATTATTGACCCTTAATAAAGACGGCACGGGCAGCTATTGGAATATAAATATAACAAGCGATAACTATAACTTCTCGTATCTTAATGTATTCAATTCGGACAATAAAGGGCTTCTGATATACGCGCCTAACAGCACTATAAATAACTCTATCGGCTGGATGGGCATCACGAGGCCGCCGTCGCCTGCTTATGTAAGCAGCGCTACCGAAGAGACTAATGTGCTGATAGATGATTTCCTGGAAAAGGCGTATGAGATAGAAGACTATATAATCGGAGACGAAGTCGCCGAAGGCGGGGAGGGGTATTTTAGGATTTACTTCTGGGAAGAGCTCAGATTGTATTTCCAGGAGATGGGGATCCTTAACCCAGCCGGCGGACTAAGGATAACGATGCGTGGGGACAGGATATTCATAGGATAACCGGGTCGGTTACATGTTGCTTTACGTGTAACAACCGACCCGGTTGCATGTCATGGTAGCATGCCTTAAGGAAATGCTTCAGGCACCTTTTTCTTGTAGATGACCGCCGCATAGAGTATAATCAAAACATGAAGATAATAACATCGATATTGGGTTTTGATGAACTTAAGAAAATGGCGAAGGCTTTTTTCGGTGATATGGTGAAAGCTGTTGTCGATATAGATAGAGAGCTTATCGCTGTTGACGCCGAGCTTCATTCGGACTTGGAGGCGTTGCTTCTGGATGACGGCTCAAAACAAAAGGATCTTTGGGGGATAAATATCTATCCGGAGATCAAGGGCGATGGCTTTATTGAGTTCGACTCCATGATCAATATGCGCCCGTCACAGGGCAATAAGAGCCGCGGTGTGGAGGATGAGGCAATCCGCAAAAAGGTAATAGGGATAGTTTTGAAAAGGGTCAAGGTATGACATTTCAACATAAAGAACTCGCGGCGGGGCGATGGAAAGAGATGTCTTTCGTCGAGCAGATGGCTAATATCGGAAGTGAAGTTGGGCGCGCTATTAATTGGCGCGCAAAACATAATGACGTTTATTGCCAAAATGCTTTCGATCGGGCCTTGGAACTATTAGACCTGACCCTGGACAGCGTTAAAGGGTTTCCGCGCCTTAAAGAAGTCGCCCGCCTGCGGGAAGCGATAGCCGATTATTTCTTCGGGACGAATCAGGCCGCTTTTACCGACGAATCTCTTAAGAGATATTTTCTGCATTTTACCTATGCCGCGCGTCGCGACCGCTAAAAACTGAAACCGCGTCGGTTACATGTCGCTTTACGTGTAACAACCGACGCGGTTACGAAGTACGGTAGCATGTTGGTGAAAATTAATAGGAAGGAAAGATGAGGTATATTATCATAGCCGTTTTCGTTCTGACTACCGGCATGTGTTTTTCGGCCTATGCCGATGGAGAAAATAAGGCAAAAGGCCTGGAGATGGTGACGGAGACCGCCGGTGCCGCGGTAGATAAAGTGAACGCGCTTCTTACCGGAAACCTCGAGATCACGATGTCCAACGAACCGGCCATTGATAAGACCAAATACACCACCAACGCCATCGGGCAAAGAGTCCCTGTGTCAACTACTAGCTACGCCAGAAAAGGCCCGCAGACCGTTCCCACGCCTCAATAAGTCTAACCATCGACCAACCGCCCCGGTTGGTCGGCGCAGGTTAACTGATTCGACCAACCGGGGCGGTTGGTCGCGCGCCGGGTTGCTTTTTATATATTCTGTGATACACTTACACATGAAGCAAAAAAAGGATATTACATGAAGAATTTTTTAGCGACGGCTATTTTTTGTGTTGTATTTTGCCCGGCCTTATTTTGCTCCGCCGAGGGAGCCGGTTCAGAAAATCTCAGACATATTGACACGGGCGAAGAGGATGATCGACCGGTTGATATGGAGTACGGCGTCAGTAACACGCAGATGATGCCGTCCTACGATAGTTACGATGAGAATACGGGATTGCCAAATGTCGTAGAAAGCGATACGGCAGGGGAGCTCGAATAGTATGAAGAGAAGAAAGCTGCTGGTAGTCGACGACGAGAAGGATTTCGTGGGGTTTATTTCAGAGCGCCTCGAGGCGAAAGGGTTTGATATATTAAAGGCGTTCGATGGGAAAGAGGGGTTAGGGATGGCGCAGTCGGAAAGGCCCGACCTTATAATCCTGGATGTCGCGATGCCGGAGATGAATGGTTATGATGTCTGCAGGAACCTGAAAACGGATGAAAACTATAAAAACATACCTATAATCATGCTGACCGCTAAATTCCAGCCAAATGATATTGAGTTTGGAAAAGAGATGGGCTCGGACGCTTATCTTACGAAACCTCTGGAACTCGAAATGCTGCTCAGCACAGTAAACGCCCTCCTAAGTTCGCAAAAGCGCAAGACCAATCCTAATCCCTCCTTATGACCTTGGACAACCGGGGCGGTTGTCCAAGCCATCGTCTAACCGCGTCGAGCCGACGCAGCTCAACGCGGTCTCTGTTAAAAAGAAAAAAGTGAGTTTTTGCGACTTGCCAAGATTCTCATCCTGATATATACTTAACGATGTAGTCAGTTAATCTGTTCTTTAAAGAAGTTTTTGTTCGAACGATAATGGCAAACCATCCGAAAGGGTGGCAACGCAAAGCAATAGGGCCTTCGCCCGCGCGATAACGGCGCGGACATGGCAGCCTGGCCGCCGAAACGACACAGTAACGTTCGGCCGGAGATTCGTTCCGGCCTTTTTGTTACCGTCATTTCATGGTTTGCCGATTATCAATAACCAGGAGGTGGCGGTAAATGTTTATACAGAAACAAAAATATATAACGGCGATTTTAGGAACCTTCCTTATACTCACAGCCCTGTCGGCCATGTACGGCACAGGAAGGGCTAGTGGTAATATTCCTTATCCGATGTTCCAAAAGGGCATGACTTACGTGACGTGGCGTCAGGACGCTTTTGCCAGCCCGAAGTCGGATGAATCCATCGCTTCGATGGCCAGCATAGGCGTTAACTTCGTGTCGATCGTTTCGACCTGGTATCAGGATACCTATAATTCTACAGAGATGAAACCCACTGAGCGCACGCCTTCGGATTCAAGTATCCGACACGCCATATCCAAGGCTCATGAACAGAATATGTTTGTCATGCTGAAACCCCATATCGACCTCATAGAGGAGTCGGGGTCTACCCGTTCGGATATAGGGTTCCAAAAAGACGAAGATTGGGACGCGTGGTTCACTAACTATGAAAAGTTCATAGTTCACTACGCCCGCATGGCGGAGGCCGAACACGTCGAGATGCTCTGTATCGGCACCGAACTGACATTCGCGGTGAGCCGCGCCGAAGAGTGGCGCAATCGTATAATACCGAAAGTTCGCAAGGTATTTTCCGGGCGCATTACCTACGCCGCGAACTGGGACGACTATATGCAGGTCACATTCTGGGACAGGCTCGATTATGTAGGTATAGACGCATATTTCCCGATCGCTAAGGGCACCAATCCTACACCCGATGAACTAAGGGAGGGATGGAAGAAGTGGGCCGGCGAGATAGAGGAGTGGCATGCGTCCGTGAATAAGCCGGTTATATTTACGGAGTGCGGATACGCAAGCGCCGATATAGCTGCGTCGAAGCCATGGGAAGAAGTGTCGGGTGGATCCGCGAATCCGGATCTGCAGGCCGAATGCTACCGGGTTATGCTTGAAGAGTTGTGGGACGAGAACTGGTTCTTCGGCGTATATTGGTGGAACTGGAATACATACGAAGGTTCCGGCGGTCCGGATGATAAAGGATTTACGCCGCAAAATAAGCCGGCTGAAGAGCTTATTAAACAATGGTATGCGAAGCTTGTGGAGAGAAATTACATATACACGGGGGATGACCAGAAGGCCGCTGCGTATATGCAGTCGGATGACAAGAATAACGTAGCGGGTTCCGGTAAAGAGAGCGCCAGACAGCTTAAGTCGATCGGCGTCGCCGAGACCGGCGAGATGGCGACGCGGCAGGGACGCTATAACGGTACGGAAAATTAATGTATGTTGAGTAAAATGCAGTTAACAAAGGAGGGGAGTATGAAGAAGATAATGATGGTTTTAATAGCCTGTCTGCTACTGGCAGGTTGGCAGGCAGCGGGATATTGCGAACTCGGCTCTGATTCGAGCTCAGCCGGCGATAGCGGCATTACCCAGTCCGAATCGGCCATGGATTCGAATCTCGGTTCCGAGATGAAATCGGACGGGGCGCAGGCCGAAAATGAGATCGCTCAGGTAGATGCCTCGGTCGATAGCGGCGGAATGACAAACTAACATAGGAAAAGTTTCATTTCCGGGCCCTCTGTGATAGAATGAGTCACAGAGGGCTTTCTTATGCATATTGAGGATGGTATAAAAGCGGCGAAGACGCTTTCGGTAGCCGGACTACGAAAACAATACGGCAGCGTAGTAGCGGTGGGCGGAGTGTCTTTCGATCTTGCCCGTAACAGCATAGTGGGGCTTCTCGGACCGAATGGGGCCGGCAAGACGACGATCATTAATATGATACTAGGCGTCCTCGAGCCGGATGAGGGAAATATTCTTGTAGAAGGTTTCGATATCGCTTCGCGCCGTTCACAGGCCGCGGAGCGGATGAATTTCGCGGCTGTATACGCGCCGCTACCCGGAAATCTTACCGTATCTCAGAATCTCCGCATTTTCGGCCGCCTTTACGGAGTCCGCGACTTGTCAGGCCGCATCGACGAGCTTTTGGAACAATTCGATCTAAATGCCTTCCGGAATAAAAGGTGCGGTGTGCTTTCGTCGGGAGAGCAGACGCGCGTCAGCCTGGCCAAGGCGATGATAAACCGCCCTCAGCTTCTTCTGCTCGACGAGCCGACGGCGTCTTTAGATCCGGCTACCGCGCGCGAGATACGCGCCGAGATCCGTAAATTTGCCATGGAGGGCCCAAGCGGCGTACTATGGGCGTCGCATAATATGTACGAGGTGCAGGAAGTCTGCGACCGCGTTATGTTCCTGTCGCACGGAAAGGTACTGCTGGAAGGTGATCCGAAAACGATGCCGGCCGAGCACGGCAAGAAAACTCTCGAGGAGCTCTTCATCACCGTGGCGCGCGAGCCGCTTACTCTGGAGGCCGGATAAGACCATGTCCTTCTACCGCACTTTCGCGATCGTCATACGCCAGTTCTATCTTATACGAAGTAGCTTTTCCCGCGTATTTCCGCTATTCGTGTGGGCTGCCGTAGATATGATATTATGGGGGTTTCTTACAAAATATCTCAATACGATCGCTCCTCCCGGATTTAATTTTATCCCCGCGCTTCTGGGAGCGGTGCTTCTATGGGACTTCTTTATCCGTATAATGCAGGGCGTGACGATGGCGTTCTTCGAGGACGTCTGGAGCCGCAATTTCTTGAATATATTCGCGACTCCGCTTTTAATATCGGAGTACGTCGCGGGGCTGGTGCTATCGAGCATATTGACGAGCATCGTCGGCCTGGCGGTGATGCTGGTAATAGCGGTCGTCGTATTCAAATTATCCCTTTTAGTTTACGGTCTGGTGATCATACCGTCGCTGCTGGTGCTTTTTCTGTTCGGCATATCGCTCGGCGTATTCGGAAGCGCGCTCGTTCTGCGATTTGGCCCGGCGGCGGAATGGTTCATATGGCCGATACCGGCCCTCATCTCGCCGTTCGCCGGCGTTCTATATCCTATTTCAACTCTTCCGGAATGGATGCGTTACATATCTTACATGCTGCCGCCTTCATACGTCTTCGAGGCCATGAGGGGAGTGATAGCCGGCCGGGCCGTTTCGGAAATATCGATAGCATGTAGTATCTGCCTGGCGCTCGTATATATTTTCCTGGCATATCTGTTTTTCAAAAATACCTATCGAAGCACTTTAAAGAGCGGTCTCATAGCCCGTTATAGTGCCGAAAATCTGAATTAAATCATTTATGGATATAGAAGACGTTCGGGAAACCGTAAAAAAGCTCCGCAATAAGAAAAAAGCGGCGCTCCTCCAGCGCTATTTTAAGACCGCTCCCGGAGAATATGCCGAGGGAGATATCTTTTACGGCATCACGGTTCCCGCGTTGAGAACCTTGGCCGGAAAATTCAAGGACCTGGAGCTGAAAGACACTATCGCGCTCTTGAAGTCCCCGGTACACGAGGAAAGATTTCTGGCTCTCATAATTTTGATGGCCAGATACCGGAGATCCGATATTGCCGGCAAAGAGAATATATACCGTATCTATCTTAAACATACGCGGTATATAAACAATTGGGATCTGGTGGATGTAACGGCGAAGCGCATCGTCGGAGATTTTCTCGGCGATAAGGATAAGGCCCCGCTTTACAAACTGGCGCGCTCGTCCTCGGTATGGGAGAGAAGGATAGCAATATTGGCGACCTTCTATTTTATCGGCAGGGGTGAATTCGGCGATGCGCTCAGGATAGCCCGGATGCTTTTATCGGACGAACACGACCTGATACATAAGGCGGCGGGGTGGATGCTGCGCGAGGTGGGCAAGCGCGATATGGCGGCCGAGGAGGATTTTTTAAAAAAACACAGTAAGAAAATGCCGAGAACTATGCTAAGATATGCTATTGAAAAATTCCCGGAAAATAAGAGGAGGGCTTATTTAGGCCTATGAAGAAATATCTAATAGCGGTAATATTTATGCAGTTGTCAATGGTCGTACCTAACATTCAAGGAGGAGCTTTTGCCATGGATAAGAACATAGTAGTTTTGGAAACAACTCAAGGCAACATAGAGATCGAACTTATGCCGTCTGTCGCTCCGAAGACATGCGAGAATTTTATCGGTCTTGTCGAGAAGGGCTATTATAATGGGACTATTTTTCACAGGGTAATAAAGGAGTTCATGATCCAGGGCGGAGATCCCACCGGAACGGGCAGGGGCGGGGCGTCGATATGGGGAAAGTCATTTAAGGATGAGTTTAATAAGGACGTGAAGTTCGATGGTCCAGGGGTAGTCGCGATGGCGAATTCAGGACCGGGCACGAACGGCAGTCAATTCTTCATAACGACCACAGAGACACCGCATCTTCATATGAGGCATACTATATTCGGGAAGGTCGTAAAGGGGTACGATGTCGTGGAGAAGATAGAGAATACGAAGACCGCCGGAGCCGATAAGCCTGTACTCGACCAGAAGATAATAAAGGCATACGTCAAAAAGTAACAGGCGGTCTACATGGAAAAGGTCTATCTGTCGATAGGCACCAATCGTCCCGCCGCACGCGCCGGCAGGAAAAGACTGATTTTGAAGGCCGAGGCGCTAGTTCTCGATAAGATCGGCGCTCCCGTCAGAATGTCGTCCCTCTACGAAAGCGATCCGTGGGGCTTTGAGGACGCCGTATCTTTCTACAATGCGGTGATGTGCGTTACGACCTCATTATCCCCGGAGGGCGTGCTTGAGAGGATCCGGGAGATAGAGAATATCCTGGGCCGAAGGCGCGCCGTGAAACTTCCGGGCCGTAAGAAGAGCAAACCTACTTCCTATATGCCGCGGACCATGGATATCGACATCCTCTTTTTCGGCCGAAAGAAGGTATCGACCGCGGAGCTAGAGATCCCTCATCCGCTTCTGCACCGAAGAATGTTCGTGCTCGTCCCTATGGCCGAGATAGCCCCGAATTTCACGCACCCGTCGCTCGAAATGAAGATCAGCGACCTACTCTCATCCTGCCCCGACAAAGACAGAGTTAAAAAACTTTAGCTTTAACCGCGTCGGTTATTACGCGTAAAGCGACATGTAACCGACGCGGTTGGCGATTAGGTTGGTGATGGTTGGCGATAGGGCTTGTAGTTTCGAGAGTTGTAGTGTATACTATTCTGCATGGTGCGGGATTGACCCGCGCTTAAATAAAGGGGGTTGTATGGGATTTCAGGATGGCGGAGGCGGGTTCGGCGGAAGGCCGAGAGAGATGCATAAAGCGGTTTGCGCGGAATGCAAAAAGGAATGCGAAGTTCCTTTTAAGCCGAGCACAGATCGTCCGATATATTGCAAAGAATGTTTCTCAAAGCGTAAAAACGCCGGCCGTTAAGAGCCAGCGTTTTAAAAAAATAGCTGTCGTTTAAAAACGGCAGCTATTTTTTTGTCTAAAACGTTTTAGATCGATTAAGACCGTTTTATGAGGTTCTCGATATTTTTTATGCCTTTGGCCAGGGGGTCGGACTTCGTAACGAACGCCACGCCTATGCCCAACGTATCGTCTCCGTTATCGTCGATCCTGACGACCCTTCCTATCAACTTATTTTCCAGTATCAGCGCGCGCGTCTCTATCTCTTTGCAAATGCTGGCAGTCCGGTAGTCGAGGTCGAGCACCAGGAGGCTTGCTATGGCGGGGGCGTTGGCCGTTTCGGCGGTGAATAATATGCCGGATGCGCTCAGGTTTTTCGACATCGCGCCTACAAGTTTGGCGACGAACTTACTGCCCTTTGGAATATTCAGCGAATTGTACTTCATAGGCTTGGAATAAGCGTACCTGAAAAATTCCCTCTTATCTTTTCCCGTGGACTCGCGCATCATGAACCTCCTGTTTTTCTGAATCGGCTACGATTAAATATGAAGCGATTATAGCATAACAACGCTAAAAGCAAAAGAATATGTTGCGCGCGCCGTCAGTTTTATGTAGAATTATCACCACCAACAATAAACGGAGGTGTAATTATGAAGTCTTTAGTGACATATTATTCGTTCAGCGGGAACACCGACAAGGTGATGAAGATATTTGCCGAGGTTTTAAGCGCCGGCGGGGAAGTTAAACTGCAGAGGCTATTGCCTAAAGACGAGATAAAAGATTTTCTCGGGCAATGCATGGCGGCCAGATCTGGCAAGAGGTCCGTATTGAAGGAGGGTATAGATTTCGACGCCAGCCATTACGATCTTATAGTTATAGCTTCGCCGGTATGGGCTTTCGCTCCGACGCCGGCCGTAAACTCTTTTCTGGACGGCCTTACGGGGCTTAACGGAAAGTGGGTCATAGTGCTTCTGACCTCCGGAAGCGGCGTGGGGGTAAAGAATTGTTTTAAGAATATGAGGGTTATACTGGAGAATAAAGGCGCCGCGACTATAGACGAGATAAATATACCCGACAGGAAGCAGAAGGAAGGAAGTTTTATAAAAACCTCCATAGTGAATATCATCAATGGAAAAGGCGAGGGTTGTGCGAGCTGCCGTATACTATAGCAATTCCGACATAAGGATAGAAGAGCGGCCGAAGCCCGAGGTAGGCGCCGGCGAGATACTCATACGCGTCGAGGCCAGCGGAATATGCGGGACCGATTGCCTGGAATGGTATCGTATAAACAGGGTGCCGCTCATCCTCGGGCATGAGATAGCCGGAGTGGTAGTCGAGGCGGGCAAGGGCGTAAGGGGAGTTAAGGTCGGAGACAGGGTCTCGGCGTCCCATCATGTGCCATGCCTTGAATGCCGGTTCTGCCGCTCGGGCCATGAGACGGTATGTGATACTTTAAGGAAGACGAATTTCGATCCGGGAGGATTTGCCGAATTCGTAAGGGTCCCTAAGATAAATCTGGATAAGCTCGGCGTCTACAGGATCCCGAAGGATGTATCGTTCGAAGAGGCCACTTTTATAGAGCCGCTCGCCTGCGTAATGAGGGGCCAGAGGCTCGCCGGTGTTAAGAAGGGACAGTCGGTCCTTATAATAGGAAGCGGTATATCCGGGCTTCTGCATATAAAACTTGCCAGGGCTTCCGGCGCCGGAAAGATAATCGCAACCGATATATCGGAGGCCAGGCTCAAAGCCGCAAAAAAAAGCGGCGCGGATCACGCCATAAGCGCCGCGGAATATTCTCCGGAAAAATTGCGCGAGCTTAATTCCGGGAATCTGGCCGACCTTGTCGTTATATGCGCCGGAGCGAAGCAGGCGTTCGAGCAGGGCATAAGATCGGTCGAGCGGGGCGGTACGGCGCTGGTATTCGCGGCCGCGCCCAAGGACGAACTTCTACCGGTCCCTATAAACGATATTTTCTGGCGAAACGAAGTGACGCTCTTGAGTTCCTATGCGGCTAGCCCCGCGGAACATTCCGCGGCGCTTCAAAAAATTGCCTCGAAAAAGATAGATGTTTGTGATATGATAACGCATCGTTTCGCCCTCGCGGATATTGCGAAAGGGTTTAAACTTGTCGCCGAGGCGAGGGATTCTATCAAAGTGATAATTGAACCGGGTAAATAAACGTCAATACCGACGAAATTACCAATAACCAAAGACCAATAACCAAGGACATAATACAATATGGCTACACCGCTGGAGAGATGGGTTGAAGAGCAGGCAAAACTGACCAAACCTGATAATATTTACTGGTGCGACGGTTCCGAAGAGGAAGCGCACCGCCTGGTAGAGATAGGTATAAAAAAAGAAAAGATCGGCGATAATCCTATTTTTCGCGAACTTAACCAGAAGACATTCCCGAACTCTTACTACCACAGGAGCCATCCCACGGATGTTGCCAGGACCGAGCATTTGACTTACCTGTGCCATCCCGATAAGGAGACGGCCGGCCCGAATAATAACTGGATGTCGCCGGATGAGGCCAAGAGTAAGATGGCCAAACTTTCGGACGGCTGCATGCGCGGCCGGACCATGTATGTCCTGCCTTACATGATGGGCCATCCCGATTCTCCGTATTCAAAGGCGTGCATTCAATTGACCGACGTATCGTATGTGGCGCTGAGCATGCGCATAATGACGCGCATGACGAAGAAGGTCATAGATAAGATAGGCAACCGCGAAGATTTCGTGAGAGGGCTGCATTCGGTAGGGGATTTCGATCCCGAGAAACGCTTCATAATGCATTTTCCGGATGAGCATTTCGTATGGTCGATAGGTTCAGGTTACGGCGGGAACGCCCTTCTCGGAAAAAAGTGTTTCGCTTTGAGGATAGCTTCATGGCTCGGATTGAAAGAAGGATGGCTGGCCGAACACATGGTTATAATGGGCATACAGGATCCTAAGGGCAATATCACTTACGTGACGGCCGCTCTGCCGTCTGCTTGTGGTAAGACGAATCTGGCGATGTTGGAGTCGGCGCTTCCCGGTTACAGGGTATGGACGATCGGCGATGATATAGCGTGGCTTAACGTCGGTCCCGATGGCAGGCTCTGGGCGATAAACCCGGAGTCCGGATTCTTTGGCGTCGCGCCGGGCACATCGATGAAGACAAATCCAAATATGATGCGCACCGTAAAGAAAGGCACTTTCTACCCGACTTTATTTACAAATACGGCGCTCGACCTCGATAAAAATGAGCCGTGGTGGGAGGGCATAGATGGAAGCGTACCTCCCAGACTTCTTGACTGGCAGGGTCAGGCGTGGGACCCGTCGAAAGGGACCAAGGCCGCGCATCCTAATTCAAGGGTTACGGCTTCTATGTATCAGTGTCCGACATTATCGCCCGAGGTGGATAATCCGAAAGGCGTTCCGATCTCGGCAATC
>Ga0268280_1002141_pt1 | contig 11975 bp, 7 predicted proteins | sample saktaG_9_FD_190139 | JGI IMG/M metagenome (GOLD analysis project Ga0268280, IMG submission 190139) | Saline water microbial communities from Sakinaw Lake, British Columbia, Canada - sak_2011_5_24_40m | ecosystem: Environmental > Aquatic > Non-marine Saline and Alkaline > Saline ...
ATAACCGACCACTAAAATCATATTGCGTGAGTCTTCGATATTATTCTGCAAATGGTGAAGCATTCTTCCGGACTCACACATTCCGCTACCGGCAATAATTATCATCGGCCGTTTATCGGTATTAAGCGCCTTAGACTCCTTTTGCTCACGGATAAAACGTAAATTTAACAATTCAAACGGATTATCTCCCCGATTAATCGCCTGGCGAGTTTTCTCATTTAAAAAGTCTAGATGATATTTAAAAAGATCTGTTATATTTGTCGCTAAAGGGCTATCCACATAAATCGGAACATTCGGAATAATCTTTTCTTTAAGCAATTCATTTAAAAAATAAATCACCTCTTGGGTGCGCTCCAGGGTAAAAGATGGAATAAGTACCTTTCCTCCCCTTTTAACCGCCCGGCAGATCGCCTCTCTTAACCTTGATTGCGCTTCATCAATCGGCCGGTGCAACCTGCCACCATAAGTAGATTCTAAGATTAAATAATCCAGCCCCTTAGGAATCACCGGATTATTTAATAGCGGAAGATTCTTTCTTCCTAAATCCACGGCATAGCCTAAACGTAAGCTACGATTTTGATCCTTGATATCTAAAATAATAATCCCCGAGCCTAAAATGTGTCCGGCATCAACAATCGTCGCAAAAACATCTTTAGCAATACAAAATTTTTGATTATAAGCAATCGAACGAAATATGCGCGTAGCCTTAGAGGCTTCTTTGGCAGAATACAAGGCCTTGCGTAGCGGCAGTCCCAGGCGCCGGTTAATCTTATTTACATAGCGCACATCTTCTTCCTGAATCTTACCGGAATCAACCAGCATTAGATCCGCTAAATCTTTAGTTGCTGAAGTAGTATAAATTTTACAGCGCAGCCCCTGCTTAATGAGATTAGGAATATTCCCGCAATGATCAATATGCGCATGCGAAAGAACCATAGCTTTAATCGTGCGCGGGTTATAATGAAAGGTGGTATTTATTTTATAGAAAGCTTCACGATGCCCCTGGAAAAGCCCGCCATCCAGAAGTATATCCGTATTGCCCACCGAAATTAAATGGCTTGACCCGGTAACTGTTTTTGCACCGCCTAAAAATTTTATTTTAACTGACATAAGCTTGAAATATTTAAATTACAAAAAGATTACGTGAAGAAAACTTCCCATCGGTGGTCAAATTAACCCCCAGGCGCTTTAATCCCACCTCATCTCCCGGGGTAGGGATATGGGTCAAATGCACCTCGCAATTTCTTAACTCCCCGAGTTTTTGCATCGCCAGCTCCGCGGTATGACTGGTCGCCGCGCTGATTGAAAGCGCAATTAAACATTCCTCTAAGTCTAAATTCTCTGAATCTGACTTTAAAATATCTTTTTTTAATTTAGCGATCTGATTGATGATGTGCGGACTTAAAAGCAATATCTCATCCGGAATATGCGCTAAAACCTTGAGCGCATTCATCACCAAGCTGGAAGCAGCATGCATCAGCTTAGAATTTTTACCGGTAATTATCTCTCCGCTGCTTAACTGAATAGCCGCTCCACAAAATATCCCGTCATGACCTTTATTTTGCGTCTCCGCATCAAAAGCAGCTTTTCTTGCCACCTCCACCACCAATCGATCCGTAACCTGCACTTGCATCTGATCCATTAGCGCAACGATCCTCTCCACGGTCTCTTTCTTCTCGATACCCAAAACATATTCACTATTGTATCGGAAATACCTCCGTATAAGCTCCTGCTTAGCTGCATCCTGCACTGCCTGATCATCAATTATGCCAAAGCCTGCGCGATTGACCCCCATATCAGTAGGGGAATTATATGTAGGCAAATTATAATTCTTAGTAAAAATCCTATTTAAAATCAGCTTCAAGATAGGAAAACTATCCACGTCCCGATTATAGTTAATCGCGCTCTGCTTATATTTCTCCAAATGAAACGGATCAACCAGATTAAAATCCTGAATATCGGCAGTCGCGGCTTCATAAGCAATATTCACCGGATGTGTTAGCGGTAAATTCCAAATCGGAAAAGTTTCAAACTTTGCGTATCCGGCATTGATCCCGCGCTTATGTTCATGGAATAATTGCGATAGGCAAGTAGACAATTTGCCGCTATTGGGGCCCGGAGCAGTAACTACCACAATCGGATTCTTAGTTTCAATATAGTCATTCTTTCCAAAACCGTTATCACTGACGATTGAATCCACATCCTCCGGATATCCTGCAATCGGATAATGCAGGTAAACCTTTACACCGCGGCGCTCCAATTTATTCTTAAACATAATTGCTGACGGTTGATTAGTAAAACGCGTAATCACTACCGCTAAAATATCCAACCCCCACTTTCTTAGATCGTCAATTAATTTTAATGTTGCTACATCATAAGTGATCCCGAAATCACCGCGCACCCGGCCTTTTTCGATATCCGCTGCATAAATCGAAAGTACAATATCAATTTTAATTTTATCTTTTAAACACTGCAATAGCCTTATCTTTACGTTCGGGTCATACCCCGGCAAAACGCGCGAGGCGTGATAATCAAAGCAGAGTTTGCCGCCGAATTCCAGGTAAAGTTTATTATCAAAACCCTTTACTCTCTCAAGAATAGCAGCTGTCTGGTCAAAAAGATACTTCTCATTATCGAATCCGGTCTTTTTAATCATCTTCCCTCGTAATTTTCAAAGACATTATATTATGCCATTAGCGCCTTGTAAAGCACGCAAATTTATTTATCATATGTAGAGTAAAAATAAGGCGTCTGCGCTTCAAACTCCGCCGCGCAGGTGTCTACCGACTTAAAATCAGGCACGATCTTCATCGATCTTCTCAAATTATAAACTTCAATCTCATTAATTGATAAAAGTTTAGCCAGTTGTTTATCGCTAAAGCCATACTCCTTAGCTTGCTTAAGCAGCGCAGCAGTAATGTTTTGTTTATACTTAAGCAGTTCTCTCTCACAGTCAATAATCTCTTTAATATTGTGTAAAAACCAACGATCGATTTTAGTTAAGTCGTGAATTATCTCAATATCCAATTTAGCTCGAAAAGCATCACCGATATAAAAAATCCTTTCCGCATTAGGTTGTCGTAATTTCGCATAAATTCTTTCTAAAATTTCACTGCTTACTTTTGTCTCCTCGGATTGATTAAAAACAATACTTTCTAGACCGAACTTTTTAAGCTCTAATGCCCGCAGGGCTTTCTGTAAAGCCTCTTTAAATGTGCGGCCGATAGCCATCGCTTCACCCACGGATTTCATAGATATTCCTAATGTGTTTTCGGCCAAAGCAAACTTTTCAAAGGTAAAACGCGGGATTTTTACCACACAATAATCAATCGCCGGCTCAAAACAAGCCGGTGTCAGCTTAGTGATATCATTTGGAATTTCATCCAAAGTATATCCTACGGCAAGTTTTGCCGCAATTTTAGCGATAGGAAAACCGGTAGCTTTCGAAGACAAGGCTGAACTGCGCGAAACCCGAGGATTCATCTCAATCACCACCATCCGGCCGGTTGCAGGGTGCACTGCAAACTGGATATTTGATCCGCCGGTAGAAACACCAATCTCCCGAATACAGGCAATCGCCGCATTACGCATTAATTGGTATTCTTTATCCGTTAATGTCTGAATCGGCGCCACCGTAATGCTATCACCGGTATGCACCCCCATCGGATCCATATTTTCAATCGTACAGATAACCACTACGTTGTCATTTAAATCACGCATAACCTCCAACTCAAACTCCTTCCAGCCAATCACCGACTCCTCAACTAAAATTTCGCTAATCATGCTGGATTCTAAACCCCGCTTAGCTAAAACTTTAAACTCTTCCAAATTATAAGCAATCGCTCCACCGGCTCCGCCCATCGTAAAGCTCGCCCGGATAATTAAAGGAAACCCAATTTTCTCCGATACCGCGATAGCTTCTTCCAAATTGTAAGCCTGGTCACTTTTGGGCAGATCTAAACCGATCTTTTTCATTGCCGCCTTAAACAATTGACGATCCTCGCCTTTTTTTATCGCCTGAATATCTGCGCCAATAGTAGCAACCTTATACTTCTTTAACACCCCCTTAGCCGCTAAGCCCATCGTCGTATTCAAAGCAGTCTGCCCGCCTAGAGTGGGCAGGAGTGCATCCGGTCTTTCTTTAGCAATTATTTTTTCCACCATTTCAACCGTAATTGGCTCAATATAAGTCTTATCCGCAATCTCCGGATCAGTCATTATTGTCGCCGGATTAGAATTCACTAAAATTATAGTATAGCCCTCTTGTTTTAAAACTTTACAAGCCTGGGTGCCGGAATAATCAAACTCGCAGGCCTGACCGATTACAATTGGGCCGGAGCCAATCACTAAAATTTTTTTAATATCCGTTCTTTTAGGCATGAATTTATCTTTTTTTTGACTTGTGCATTAATCGCGTAAATTCCGAAAACAAATACCTTGCATCTTGCGGACCCGGAGAAGCTTCCGGATGAAATTGTACGGAAAATACCGGTAATTTTTTATGTCGCAAACCTTCCGATGTTCCATCGTTTAGGTTAACATGCGTTAATTCCACTTCCTTATTATTCAATGATTCCATATCCACACAAAATCCATGATTTTGACTGGTAATCAACACTTTAGACGTTTTTAAATCTTTTACCGGATGGTTTGCACCATGATGTCCAAACTTAAGCTTATAAGTTTTCCCTCCTAAGGCCAACCCGAGCATCTGATGCCCCAGGCAGATTCCAAAAATCGGAATACGGCCAATCAAATCTCTCACCGTCTTTATCACGTAATCTACGGCTGCCGGATCACCCGGCCCGTTTGAAAGCAAAACTCCGTCGGGATGAGCCGCTAAAATCTCTCTAGCGCTTGCCTGCGCCGGAAAAACAATCACATTGCATTTACAACGCAATAATTCTCTTAAAATATTATATTTTAACCCGCAATCTAAAACTGCTACTTTAAATTTAGCATCTTTAATCTGCGTATAAGCATATTTCCTGGAAATGGTGACGTCTTTAACCAGATCTTGCCCAACTAAACCCCGGCTTACTCTGGCTTTTTGCACCAAACTAAATTCATCAAAATCTTGCGTCGATAAAACCGCTTTCATCGATCCTTTATCTCGAATATGTAAAGTCAACGCTCGGGTATCAATTCCTTCCAGACCCAAAATATTATGCTCTTTCAAATATTCTCCTAGCCCCTGCTCCTTACGCCAATTACTGGCAATCTTACTATACTCCTTAACGATAAAACCTTCTAAAAAAGGCCGCCGGCTCTCCACATCCTCCCGATTAATTCCATAGTTGCCGATTAACGGATAAGTCATCATCACCATCTGCCCCTTATAAGAAGGATCCGTAATGATCTCCTGATATCCGGCCATACTTGTATTAAAAACAACCTCCCCTAAAGCTTCACCATTTGCGCCAAAGGAGCTGCCTTTAAATATCTTACCGTCCTCTAAAGCTAAAATTGCCTGCATATTTATTTTTCCCTATACAAAGAAGGCGTCTAGAGCCGAGAATTCGGCTGCTAAACGCCTTTGTTTGGTTAATTATAACAAAAACTTATCCCCTGTCAATCCCTTTTTGGGAGAAAATCCTTGCCCTCAGTCCAGGGGTTCAAATAGCGCTTAATGCTTAAATCTTTTTCCAACACCAAATCTACCATTCTAGTCTTTGTCTTTGGAGAAATTATTTCAATTTTAGGCCGCATAATATCTGATTCATTTTGACTTTTCACTAAAGCGATCGAGAGATCATTTAATTCCACTACCGCCCCCACCGGCCAGTACCCCATAATTTTAAAGAATTTTTCTAATAACTCCGGATCAAAGGCTGTGCCGCTGCCTTTAATCATAATATTATAAACTACATCCGGAGAATAATCCTGCTTATATCCTCTCCTTTGTGAAAGAGCGTCATAAACATCACAAAGTGAAACAATTGCCGATATCAAGTGCTGTTTTCGCAATTGCGGCAAATGCGGATAGCCCGACATATCATACTTTAGATGATGCTCAAAACTAATCACCACCGGGAAGATGCCTAATCCATCAACATATTTAAGCATCAGACAAGCACCTAAAAGCGTATGACTGCTGATGCGCTCAAATTCACTTTCACTAAGCCGTTCGGGCTTATGCAAAAGCTTGCGAGAAATATATAGTTTACCAATATCATGAAAAAGAGCAGCCAGGCCAATATTTAATACATCTTCTTTTTGAAAACCTAAACGGGAAGAAAAATACATTGAAATTATTGAAACATTAAGCATGTGCACATAAATTTCCAGATCATACCTTTTCACTGTGGCCAAACTCAATAGCTCCTGATGCTGCGTGCTAAAACCATCAATAATATTACTTAAAGAAAATTTAAGTCCATGATGATCGATACTTTCTAAATTAAGTACACTCGATAAAGCCTGATTAACCCGATCTTTAGAATCAGCGTACAAACTAGACAACACATTAGCCATGATCAAATCATTATCTTGTCCTTGTCCTTGTCCCTGTCCTTGTCCTTGTCCTTGTCCTTGTCCTTGTCCCTGTCCTTGAGAGGTCTTAAGTTTGCCGACATTTATGTGCTCTACCCCTGATAATGCCAAAAGTTCCGCAACATCCGTCTTAAAATCCTCTTTCGGCCGCGAAATAAATTCTATAAATTTCCTTAAGTCATCTTTACTTAAGCCCTGAGAAAAAACCAGCCTTTCAATGTTTCTTTCTTTTAAATAAAGAATTGCCGGTTTTAAAAGTTTACTTAAATCAAAAAGAATATCTTTTTCAAAAGCCAGCTCTTCACCGACTATACCAATCACCATTTCTTGGCATAAGGCAAAAACATTCCTAAAAGACACATCTGCCTTATCTAAAGATTTATCAAAACTCGGATGTAATGTTCCGTACATCTTGGCAGTTTGTAAACAAGCAAGCAAATCCTTAAATGCTGTTTCAATTTCAGCGAGCATCCCACTCCTTTAGTATGTTAATAGCTTTACGGCGCAATTGAGCATTCCAAAAAAATCTCCTCTGCGCTAGTTGGCTAATTTGTTTGGCAGCACTAAACATCTTTAATTCATAAACTAACTGCATGTTTTCCAGAAGAATCTTATTTTTACTTCCCAAAAAACCGGAGATATTAAGCAAGAGATCCAAAGCCTCATCGCCACCCTGCTTATCCGTAGCCAAAACAGATAAGATACTCTTCTTTAACAGCGCTGAATCGGTCTTGAGCTCTTTAATTAGAAACTCCCGGTCGATTTTAGCCAGTTTACCCATAGATTTTAATACTTCCACCTTAGTTAACTGATTAACGCGAGCATAAATATATTCCAGAATACTCAGGCTCACTAAACAATTTAGCGCGCTCGTCGCTTCAATTAAGCTATTAAAAAATTCCATATCTTTATTTTTTTGATCTACTCGACCATAAAACGCTGCAAGATCGCTTGAAAACAACTTACAGAATAATTTTAATATTTGACGATTAACTTTGGGCACATTAAATATTTTATCTAAATATAAATCCACATCATGGCTAGACTCTGAAATATTATCAATTAAATGCTCCTGATCTTGAGGCAAGCATTGATTTAAAATCATATCCTCAATAAGTGCGCTTAACTGACGGTTTAAATTATCACAGAAATCAAAATCCTGGCTGCCCCGCTTAATCAAGGCACCCCAAAGGTCTTTTATAAAAACAAAATCTTTATCCTCAATTACGCTCTTTAGTTCTTTTTCCAGCAGTTTCACCGCCAATTGCACATTGGTTTTATTTTCTTCCACCAATAATATGCTCAAAACTATATACCGATAATTCTCCCTAAGCGCCGGATGGTCAATCACGCGCTTGCCAACAGGATTAATCTGTTTAGTTAAAGACTCCAAAGTATTACGATAAACATCACTGAGAGAGTCATTTTGGGGCGCAGAGAGTATATTTTGAATTTTTTTAATTACTTTTGGATTATTTTGTAAGTCCGTGGATTGGCTTGCGGATTTCAATACATTATTTGCAATCTGACCTGGATCATCTGTTTTCGAAATTTTAGAAAAAAGCTGCACACTGAGCGTATCAAAATCATCTTCCTGCACCAGGCCATCTAAAAAAAGGCTGCTTAAGTCCTCGTGGCTTAAACCGTTAAAAACAGATCCTAACTTGGTTAACTTCTTCTGATCGATATTTTTCTTATTATTCAATAACCAAAGAAAAACCGCTTTTGTACATTTATCGAATCTTGATTTATCCTTAGCTTTCAAAGAAACTAAAAAATCGCTGATATCCTCAGCCAATCCTGCATCATTAAAAAGATCGCTCTCCTTCACCTGCTTCATCACTAAACCAAAATTATCAGCCAGCTCTATCAACTTGCCTGAACCACCCTGCCCCAGGGAATCTTTAAGCATATACCCCCAAACATCTGTACAATCTAAACCGGCAGCATTTAAGAATACAGAATAATCCAGCTCTTTGATCGAAAAATGACTAAGCTGAGCCTTAGCTAAAAGTGCGCCTACCCCACCACTTTTAAAAATATCCTTCTGTGGCCGTGAAATAATAAAAAGAAATTTAATTATCTCTTCAGTAGGGGCACCGCTTCTTATTTCTATGCTTTTAATTTTACGCTGATGTAATAAACGGGCTAACTCATCATACAGGCCAGTTTTCGCTAAATTTTTAGCATCGACCATTAACCCTGTGCCGGTTACCTCAATTTTAAGCGGGTTTAAAACCGCTAAAATGGCGTTTAATTCTAAATTAAAACTTTCTACGGATTTAATATAATACGGATGGTCTGGAGAGTAAGAAAAAGCGTTGGTGAGTGTTATCCTCAAACTGCGAAAAAAATTTTCAATCAACTGGTCTTTATCCACAAAAGATATTCTACAACCTTACAATCTAGCTTGCAAGCAAAAAAGGGGACGTTCCCCTAAAACAGGGGAACGTCCCCTTTTTTACCATTCGACTACTTACACTAACCCTTGATCAAGCATGGCATCCGCCACCTTTACAAAACCTGCAATATTCGCCCCTTTAACATAATTTATATATTTATCTTCTTTACCATATTTAACACAACTTTCATGAATGGCAATCATAATCTCGTGCAACTTCTTATCCACTTCCTGACGACTCCAGGATAAACGCATACTATTCTGAGACATCTCTAATCCCGAAGTAGCTACCCCACCGGCATTGGAAGCTTTACCCGGAGCATAAAGAATCTTCGCCTTCTGGAACACCTCCACACCTTCCGGAGTAGTCGGCATATTTGCTCCTTCACCAATCGCCATGCAGCCATTCTTTACTAAAAGCTTAGCGTCATCTTCGTTAATTTCGTTCTGCGTGGCCGAAGGAAATGCCACATCGCATTTTACTGACCAAGGCCTCTGTTTTTCAAAGTACTTACAGCTGAATTCCTTGGCACATTCTTTAATTCTACCGCGTTTAACATTCTTCAAATTAAGCACACAATTTAACTCTTTCGTATCAATTCCGTCTTTATCATAGATAAACCCATCAGAGTCAGAAAGCGTAACTACTTTAGCTCCCATCTGCAGAAGTTTCTCAACAGTATATTGAGCAACATTACCGGATCCGGAAACAGCGCAAACTTTTCCTTTTAAAGAATCCCCACGCGTCTTAAACATCTCCTCAACAAAATACACGCAACCATAACCGGTGGCTTCCGGCCGAATCAAACTGCCGCCCCAATTAAGCCCCTTGCCAGTCAATACGCCCACAAATTCATTACGCAATCTTTTATATTGACCAAACATATAGCCTATTTCACGACCACCGACGCCAATATCCCCAGCAGGAACATCCGTATTCTGACCGATGTGCCGAGAAAGTTCCGTCATAAAGCTTTGGCAAAACTTCATTACTTCATTATCCGATTTGCCTTTAGGATCAAAGTCTGAGCCGCCTTTTCCGCCGCCCATCGGTAGAGTAGTCAGCGCGTTTTTAAAAACCTGCTCGAAAGCCAGAAATTTCAATATCCCTAAATTCACACTGGGATGAAAACGCAATCCGCCTTTATACGGACCGATCGCGCTAGACATCTCAATACGGTAACCACGGTTGATTTGAATTTCTCCCTGATCATCAAGCCAAGGAACGCGAAAAGTAAGCACTCTTTCCGGCTCGATCATCCTTTCCAATATTTTAGCTTGCTGATATTTAGGATTTTTTTCAATAAAAGGCATCACTGATTCTACGACTTCTCTAACTGCCTGATGAAATTCCGTTTCACCCGGGTTTTTCTTTACAACAATCTCCATAAAATCTTCAACTTTCTTAACCATTTACTCCTCCTTTATTTTTTAGAGAAATTTTCGATTATTGATTTAGCGGCTTTTTTAGCCATGCCCATCGCCTCGATAACCGTACCTTCTCCCCCCACAATATCTCCACCGGCAAAAACTCCCTTTATGGAACTTTCCATAGTCTCAGCGTCGACGATGACATCTGAATATTTATCAGTTTTTAATTCCGGCGTTGAATTAATTAAAATTTGATTTGCCTTTAAACCCACGGCAATCACACATAAATCACAATCAAGCACAAATTCACTTCCGTCAATAATTACCGGTCTTCTCCGACCGGAACTATCCGGTTCACCAAGCTCTGATCTTAAGCAAGTTAACTTCTTCACAAAGCCCTGATCATCCCCGATAAATTCTTTTGGCTGCACTAAAAATTCAAATTTTATCCCTTCTTCTTTGGCATGCTCAATCTCCAGACGGCGAGCCGGCATTTCTACTTCTGTGCGCCGGTAAATAATTGTAGTATTCAGTGGATATCCTTTTAATTTTTGCAAACGCAAAGCCACCCGGGCAGAATCCATCGCGGTGTTTCCGCCGCCCACAATCAAAACATGCTTACCAATATTTACCGGAGTATGAAACTCTGGAAACTTATAAGCCGACATAAGATTAACGCGAGTTAGAAATTCATTTACCGAATAAATATTACAGAGATTTTCACCATTAATCCCTAAAAAAGAAGGTACTCCGGCACCTAAACCTAAAAATATACTGGAATAACCATCACTAAATAGCTCTTTGATAGTCTTAGCTTTACCAACCAAATAATTAGTTACAAAATTAACTCCAATTTTCTTAAGATAATCTATCTCAAAATCTAAAGTTTCCCAAGGCAAACGAAATGGCGGAATGCCATATCTTAAGACTCCGCCGGTTTTATGCAAACTTTCAAAAATATCAACTTTTACTCCCTGACGCGCTAACTCCCCGGCACAACATAAACCCGCCGGACCTGAGCCAACCACCGCTACTTTAAATTTAGAAAGTTTTTCATTAACTTCCTGCTTAATCTCCAAATTATTATTCTTACCATAATCTCCGACAAAGCGCTCCAAAAAATGAATATTAATTGCCTGTTCAGAAGCAAAAGGCGAACCTTTTTTGGTCAAAATGCACGCTTTTCGACACTGATACTCCGCTGGACAAACTCTTCCGCAAATCGAAGGAAAATTATTTTTTTCTTTAATCGTAAAATATGCGCCCTGGTAATCTTTTTGAGTAACCTGAAAGATAAATTTCTTAATATCAATTCCAACCGGACAACCGCTACTGCAAACCGGATTCTTACACTGCAGGCATCGAGAAGCTTCCAGGAGGGCTTCTTCTTCAGAGTAACCCAAAACAACCTCTTGAAAATTTCCAGACCTGATTTGCGCAGATACTTCCCTAACTTTTACCGGTTCCTTTTTCATAATTTACAAATATGTTTTTCCTGTAGACTATAGACCTTATTTCTTTTTTCCAGTTCATCCCAATCAACTCCGTGGCCGTCAAAATCCGGTCCATCAACGCAGCTAAACTTTACCGCTCCAGCAACCGTTACCCGGCAACAACCGCACATTCCGGTTGCATCGACCATCAACGCATTCAACGAAACCAATGTTTTAATTCCATATTCCTTACTCACCATCGCCACTCTTTTCATCAT
>Ga0268280_1002144_pt1 | contig 11964 bp, 15 predicted proteins | sample saktaG_9_FD_190139 | JGI IMG/M metagenome (GOLD analysis project Ga0268280, IMG submission 190139) | Saline water microbial communities from Sakinaw Lake, British Columbia, Canada - sak_2011_5_24_40m | ecosystem: Environmental > Aquatic > Non-marine Saline and Alkaline > Saline ...
GATCATCGTCGTGCTGTTGCTGGTAATCTCGGCGCTGCTCGTCCTTTTTGTGCGGAATGCGCTAAAGGGCTAATCGAGCCTTATTTCATCCACTCGAGAAGGCGTTCCCTGGGCAACGGGGGGAAGCTTATTTCTTTTGTGCCTGCAGGCGATTGTATCCGCACCAGGACTTCCGTGCGTGTGCCACGGTCTCCGTATGCCGCACAAATCATCGCGGCGGCAAGAACGTCTTCAGCAGGTCCACCGTGCGGGAGGAGGGCGGTCGGACCCGGCACATTGACGGTATAGAGCAACACATCGTCCTCCCGAAACAACTTCTTGATGGCGACATTGTCGCGCACGTCACGTCCGGCAATGCACTTGGCCCCGCCGGGCAGCCGAAAGTGGCGGCCATAAAGCAGCAACCAGATGAGGCGATCATCCGCCAGTCCTTCGTGCGTCTTCAAGTCGCCAAGCTTGCGACAGAATCCCTTTTCCGTCAGCAGACAACCACCGGCTGGCGATGGATATTCAAGAAGGCCATATTTCTTGGCCAGCTCCATCTGCGGTTTACGGGAACGTCCGTTAAGGTCCAGTAGACGTCCGCGGTCGACCCGGCCGTCCAGTTCTGGCACGGTCGGTTCCAGGTGGCGTGCGCAGAGCGGCCGGAGGAGCAGGCCGTTCAGGCCGGCATCGCACGCGACCGTCTCCAGAGAACGCCGTGTCTGAGACATCGGCCGCTGATTCAGGACCTCGCCCGTGGCGACAAAATCGAACCCCATCTCTTTCATCATCTCCCCAGCCCGCTTAATCATGCGGGCATGGCAGTCGATACACGGATTCATGGCCCCGCCAAACCCATGGCTGGGTGCCTCGATGAGGCTGACAATGTCCTTAATAAAGGGCACAATGTGCAGTTTCACGCCGAGCTTTTCGGCGGCCTTCTTGGCGGCTTCAATCTTGAAAAAGGGGCTCGAGAAGACAATAGCCTCCACATGGATACCCTGCTCGCGCAACACGCAGATGGTGAGTTGGCTGTCGAGCCCACCCGACAGGAGGCTGAGTGCTTGGACAGGTTTAGGTTCTTCTTCGGGAGTGTTCATTCGTGGATTTCCTTAAGCGCGAGAATGCCATAAGCCGTTGCCGTGATGCGCGCGGTCATCAGAGATTGGGGTGTCGATTTCGGGGTTGCGGGATCAAGCCGGGAGGCTTCCCAGTAGGCGCCCCCAGAGGGAACGCTGCGTTGGGAGCAGATAAGGAGTTGCGCAAAATCGTTCCGCCAGTCAAGCGCCTCCGTGTTCCGCAAGAGGAGGCCGCCATGCCATTGGTTGATGGCGTGGCTCACGAGCCATAAGGCTTCAGGGTCGCACCTCTTGGGCGGATAATGGGTGATGCTGGCAGCCAGTAAGGATTGCGCCTGATTCGTCCGCGCAAAGAGCCCTGCGGTGACCGCCCACGCGACAACGTTGGTGGAGGGGGTCGCACTTTCAAGGGCCAAGCGAGCGAGCGCGCAGGTTTGGGTCTCGGCGTTCGTGGGTGGATTTTTACTGAGCCATAACCGCGCCTGGCGTATGGCATGGGCTGCCTCGTTCGCGATGGAGGTGTCTAGGGAAGCACCCTTCTGCCGGATCACCGGCAAGTCGACGGACTGTGCCAGCGCGGTCGTATGAAGGGTTAAAAGCAACCCCAAGAGAAGATTCGTTATGGACAGAAAGCGGTTCATAGTCTATTCTGTTGAATGTTTTTCCATCTTAGCGGTTTTAGTACGGAAAAGGAAGTCGTTAGTTCGATATGAATATCTTTATTTTGATTGGCTGGCTAGTCGCCCTGACCTTTTTCCCGGGCTTGGAGTTGCGCGCTTCCATCCCCTTTGCCATGCTGATCAAAGCTGCGGATGTCCAAGCGACGATCGGTATGCCGATGGCGGTCGCGATTTGCTTTGCGACCAACGTTCTGGTCGGCATCCTGACCTTCTGGCTGATGGGACCCGTGGTCCAGGTCTTTCGTCGGTGGCCGTGGTTCGAGCGGGTCATCTGGCCGCGCTTTGAGAAGACACAGCACAAGTTGCACCCCTACGTTGAGAAATATGGCGAATGGGGCCTGGCGCTCTTCATCGGGGTCCCCTTGCCCGGGACGGGTGCCTATACGGGCGCCTTTGGCGCCTATTTGCTGGGACTCGACAAGAAGAAATTCTTGATCGCCAACCTCCTGGGCGTCCTCATCGCCTGTATCGCCGTCGTGGCGATCTGCCTCCTCATTGACCATGGGGTCATTGCGCCGGACAGCTTCATCCGCAAACTCTTCACAAAGACCATAGGTGGCTAATGCGTCTCGCCCTTTCAACAAACTGGAACGCACGGCGGCATGCCGAAGGCGAACCCCTGGTGGATGAAATCCTCTCGCTGGGCTTCGATGCGCTTGAACTTGGCTATCACACCACGGAACTGCAGGCTGAGGGCATTAAGCGGCGCATCGCGTCAGGCGCATGCGTTGTCGACAGCGTCCATGCCTATTGCCCGGTTCCGCTGAGTGCGCCACATGGCTATCCGGAACTCCATCTGCTCGCATCCGCGGACGATGACGACCGCGCCATGGCCACGATCTTACTGGGGCAGACCCTTGATTTTGCCGCCGCCATGGGTGCTCGCGCCGTGGTCCTTCATGCAGGACGTCTGTTGCTGAAGTCTTGGTTTAAGTCCTATACGACAGGAACCCTTCTGGAGTTGTTGGATGAGGTGGAGCGAGACTTCGCCCATCCCAAATTTCAAAAGGGGATGGAAAAAGTCTTAGCTTGCCGCACCCAGCAGGTCGGCAAGATATTTGATGCGTTCTGTATGTCGCTTGACGCGCTCTTGCCCCGTTTTGAGCGCGCCGGCGTCACCCTATGCCTCGAAAACCTTCCGTCAATCGAAGCCTTTCCAGACGCCCAGGAGATGATGATGTTGAAGGCGCGTTTTACGACTCCGTCCCTCGCCTACTGGCATGACATGGGACATGGCCAAGTCCGCGAATTCCTCGGTCTGGAGAACCATCTGGCGGTTGCCCAGTCCCTGCTGCCCGTCACCGGCGGCATCCATATTCACGACGCCAAGCCGCCCCTGGGCGATCATCTCCTGCCCGGCAAGGGGCTTATCGACTGGAACGCCTTCTCTTTCTACGGTTCAGCAGAGATTCTCCGCGTCTTTGAACCCTCCCCGGAGGTCGGGCCCGTCTCCCTCGGCATCGCCCAGCGCGACCTGCGCAAAGTTTGGGGACAACGCTAGAGCGTTTTTAGAAAATGTGTAGCTCTTTTTTCCCACAGAGCTCACGGAGAATAACAGTTGTTACCTGGTTTTCATAAATGTACAGTACTGATTCATGCACAATAAACGCTGGGTTATATGGCTATTGCCCAGATATGAGGGCCTTATCGTTGAATCTCTCTGTGCCCTCTGTGCCTCTGTGAGAGACTACACAAAAAATTAAACTGCTCTAACAGAAACTGCGCAAAAGTTCGATCTCTTGGGCCCAGATGGATTCATCGGGCGTCTCGAGGACGAGTGGAATCTTCTGGAAGCGCGCATCGCGCATGATGCATTTGAAGGGTTCGATCCCTAGCAGGCCTTTGCCCAGGGACTCATGCCGGTCCACATGCGAATTCAAGGCCGTCTTCGAATCATTCAGATGCATGGCGCGCAGGTATTTCATGCCGACGCACGTATCAAAGGCGTCCATGGTCTTCAGAAAACCCTCGCGCGTCGAGATGTCGTATCCAGCCGCAAACGTGTGGCAGGTATCGAGGCAGAAGCCGATACGTGACCGGTCGTCGACGCCATCCAGGATGATCTTCAGCTCTTCAAAGCGCGAACCGATGTTGCCGCCGCTGCCCGCCGTGTTTTCAACGACGAAGCAGATCTCTTGGGTCGCTTTCATGGCTTTGTTGATGGCACCGGCCACACGTTCGCACGCTGCTTGCGGCGTAATGAGCCGTAAGTGGCTACCGGGGTGAAAGTTGAGCATCGACAGCCCCAGCGCGGAACAGCGGGTTGCCTCATCCAGCAACGCGGCAAGGGATTTTTCCTGCGCCGCGTTGTCGGGATTGGCCAGATTCAATAAATAGCCCGCATGAGGCAATACGTGCTGTGATTTGAATCCGCCTTCTGCCATCTGCGTCTTAAAGGAATCAATCTCAGCGTTGGGCAAGGGTGGGGCTGACCACTGACGCTGATTTTTGACGAACAACGCAAAGCTGGATGCGTTGAGTGCTTGTGCATGGATCGGGGCCTGTGATACGCCGCCGCCAGCCGAAACATGAGGACCCACAAAGTACGTTGACATAAGACGCGTGCTCCCAAGGATTAAAAAAATCAGTTTACTGCTTTCGCCGCCCATGAGCGAGTCTTAAGTTAACCTAAAAAGATCAGTAGCCACCACGAAGAACACGAAGCACACGAAGGATAACTCGGAGAATGATGGAGTGATGACTTTATCGACAGGACTCTTAAGCTATATCCATTGGGTAAAGTTCACGTATCGCAATTATTTAGGGTTATTGTTTGGGAAACCTTGTGTTTTAGATCTTCTTCGTGCTCTTCGTGTTCTTCGTGGTGAGTTGAATTGCCAAATCTAGGTTAACTGTTGTCGGCGTTACGCCTGCGCACGGCTATTGCTCGGGAACCAGTGGGTGGTCCGGTTGGCGATCCGGACTAGGATCAGCATGACTGGCACTTCGACCAGGACGCCGACAATGGTCGCCAAAGCCACAGGTGACGTGGCGCCAAAGAGCGCAATCGCGACTGCGACGGAGAGCTCGAAGAAGTTCGAGGCGCCAATCATGCCCGCAGGTGCCGCAATATCGTGCGGCAGTTTGAGCCATCGGCAGGGAAGATAGGCGACGAAAAAGATCAGAAAGGTCTGGAGAATCAGCGGCACCGCAATCAGGAGAATGTGAAGCGGATTTTCCACGATCACCTTTCCCTGGAACGAGAAGATGATGACCAGGGTCAGTAGGAGCCCAGCGATCGTCACGTGTCCGAATTTGGGAAGAAAACGCGTCTGGAAGTAATCGATCCCCTTTCGCGTGATGACAGCGTGTCTCGTGAGCACGCCCCCTAACAAGGGGATAACCACGAAGAGCACCACGGAGAGGATCAGCGTGCTCCAGGGGACTGTGACGTGGGTCAGTCCGAGCAGGAACTTGACGATCGGAATGAAGGCCACCAGGATGATCAGGTCGTTGGTGGCGACCTGCACTACGGTATACGCGGGATTCCCTTTGGTCAGATGACTCCACACAAAAACCATGGCCGTGCACGGTGCGGCACCCAGCAGGACGGCTCCCGCCAGATAGTCGCGCGCCAGATCCGCCGAGATCCACCGCTTGAAGAGTACCTGAAAGAAGAGCGCCGCAATCGCGTACATCGTAAAAGGCTTGATCAGCCAGTTCGCTATCCAAGTCACATACAGACCCTTCGGATTGCGGCCCACATGTTTAATACTCTCGAAATCGACCTTCATCATCATCGGATAGATCATCAGCCAAATCAGGACTGCAACGGGGATCGAGACGTGCGCATACTCGAATTTGCCCAGAAAGGCCGGTATCCCCGGCAGATATCGGCCAATGAGCACCCCAGCCACCATGCAGAGGGCAACCCAGACCGTCAGATACTTCTCAAAATAACTCATGTCCAACTTCTTTTCATTTTTCATACGTCTTTTCCCCTTGCCTATGACTTCAATAGTTTTCCCCACGAAACACACGAAAATCACGAAAATCACGAAAATAATGGGCCTTTTCTCTGCGGCTCACCGAGACGGTTCGCCCTACCGGCTTCGCACGTGCCATCTGTCTGATCCGAAGGAGGTAGGGCGAACCGTCTCGGTGAGCCGTGGATTCGTTTCGCGTATTTCGGATGCTAAAAGTTACTCTCTCGTTTATTCCCTGGACTATTCAATGCCAACTGCCTACTGCTACTGCCTACTGCCGCTCTTGAGTGACCCCGGCAGTGTCTCGACAAAGCGTCGGATCTCATCCCGCACGCGACGATAACAGTCCAGCTTCTCCTCCTCGCCATCCACCTGCTTGGCCAGCGCGGGCGGATCTTCAAAGCCGACATGCACAACCTGTGCTGATCCAAGGAAAAGCGGGCAGTGTTCATGGGCGTGACCGCAGACGGTCACCACAGTGTCAAACGGTATGTCGAACAGCGTGTTGACGTTCTTCGACGTGTGCCCCGAGATGTCCACGCCCGCTTCGGCCATCACCTTCACCGCATTCGGATTCAGCCCGTGGGTTTCAATGCCTGCTGAATAGGCTTCGATCCGATCGCCCTTAAGCGCCCGCGCCCACCCCTCCGCCATCTGACTCCGGCACGAATTACCCGTACATAAAAATAGAACGTTCAGCTTCCGCATGTTGCCCCTCTCCAGAGACGCGCACGGAGATTTTCGGGGGGACACTCCAGGACCGACCGAAGTTTCGAGCCGTCTTTCAACATACGCTCATCCTGCTTCAGCGAGGCTTCGAGCCAGTTCAGTATGGGCTTCACGGTCTTGAGCGTTGTTCCGCTTGGCAGGCGATAGTAGGCCCAGCGACCCTCCTTGCGCGAGACGACCAGGTCGGCTGCGCTCAAAAGCGATAAATGCTTCGAGACCGTTGACGGCGCCAGCCTCAGCACCGCGATGAGCTGGCAGACGCACAGCTCGCCCGTGCGCAACAACATCAAAATGCGCAGACGCTGGAGATCCGAGAGTGCCTTCGTGATCCTCAGTGTTGCCCTCATGGCTTCACTTTTCATCGTCTCCTCATTTCGTTAGGTGGCGAAATATAGCATTATCGGTGCAGGCTGTCAAGTCTTGCCAGTCACGTCTATCCGCGGTGACACTGGGCATCGCCAGCGGGCGTATCGAACCGGCCCTTGGCCGTGCAACAATCGGTCACTGGAGTAGGCTTGCCGAAGAGCTCCTGCGTAAACTCGTGCATCGCTGAATCCGCGCCCCGCGCCACCATCTGTCCCACCTCCACAGCGGCCAGAATCAACTCCTCGCGGATACCGAGTCCCTGCGCTTTTCCGACATGATATTTTACACAGGGCTGACAATGGGCGCTCACTGATGCGCCGATCGCAATCAACTCTTTTGTCTTTTCATCCATGATACACCTCCTCTTATTTCTCTTCTGGTTGAGTCGAACAACAGCACGCCTGACTCTCCCCGCAACAGGAGGAGGTGCGTCCGAGCTTAGCGTTCAGGATCCCGACCGCACAGCCCATGCCGTTCTTGACAAAAATTGCATCGACCGGACAGTTCCGGGCACAGGCCCCGCACTCCATGCAGGCATCCCGCGCCGCAAGAAAAGCCTTTTTTTCCTCAATCTTGAAAACGCCATGCGGGCAGACCTCCACGCAGCGACCACACCCGCCGCAATGCAACGGATCCAATCTCAGGGTCACCACATTTTTTAGGTACTGCATCTTCATACGAAAGCCTCAGATAAAGCGTGACACCAGCCATCCCGCCAGGCCCACAAGCATCAATGCGCCTTGCAGGGGCAAGGCCCAGCGCAACTCGCTCCGCACGCCGGATGCCGACGTGTAAGGCGTACAACCCGTGAACATCAGGCCGAGAAACGAGCACGCCCCCACACTGAGCACGCCGACAGAGAGGGCGGCCGCATGTCCAAAGGGCCAGAACCACGCGAGCGCCAGCCCTAGCAGCACACCGGCCGCCGCGCCCTTCATCGCGAACGCGCGTCCCGGCAACCCGGGCAGCAACGCGGGGACCAGGACAAGGCCAGTCACGAAGTTACTGCCGACGGCCAGGGTAATCCAGGGCCACTGCTCAAGGAGGTCACGATAGCCGTGTCGTCCGAGCCCCGCTGAGGCTACGAACAATGTCAGGATGATGAGTGCAGGAAGCAGCCGCTGGACCCCCTCGACAGGGGTCACGGCCAGGCGTTCCCGAAGCGAGAAGCCGACTCGCCGCATCTGCGGGGTCGCCTGCAGTCCCGCGCGCAGAAACGCGGGAAGGTCTTTTGCGTAAACCGGTCCATAGACAACCTGGAAGCCTGATCGCCGCCTGACCTCGTGGGCCGCCACGCCGGGCGCGCCCAGTTGTGGCACCACCACGGTGCGATGGCTCATGTGCTTCGCCGCCGAAACGGCCTCCAGCCTTGTAACCAGTTCCTCCGTGCCGAACGTCCCCTTGCCCGCGGCACACCAGACATTAATGCCATCGGTGTTCAGTACCACGATCCACGCACTCAATCCTTCCAGCGCCCGACGGAGATGGTCGAACGAAAGCTTGTAGTTGGCAGATACCAAGAGCGGTGATTCCGGCGTGGGTGTGCCGACTGCATAGAGACCAGGGACTACCGTATAGGTTCTGCGTCTGACACACCAGCGAACGGCACACGCACCCAACGTGTCGCGCCAAGACCAACGCGTGGAGACCGTCTGGATGTGGCCAGCCTCATCTTGGCCACGTGTGTAACTCTTACCGGATGCATCGCTCATACCCAACCTTCTCAATTCGTTATGTGTCGAAACATAGCACTGCACGAGCAAACTGTCAAACAGATTCTGGGCGGGCACATCCTTGATTTTTTGACTTGGTCATAATATCTATGGTATAGTCAATATACACATTGTCTCAAACCGTGGAGGCTGCTATGAATCACACACACACAAGCCTGAGTTACCGATGCCTGGCGGGGTATCTCTGCCTTGCCGGAACCCTGCTCGTGCATGCGGACGAGACGAAAGGAGAGAAAAGCATGGACACATCATACCGGACACTCACGCCGGAGGAGGAGCGCGTCATCGTCAACAAGGGGACGGAAAAACCCTTCTCTGGAAAATATGAGACCTTTACAGGAGACGGTATTTATACGTGCAGGCGTTGTGGTGCTGCCCTCTATCGCTCCGAGGACAAGTTCGATGCCCGCTGCGGCTGGCCAGCCTTTGATAACGAGATCCCCGGTGCGGTGAAACGGAAAACGGATGCCGATGGACGCCGGACTGAAATTCTCTGTGCCACCTGCGACGCCCATCTAGGCCATGTGTTCCTGGGTGAACGATTGACCTCCAGTAACACCCGGCATTGCGTAAACTCCATCTCCATGGATTTTGTCGCGACAGCGGATATCGACAAGACCTTCAAGCGCGCCATCTTTGCCGGCGGCTGCTTCTGGGGGGTGGAATACTATCTGCAACAATCCAAAGGCGTGATTGCCGCCGTCAGTGGCTACACCGGCGGAACGCTTGAGAACCCGACCTACGAGCAGGTCTGCAGCAAGACCTCGGGACACATCGAGGCGGTTGAAGTGCTCTATGACCCCAAGCAGACCGATTACGAAAAACTAGCGCGTCTCTTCTTTGAGATTCATGACCCCACGCAAGTCGATCGGCAAGGACCCGACAAAGGCGAGCAATATCGCTCCGTCATCTATTACAAGACAGCCGATGAAAAAGCGATTGATGAAAAGCTGATTAAGCTCCTAAAGGACAAGGGGTATAACGTGGCCACCCGCGTCGAGCCCGCTGTTCGCTTCTGGAAAGCCGAGGTCTATCATCAAGACCATTATTTCAAGACTGGCCAGAAACCCTATTGCCATCGCCCCGAGAAACGGTTCACTGATTGATGCTAGAGCATTTTCTTAAAAAGTGTAGCCGTTTTTTTCTCACAGAGCCCACAGAGAGCACGGAGAACAACAATCTCAGTCGGTTGTTATGATAAATGGATACGCCTGCTCAACACTCAGAAATCTCAATCATCTGTGGATCAGACCAACATAAGATGCCGTTATCGTTCATGTGTAATACGTATTCCTCTGTGCTCTCTGCGTCCGGCAACTGCCGGATGAGGGTCTATACAATAAATTAAAATGCTCTAAACCGTCACAAGTAGGCAATATTTTCCGAGATCCTCCGTTCTGGGTAGTATCTTCGATCATTCGTGACAAGGTGAAAAGGAGCTTCATGATGGAACAGCGCGTATTGGGTGTCTTGTTTATGGCCGTGTCTTTTGGCATAAACTGGGGAGCGTTTGCACAACAGCCGAACCGAAGAGGTTTGCCTGTAGGCGTGATCGCACATCGGGATCTCGCGTATATCAAGGACGGGCATGAGCGTCAGAAGCTCGACTTGTTTCTGCCAAAGCAATCTGCGAAGCCATTACCGGTCATTGTCTGGATCCATGGCGGCGGCTGGCAGGCGGGAAGTAAGGAGAACAATCCGATGCTCTCGTATGTCGAAAAAGGATATGCCGTCGCGAGCATCAACTACCAGTTGAGTCAACACGCGCTCTTCCCTGCTCAGATTGAAGATTGCAAAACCGCCATCCGCTGGTTGCGGGCCCATGCGAAGACCTATAATCTGAACCCGGATAAAATCGGTGTTGCGGGCTCCTCCGCAGGCGGACATCTTGTCGCTTTGCTGGGCACCTCCGGTGATGTAAAAGAGTTTGAAGGGAAGGCAGGGAACCTAGAGCAGTCGAGCCGAGTCCAATGCGTCGTCGATCTTTACGGGCCAACAGACTTCAGCTCCATGGGTCTGCGTCACGACCAGGCGGACTCCCCTGTCGCACGCCTCCTCGGAGGGCCCGTGCCAGACAACAAAGAAAAAGCCGCCACGGCAAGCCCCGTAACGTACATTTCAAAGACGTGTCCGCCTTTTCTGGTGATTCACGGGGATAAAGATAACGTCGTCCCGGTCAACCAGAGCACCACCTTTGTCGAGGCCTTGAAGAAGGCGGGGGTTGACACCACACTCATCATTGTCAAGGATGCCGGCCATGGCGGACCCAACTTCACCACGGGCGAAAACGGAAAGCAAATCGAACGCTTCTTTGAGAAACATCTTAAGAGCAACGTAACCGACAAGAAGCCGCTCGAGGGCACCACGCAGGTCAAGGATCAGCCGGCACCTGCCGTTGCCTTAGGCGAGTTGGCCCCTGACTTTGATCTGCCGCGCCTCGACCCCTTCCTGAAAGGTGGAAGCCTGAGCAACGCGCTGGAGACAGTCAAGCTGTCGTCATTCCGCGGAAAGAAGCCTGTGGCCCTTCTCTTCTCGAGCTTTACGTGACCCCCCTTCCGTGCCCAGGCGGAAGCCGTGGGCTCCTTGTACCGGGCGTACAAGAACGACGTTCAATTCATCCTGGTGTATGTCAAAGAAGCGCATCCCGACGACAGACGCCAAATGGATGCCAACCGGCGCGCGGGAGTAATTTATAACACGCCGACCACCCTGCAAGAACGCGCACGCGTGGCGAGCGACTGCGTCAAGTCCTTAAAATTCGACTTCCCCTGTCTGCTGGATGATATGCAGAATACCGTGCAGCAACAATACAATGCCTGGCCCGCCAAGACGTGCCTGGTGGCTAAGGACGGCAAGATCATCTATCTGACCAAGGGCAGTCCGCGGGGCGTCAACGCACAAGAGCTGGAGGCGGAGTTAAAACGTTTAGTGAAGGCAGAATAACAAGGCGGCCATTCGGATAGTACGAATAGCACGGGCAGCACGACATTATTTTGCCTCACCCGTGCGATTTTCACTTCTCACTTTTGGCTTTTCTTCTGTTTTTCTTTGCGCCGGGCTCGGGACCATCGTTATCTTTTTTCGCGGCTTTAGCGCCGCCCCACAGCGGAGGGACATTGAGCTTGTCCCACTCGGCCCACTTGGCTTGCAGCTCCTTGACCTTGTCCGGCATCGCCTTGGCAAGGTCTTTGCTTTCACCAATATCTTTTGATACGTCGTAGAGCTCAAAATCCGTCACGCTCCCTCTGCTGGAGTCCTGAGTATTGACGTTGACGTCATAGCGGACCAGCTTATAGGCGCCCTCCCGGATGGCCATCTGCTGCCCAAAGCGCCAGCAGAGCAGGGCATGCGGAACCTCCTTCTTTTCGCCGGAGAGATAGGGGAGCAGATTCACCCCCTCGAACTTTTCTGTCGAAGCACCTGCCAGGGTCGCAGCAGTCGCGGTCAGGTCGAGTTGGATCACCGGGTT
>Ga0268280_1002145_pt1 | contig 11951 bp, 6 predicted proteins | sample saktaG_9_FD_190139 | JGI IMG/M metagenome (GOLD analysis project Ga0268280, IMG submission 190139) | Saline water microbial communities from Sakinaw Lake, British Columbia, Canada - sak_2011_5_24_40m | ecosystem: Environmental > Aquatic > Non-marine Saline and Alkaline > Saline ...
GGGGAGGCGCCACGTGAATTCTAGCTTTACATTTCCGCCGATGAGCGTCATTATTGTGCCCTACATGAGACGATTTCTCGAAAAGATACCGGAACGGATCAGGCTTCCGACGCTGACGGCGATTTATGGGGTGGTCAGCGGACTTGTCACAGTAGCCTTCATGCTTACGGTCAACAAGCTGTTTGAATGGATCTGGGGTGGACTGTCGGGCTTGGGGAAGGCGGAGTTTGCCATCACTAGTTTTGTGCTCATCTCACTGACCTCCATTGCCTCGGGCATCCTCATGACGAAGGTTCAGCCGGATGCGGCGGGCAGCGGGATTCCCCAACTCAAAGCAGCCTACTGGAAAGACCTCGGTGCTGTTTCGCTCAAAGCGGTCATTGTCAAATTTGTTGGTGGCGTGCTCGCGTTGGTGGGCGGTGCGAGTTTGGGCCGTGAAGGTCCGACCGTCTTCATTGCGGGCGGGCTCTCCTCAAATGTCGCGGGCTGGCTCGGCGTTCCCTATCGCCGCCGCCGTCACGCCACGGCTTCGGGTGCAGCGGCCGGCCTTGCAGCGGCCTTCAATACGCCACTGGCTGCGATCAGCTTTGTCCTCGAAGAGATTTTAGGCGATTTGAACAGCAGGCTGCTCGGCAGTGTTGTGTTGGCCTCTGTGTGCGGTGCCTTTGTGGTCTATGCGCTGATGGGCAGTCAGCCCTCCTTCCTGATGCCGGCTGTGGACGTCTCCTCGTGGAATATGTACCTGGCTGTTCCGGTCGTGGCGTTTCTAAGCGCATTAGCTGGCGTGCTCTTCCAACGCGGCGCGCTCGACCTCCGGACAAAGATGCGCCAGATGCGCCAGCTTCCGGCTTGGCTGCGCCCTTTCGTCGGTGGGGTCATCACGTGGGCGGTTGGTTGCACAGTCTATCTCACCTGTCACCGCCTGGGCGTCTTCGGGCTGGGTTACGAGGACCTTTCCGACGCGCTGGAGCATGGCATCGGTTGGAAGATTGCCGGGATCCTGGCGGCCGCGAAGATCATCGCGACGGTCGCCAGCTATGGCACCGGCGGCTGTGGCGGCATCTTTTCGCCGACGCTCTTCATTGGCGCGATGTGTGGCTTCTTCACCGCCGGCCTGGCCAAGCAATGGCTCCATCTCACCTCTGCGGACGAGCTGGTGCTTGCCGCAGTCGGGATGAGCGCCTGCTTTGGCGCGGTCGTGCGTGCACCCTTCACCTCGATCCTGATGATCTTTGAAATGACGCATCAGTTTGGCATGGTGCCCGCGCTTATGCTGGGCACGCTGATCAGTCAGGCGGTTGCGCGACTCGCGGGCCACAGCAATTTCTATGAGGAGGTTCTACTACAGGACGGCCACGAGATTCACAAGATCGCCCCTCCGCAGGACTTGACCGGTTGGCACAACATGCCCGTCTCGGTATTGTCCAACAAAAAGCCGGTGGCGCTCACCAGTTTAGCGCCCCATGCGCTGATGACGACCCTTGCAAAATATCCGTACCGCTGCTTCCCGGTCATCATTGATGGCGATCTGCGCGGTGTCATCACGCGCGATAGCATTGAACAGGCTGTCGCGTTGGGGTGCGAGCCGGTACTGGAAGAGCCGGTTATCTTTCTGGCCCATCAATCCCTGCAGGAGGTCGAACCACAGATGATCGAGGCACGAGCCGGCCTTTTCCTGGTCGCCGAGACCGAGGGCGCGCCTGCCACTGGCATCTTCACCCTCCACGACCTCATGCGCGCCCAAGCCGCGTTGCTCGAATAAAGAACGTTTGACCCGTTCAGACGCGTCTTAATTTTAATGCAAAACCATGCTGCCTGCTATTCGGATACAAAAACGATCAAGGCCTCAGCAAGATTTTCTCAAAGGCGCGGTCGATGAGTTTGCGCGAGAGACTTCCGGGGGGTGGCAGAGGCGGCGGGTTTTCAGGACCGAACCAGCCAGCTTCGACAATCTCGACGCCGTCCGGCTTGATCTCTCCCGACTTCCATGTTGATTGAAAACCGACCATCAGCGCATCGGGGAAGGGCCAAGGCTGGGAGGCAACATAGGTCACGTTGTCGACCTCGATGCCCGCCTCCTCGCGGACCTCCCGCTGGACACAGGCTTCAAAGTTTTCACCGGGTTCTAAATATCCAGCAACTAGGCTGAAGACCCCTGTCGTAAAGGAGGCATTGCGCGCTAATAGGATTTTTTCTCCCTTGGTCACAACTGCGAGAATGGCCGGCGATAAACGTGGATATGTGACAAAGCCGCAGGTCTTGCAGAGGCGCGCGATTTCATCACTTTTGTCCTCGGTAGGGGCTCCGCATTTGCCGCAGAAATGGACGGTCAATCGCCAATGGAGCAAAGCCAACGCTTTGAGGATCGGTTGGAGGTTTGCTTCAGGAGCGGAACCCAGAAGGGTACGAACCAGATGCCATTCAAATCCTTGGGGCGCTGGCGTGTCGGAACTGACGGCAATGGAGTAAAGAGCGGGTGGGACGCTTGTCTTCTCATCCAGAGTGTCGATGATAGCGGCATCTTCAAGCGTGATTGGTTTTTGCATCACCACGCGATGCGTCTCCTCTTCTACAAGAATTTCATTACCCCGAAAGATAAAAACGTGTTCTGCGTTATTCATGCTATTGCGTTGATTGTTTGCTGACATGCGAATCAAACGTGTTTTCAGTTTCTCTGTTTCCCATTTATAAAGCAAGCGAAAAGGGCGCAGATCATTATTATAGGATAATTTGATATACTATAATAAGAAACTGTGTTATTATAGGGAACATCGCTATGAAAAGAGCCCCGCAAGGTCATTACGAAACCATTTCAACCGTCGGTGAGAAGGCCAAGGCCTTTGTCCCGTCCCCGCTGCCGCCGTCTCCGCCTATTGTCTGGACACCCGCTCTGCGCGAGCGGTTCGATGAGGCCCTGCTGGCGCTCGGTCGTCTCGACAGCGTCTCGATCCTGCTGCCGGATGTCGCTCTTTTTCTCTACACCTACGTCCGCAAGGAAGCTGTGCTCTCCTCGATGATTGAAGGCACGCAATCCTCCCTCTCCGACCTCCTGCTTTTTGAACTCGACCAGCAGCCTGGCGTGCCGCTGGATGACGTTCGCGAAGTCAGTAATTATGTAGCTGCCATGAACCACGGGTTAAAGCGTTTGAGCGAAGGGTTTCCGCTCTCCCTGCGCCTCTTCCGTGAAATGCACGCCAAGCTCCTGGCAGGCGGACGTGGCAGCGGACAACATCCAGGCACATTTAGGACAAGCCAGAACTGGGTTGGGGGCACACGGCCAGGCAATGCCACTTTTGTGCCCCCGCCGCCTCAACAGGTTCAGAACTGTATGAACGCGCTGGAATTGTTCCTCCATGACCAGCCCGAATCAACACCACCCCTTCTCAAAGCGGCTTTGGCGCATGTCCAGTTTGAGACCATTCACCCTTTTCTTGACGGCAATGGCCGTCTCGGTCGCCTCCTGATCTCCTTGCTGCTCTGTGAAAACAGGGTGTTACACCAGCCCATGCTCTACCTCAGCCTCTACTTCAAGACGCATCGTCGGACCTATTATGAATTGCTCAACAGGGTCCGCATGGAGGGTGACTGGGAAGCATGGCTGGATTTCTTTGCCCAGGCTGTGATCTCAACGGCAGGTCAAGCCGTGGACACCGTGCGCCGACTTGAAGTTACCGTGCAACAGGATCGTAGTCGCATTCAGGCTCTTGGTCGCGCTGCAGGTTCCGTTTTGCGCCTGCACCATGAACTCCTCTCCCATCCCATTGCCACGTCCCAGCATCTGGCTGGCAAGACAGGCCTGACCCCTATAACAGTCAACAAGGGACTTGCTCACCTCAGTAGACTCAGCATTGTCTGCGAACTCACCGGCCACAAGCGGAACCGCGTCTTCAGCTACCCCGCCTATATCGCCATCCTCAACGAAGGCACGGAACGGTTTGGCAAAGATTGATGCTCTTACTTCGTCTTGATCTTCGAGATGCCCCACATGGAGAGGGGGAGGACGATGGTGGCCGCGATCAGATAGGGGTGGTGCGCGGTTGAGCCGGGCTTGAGCAGATGATCCAGCGCATCGTGCAGACCAACAAGGCCGAAGCCTGCAAAGCAGAGTGCAGCAACCCACTTGACCGCTTTCTCCGGGATGTGCTTGTGCAGCACGATGCCGACGACAATGCCAAAGGCATCCGCGATCATCATGCCCGTCGTGGTGCCCATCCAGACTGGGATGATCTGCTGGCATTTGGCCAGCCATCCTGCGCCGCCGATCTTCACTGCTTCGCTCGCGGCCAGTGAAATAGTCATCAACTGGGTCTTGTCGCCCATTTCGGCGATGAAGAAGGCGATGGCCACGGTCCAGAAGGGGCTACGACCCTGTCGCTGGTCTTCGCCGTGGAGCGAGTCTCCTCGGATCGTCCAGAGAGCGAAGAGGATGAAGGAAGCGGCCGCCACCAGCTTGATCCAGTCCAGAGGGATCACGTGTGTAATCACATTACCGAGCGCCACCGCAAGCAGGTGGTTGACAAGTGTGGCGACCAGTACGGCCCAGAGCACGGTCTGCCAACGGAAACGCGTCGCAAAGGCCATGGCCAGCAACTGGGTCTTGTCCCCCATCTCCGCCAGGACCACGGCCATTGTCGCCAATAGGAATGAGCTCAACATGTTTTTGTTCCGTTATGGTTAAAGGGGCAGTATACCCAAGGGGGTTAACGGTTTAAAGCTAAAAACACCGCTTGAAGGATGGTAAATCGCTCAAGCGGTGCTGTTCGGTTTCTCGATTCTGTTCTTACTTGGCCCGCAACGCCGCCTGTGCTGCCGCGAGGCGTGCGATGGGCACGCGGTATGGCGAGCAGGAGACGTAGGTGAGGCCGATGTTATGGCAGAAGCCGATGGTCTTGGGTTCGCCACCGTGTTCGCCGCAGATGCCCATCTTCATGCCAGGCTTGATGCGACGGCCGTTCTCGACGGCATACTTCATCAGGCGGCCGACGCCTGCTTGGTCCAGCACTTGGAAGGGGTCGTAGTCATAGATGCCCTTCGCGACATAGTCGCCGAGGAATTTTCCCGCGTCGTCACGCGAGAAGCCGCAACCCATCTGGGTGAGGTCATTCGTGCCGAACGAGAAGAAGTCAGCCTCGGCCGCGATCTCATCCGCGGTCATGGCGGCACGCGGCACTTCGATCATGGTGCCGATGGAGATCGTCAGCTTGGTCTTCTTCTCCTTTTCGACCTGTGCGATGGTCCGCAGGACGATCTCCTTCTGGAGGGTCAGTTCCTTGACGTTACCCACGAGCGGGATCATGATCTCAGCCTTTGAGCCCTTGACCTTGAAGGCCGCCTCTGCGACAGCGCGGGCCTGCATCTCAGTCACTTCCGGATAGGTGATGCCGAGGCGGCAGCCGCGGTGACCCAGCATCGGGTTGAACTCATGGAGGTCCTCCACGATACGCTCGATCTGCTCCACCTTTACGCCCAGGAGCTTCGCCATCTCCTTCTGCCCCTTCGGATTGTCGCGCTGCGGAAGAAACTCATGCAGCGGCGGGTCGAGGAAGCGGATCGTGCAGGGACGGCCCTTGAGCGCCTTGAAGATACCCTCGAAGTCCTTGCGCTGAAGCGGCAGGAGCTCTTTGAGCGCCTGCATATATTGAGAGAGAGGTGCCTTGAGGCGAGCCTCGACCTCTTCCTTGGTTTTTTCATTTGCCGCGGCGAGTTCCGTGCGCAGCTTCTTCACGGTCTCTGCGACGAGGATCAGGCGACGGAAGGTGATGATGCGGCCTTCTTCGAAGAACATATGCTCGGTGCGGCAGAGGCCGATGCCTTCAGCACCAAAGTTGACAGCGACCTGGGCATCATGTGGGGTATCTGCGTTGGTGCGGACCTGGAGCGTACGATACTTGTCAGACAGTTGCATGATCTGCGCGAAAGGCCCTGTGAGCTTTGGCTCGATGGTATCGACTTCGCCTTTGTACACGACGCCGGTTGAACCGTTGAGCGACAGCCAGTCCCCTTGCTTGAGCGTGACGTTGCCGATGGTGAGTTGCTTCTTGGCATAGTCGATCTGCGCCTCGCCTGCGCCAGAGATGCAGCACTTGCCCATGCCACGCGCCACCACGGCCGCGTGGGAGGTCATGCCGCCACGTGCGGTCAGGATGCCCTTGGCCGCGTCCATGCCCGCGAGATCTTCCGGGCTGGTTTCGATGCGGACGAGAATGACGGTCTTGCCCAGCTTGACCCAGGCTTCCGCGTCATGCGCGGAAAAGACGATCTGTCCCGTGGCCGCGCCCGGGGATGCTGGCAGTCCGACCGTCAGCTTCTGAGCCTTTGCTTCGGCGCTCTTGATGAAGACCGGGTGTAGGAGTTGGTCCAAGGACATCGGATCCACACGCAGAACGGCCGCCTTTTCATCGATCAGCTTCTCTTTGACGAGGTCGGTCGCGATGCGGACCGCGGCTGCTGCCGTACGCTTGCCGTTACGGGTCTGGAGCATGTACAGCTTGCCGTCCTCGATGGTGAATTCCAAGTCCTGCATATCCTTATAGTGCTTCTCCAACGTGACGCGGATCGCGTCGAGCTGTTTGAAGACCTTCGGCATGGATTCCTGGAGTGCAGGATAGTTGGTCTTGCGGGTCTGTTCGCTGATGCTCTGACTTTTGGCCCATTCGCGGGAACCCGCGATGGTGATTTGCTGGGGTGTACGGATGCCAGCTACGACATCTTCGCCCTGGGCGTTGATGAGGTACTCGCCATAGAAATACTTGTTATCGCCCGTGGAGGGGTCGCGGGTAAACGCAACGCCTGTCGCGGAGTTGGACCCCGAGTTGCCGAAGACCATGGCCTGGACATTTACCGCCGTGCCGATCAGGCCGCGGATGTCATACATCTCGCGATACTTATTCGCGCGAGGATTGTTCCAGGACCCGAACACGGCGTTGATGCCCGTGCGGAGCTGGTCCATGGCGCAGATCGGGAAGGCTTTACCCGTCGCGTCCTTGACAACGTGCTCATAACGCTGAACAAGCAATTGAAGATGTTGGGGCGTTAACTCGTTATCGAGATTGACCCCGACCTCCTTCTTCAGGTGCGACAGTTCATACTCGAAATGGTGATGGTCGACGCCCATCACGACACTGCCGAACATCTGCATGAAGCGACGGTAGGAGTCCCAGACGAAACGCGGATTCTGTGTCCGTTCGATCATCGCGCTCACGGTGTCGGGATTCAACCCGAGGTTCAGCACGGTGTCCATCATGCCAGGCATGGAGACGGCGGCGCCTGAGCGGACCGACACGAGCAACGGATTCTTGCCCGATCCGAAGGTCTTGCCGGTTGCCTTTTCGAGGTTCGCCAGCGCGAGATCCATTTCCTTCGCGATCAGGGTCTGAAGGTTCTTTTCGCCAATCTCATAATACTTCGCGCAGGCCTCTGTCGTAATGGTGAATCCCGGAGGCACCGGCAAACCGATGCTCGCCATATCAGCGAGGTTCGCGCCCTTACCACCGAGTAGTTGCTTCATGGAGCCGTTTCCTTCGGACTGTGTTGCGCCGAAGGAGTAAACAAATTTCGAATGCTTAGCTGGTGCCTTCTTTGCAGCAGCAGGTGCTTTCTTTGCCATAATATGCATGTATCCTTTTTTATTGTTTAAAAATTAAAAACGGGTCAGTTTATCAGAAATCCCCCCCTGCGTCAACTGCCACCGCCCCCTGCGAACAGGCAATTCCATGGTTTGGAGTTCCGTCCGGCAGCAGCCGGGGAGCACGTCGCCTTACCTACGCGCTACGCGCTAATCACTGCGGCTCACCGGGACGGTTCGCCCTACCTCTCTTCGGATCAGACTTATGCCCCGTGCGACGCGGGTAGGGCGAACCGTCCCGGTGAGCCGCAGGGCAATGTGGCCTTTCCTTGGAAATTGGATATTCCTTGTTGGATATTGGATATTCATTCGTGCCTTTCGCGATATTCGATGCTAAGAAGTTGCCCGTTCGTTTATTCCCGCTCTGTGTGCCCGCCGTGACTTGTAGGAAAAACACCTATGTGCTACAGTTAAACTAAAATGAACGGGGGATTAAGATGAAGAGCATGAGGTTTTTCGCGCTTGGGTTGCTCGCAAGTGTCTGTCATGGCTATCTGCCTCCCATTGACCAGCAGGCGAAGGTGACGCTGAGCATCTCGGATTTTCCGGACACCAGCGACAAGGAGGGTGTCAAGTTGCGCAAGGTGCCGGCGGAGAATCCGCTGGAGTTTACGGTCACCCTCAAGAATGACCGGCCCGAGAAAATTAAGGGCGTCTTGCATGTCTGGCTGAACGATGACTGGAAAATCGAGGGAAGCGACAAACTCGAAGTCCTGGTCGATCCCGGGCAGCAACGTGCCCTCACCTTTAAAGCCATGGCCTCGCCCCGCGTGCTCCCCGCCTTGTATCCCATCCATGCCCAGGTGACATTCAAGCTGGAGGGCAAGGATGTCGTCCTCCATCCCATCGCGCTCTTTGAAGCGCAGGTGAAGCAGGAGAAAACACATGCAGGAAGTCCTTTGCAGGAGCTGATTGCGCGAGAAGGCGTATCGCGTTTGGATGCCCTGGCTGGCCGTACCTTTTATCGTCAGAAGGAGAAGGCGGTTGAATTGGGAGTCTATTATTCCAGCAGCGATCCGGCCAGCGGAACCCATCATTCACGCGGTCTTCAAACGCGGGGCGGCATTTCACGTCCAGGGTTTAACATGCATCCGCCCTATCGGGACGGACCGGGTGTCGTCTGGACCGATTATCGTGTCTCGCTCCCGGCGAATAAGCCGGCAGCACTTGCGTTCTATACCGCGATCCGTGATTCAGCGCCCGCCGAGCCGAAGAGTGACGGCGTCGAATTTAAGGTTGTTGTGGTTGACGCCTCGGGCGTTGGGAAAGAGCTGTTTACCCGCTTCAGCGATGCAAAGACCTGGGAAGCGGCGCGTGTGGATCTCAGCGCCTACGCAGGTCAATGCGTAATAGTGCGCATCTGGTCAGGACCAGGCCCGAAGAACGATACCACCTGCGACTCCTGCTTCTGGGGCGACGTCGTGCTCGTCGTGGGCACGTTGCCCAAGCTTCCCACAGAAGCGCAATGGCAGACGCGCGAACAGGCGGCTGTTGCGCACGCCAAACAGGTTCTGGAACACAAACGTGCGACCGGCAAAGGCTCCTTCCTGTTGCAGGTGAATGGACAGGCCTTTGGCGCTGCAGTTGAACTGGGCGAACAGGGGATCACCGATGGCGTGCTGGCCTTCTCTGACGGCACACGCGCCTTGACCTATCGCGGGTTTCAGTGCGAGGTGGATGGCTTGAACGTGGGTGGCGTCGAGAACGGACAGCCCGTGCTGCAGGTGAAGCGTTCAAAAACGTGGGGCGGAACGGAAGAGATCATGCATGAGGTGTCGCGGCCCTCTGGCATGCTGACCGTGCGAACGAAGATAAGTGTCGATCAAGGCGTCTTGAAGATCGCCTGGGATATGCCCGGCGCGAAACGGGATGACCGCGGCACGCCGCGCTTTACGCGCTTGGCTCTGGGACCCTGCAATGAGAAGGTCTGGCGCGTCTATGCGGGCTTTGGAAATGTCATTGAAAATCCGGGACCCTTTAAACTGCAGAGCGGCGGCTTCGGCCTGAGCACGCGGCATGTGGGCGCGGATTATCCGAACGGCTTGAGCCTTGTCCAGGCTTGCGATGTCTTTCCGGATGGAGCCGTCTATGTGCCGGAGACCAAACGCTTCTCCTTGGAGACGCTGCATGATGCGACATTCATGCTGATCCCCTCTGCCAAGGGTGCCTTTGATGCTGCTCGCGTGTATAGCGACAGGTCCGTCTTTAAGAAGGGCAAGGGAGTGGATTCCATTTTAGGACGTATGTGCCTCGATCAATGGGGCGGCGATTATAAAATTGCAGCAGAGGATTTAAAACAGGCTGGTCGCTACGGAATGAACGATTCCGTTTTTGTGAAGCATTGCTGGCAGCGCTGGGGCTATGATTATCGGCTCCCTGAAATTTATCCGCCGATGGGCGGATTTGAACCCTTCCAAGCACTGCGCGAAGCAGCCCGCCAGGCTGGCATCCTCTTCATTCCGCACGATAACTACATCGACTTTTATCCGGATGCGGAAAAGTTTAGTTACGACCAGATCTACTTTTCCGCTGACGGCAAACCCGTGCGAGCCTGGTACAACGAGGGGGCTCGCGCATTGAGTTACAAGTGGATGCCGCATGCCTTCCGTCCATGGATGGAAGCGAACCTCAAGCTGATGCATGACGGATTCAATCCCGATGGAATCTTCATCGATGTCTTCACGGCTGTTCCGCCAGTTGATTATTATGATCGCGCAGGCACATACTATCCTCGCATGCGTACCGTGAAAGAGTGGGCAGGGGCCTTTGATACCTGCCGCGAAAAATTGCGCAAGGATGGACCGATGATCAGCGAGGCCGGCACAGATTCGCTGATCGGCTCGGTGGATGCAGGACAATCCGACCACTTTGGCGCGGAGCGTTGGATGAGCGGCTTCGGCGATGCCGAACGCACGCCGTGGCATGACATGGCCACGCACGGCAAGATGGTCCTGCTGGCAGGCGGGTTGGGTTCGCGCTATGCTGCGCGGGACTGGGAGGACCATAGCGGCAATCCCCTGCATGGGTATGGCTCGGACGACTATCTCTCCAACACCGTGATGGGCGGACGCAACCCCATGTGTGACGGCCCCTTCTCGCGTCGCTCAGTCATGACCTACTGGCTGTTGCATGATGTGTGCGCCGTGCTGGCGCGTGAGACCTTTGAATCGCATACCTTTGGCAAGACCATTCATCAGCAACAGACCGTGTTCAGCAAGGATGCGCGCGTGTGGGTCAATCGCGGAAGCAATCAAGTCTGGACCGTTGCGGACAATAAGGCCTTGCCGCAATACGGCTTTTATGTTGAGACGCCCCGTGCAAAGGCTGGCGTGTTCTTGATTGACGGACAGCGTGTCGGCTTTGCAAAGTCCGAGAAGGCGCTTTTTGTCGATGCCCGTCCGCGCAGCAACGCGATACGCACGGTCAAGATCGAGTCGTCTACTAAGGAAGACGGAGGTGCGACGGAACGCGCGCAAGAGCTGAACGTCGAGGGCCGGAAGCTAGACTTCGGGGACCTTTCAACGGACGGCGCATTCCGGCTGATCCGCGAAGACAACGACGCGTGGCTGCTGATTCCCTTGCCGGGCAGCAAGGCCTTCAGCGCCGACATCTCCTTGACCTGTCTTGCCTCCGCCTACGCAAAGATCAAGAAGGTCGAGAGGGTCGATCCCTTTTATACGGGGTCCAAAGCCCCGGACTGGTCACTCGACGGCGCGACCTTCCGAATTTCCTGCGATGCAAAATCCTTTGCCTACCGTATTGTGATTGAATAAAGAAAAGTCCATAATTGACATTGGCCATAAATTATACTAAAGTATGCCCACTTTTTGCCGCTTGGGGGATTAGCTCAGTTGGTTAGAGCACTTGCTTGACATGCAAGGGGTCGGAGGTTCGAGTCCTCTATCTCCCACCAAATTTTAGGCCTGTAAACAACGATTTCGCTCAATGTTTACAGGCCTTTTTGATTTTTACGACCCGATGTCCTTTTTTCGGGGAACACAGTAAAACAGGGTGGTTTTGGGTGAACAAAAGCCCAAAAAGACACCCAAAAACTTTTTTTGGGCTTTTTTCACGATAACCCCGTCTTTATTGGTTATTATTGCATTTTGAGTCGTTTTTTGGGTGTTGGGGGTTTCCGGATTTTTTTTGTTTTGGTTTTTTTGGTTTTTTCACCCAGAGGGCCGTCTAACATGCATTTCGATCAATGATGGTAAGGGTAAAGTCGTGTTCAAGACCTTCCGCTGCCGGTCGGTTTTGGTTTTTTTGGGTTTTTGGGCGACCCCTCGGCGGGCTGGATACGGGGGGAAAGATTGCCTCGTTTGACACG
>Ga0268280_1002146_pt1 | contig 11948 bp, 7 predicted proteins | sample saktaG_9_FD_190139 | JGI IMG/M metagenome (GOLD analysis project Ga0268280, IMG submission 190139) | Saline water microbial communities from Sakinaw Lake, British Columbia, Canada - sak_2011_5_24_40m | ecosystem: Environmental > Aquatic > Non-marine Saline and Alkaline > Saline ...
GCATCGACAAAGGACATGCCAAAGGATGGCGTAAAGGCCCTGCAGAGGCCCGGTATAGATATAAGGAATGCCGGCGATATAGGATTAGTGTTGGCGTCCCATAGCGATTGGAGCGATGCTGGTAAAGCGGCAGTCGTCCGATACGCGGCGCTCGAGGCGTTGGTGTCGGCAGTCGGAACTCAGACCGGAGGAAATCCTGCGACGCTGGAATTTGGATTGCTCATAGGAATAGCCGGTAACTACGCCGGATTGGCGGGGTTAGGCACGGATGATATAGCGGTATCGCTCATCAGGTCTCTTGCGCCTATGGCCACACAGAAAGAAGCGATCGGAGCATACGGGTTGGGCAAGGCGATGGTCGAATTGAACGCCAATGGCAGGGGCATAACTGGTTATACGGTAAGCGAAGCGCTAGCCCTGATAGGCGCGCCTAATATGGCGAAGAGCAGACGCGAATTCCTGGCGAAAATAGGCGTCGGTTCCAGGGAAGTGAGCAGCGTCATATCGTCGTTGAACAGAATAGAAAATGCCGAGAAGAGAAGAGAGGCAAAGGCCGACGCTCTTACTTACGCGCAGATGCTTTACTCAAAACCGGCTACGGTAAGAGAGAAGGTCCTCGGTCGGATTGCGGTCGGTACGATGAACCTGATGTTTAAGCTTGCCGAGCGCGGCGAACAGCGTGCGCAAACGACATACGGAGCTATTACATATAAGAGCCTGGAAAAGATGGGTGCCCAGCTTGGAGGGAAACTTGGAGCTTTAAGCGCCCAGACGATGTTCGCTATTATTAAGGGCCAGGGTGCGATGGACAAACGCTATGACGCCTCATTCAAGGCCATCGGCGAATCGGCCAAGGTTCTCGGGAAGGCGGTTTCAAATAATTTGACCATAAGGCAGATCGAATCTGTGTCTGCCAGCGCCGAACCCGCAAAGATGATAGGAGTTTTTGCAGGAACTTCCGGCAGAGGAGTAATGCCGGCGCGCCTTGCAGATTCCATGGTAAAACAGGGTCTGTGCGCGAAAGGCGACTCTCAATATATGTTCTGGCAGGAGGTAGAGCTCGCCAAGGACCTCAGGACATTGAGCGGAAGGTCTCCGGAGACGCTTGCCAAGGCCGGACTGATAGACTCGGCGGTTGCCGATTACCTGGCGAAAGAGACAAAGGCTCCGTCGATTATGGCTACCACCATGGTTAGGGTAAAAGATATTGCGATAAGAGATTGGAGAGCTACGAGCGCGGTAGGTAAGTTTGCGGCACCTCTGGTCGCTGTAAGCGTTCTTCTTGTCGCCGCGCCTGCGGTGATCGGAGTAACGCTCACTACGGGTAAAATTGCAGGAGTTATGCTGCAGATATTGGCCTTGACGGCTTCATACAGCATGAAAGGGGCTATGCCTGCCGGCTTTAAGAAGATTGGAAAGATGGAAGGGCCCATTAAAGAAGCCGCTAGTCTGTCCGCGGTAGGCGTGCTGGCCGGACAGATATTCGGTAATACTCTCATGCAGACAACTATTATAGGCGCCATATTCGGCTTGGCCATTTTTATCGGAGGCAAGATATCTTCTGTTGCAGGCCCACGCGCGCTGGTACGGGAAAATGCCGAGCTGATAAAAACCGTCAGGGCAGCAAAGTCTATTGGCGAGAATATAACCCAAGCCGATATAAGCCGCCTGACCGGAAATAACAGTGCGATGGTCGGCGCGATGTATCGCGCACTCGGCTATAATAACGACGCTATTTCAGGGACCATTAAAGCTATGTCGTCACCTGAACTTGTCGATTTTAATTTGAAACCGGCTGCAATGACCTTAAGCGATATTGAATCCATAGGCGTGTCGGCAAGATTCTTAGGTGACATGCCTCCCGGTATACCTGTTTTTGATCTTATAAGAGCGGCGCGCATGGGAGGCGTAGATCCGTTTAAGCGCGATCAGAGCGGTAAGCCGGTTGTTGAAAATGGCCGCGCGATTCTTTCCGATAGCTTTGTAAATCTCTACCTTGTATCCGACAGGCAAGGGGCAAGGAATGCGGTTTCGTCATACGGAGGCCGAGAATCCGCCGCCCGCCTGCTATCCGACGCTTTAACGGCGCATAACTATATGAGTTCTATAGAGCCGGATCTCGGCAGAGCAGTAAAGGTAGATAGAAGGGCGCAGAGTGTCGCCGAAGCCTTGGAAGCCAAAGACACAGCCGCTGTAATTAGATGCGTTAGGGATTATATAGGAAGCGACGCCAGCGGCAAATACCGTACAGTTACCAGCGTGGCAAACGCGATCGAACGCCTCTACGGTAGGCGAGGAGCCGGTAGTATAGATGTGGCTAACTTGTTTGAAGTGGCCAGGAAGAGTACTTCTCCGACGATGCGCCTTGTGTCGTTTGATATCACTTCACTATCCCAGGCTGCGCGAAGCAGATTTGACAGAGTATTCAGTATGGCGACTTTGATAGCGTACCCTGCGACCGATATGAAGAAGGCCTTAGATATGATGGGAAGTTTCAACTCCGGGCTTGCAGCCGCAAGAAGAGCGGTTGACTTAGCGGTAAGAGGTAGAAAGGCGGAAGCCCTGGCCTCGGTAAACGAAGTGATAGCCATGCAGAAGTCGTTCGGAGTAAATGTTATAAACATCGTTTCTCTGCAGAGCAAAGTTGAGGAGATTATCTCCGCGAGGGAAGTTGATTCGCTCGCCCGGGCCAGATCATTCGCCGATACAGCCAGGTCGTACTCCAACAGGGGTGCCGCGGAGACGGCTATTGGATACGCAGATATGGCCCTGCAGGAGAATCCTAGCCACGAGATACAGATTTCCGCGGGTTCGGTAAAGGTTGAGGCGCTCCTGCCTAAGCTGATAAATAGCTTGGCGTCTGGCGATTACGGAAAGGCTCTGGAGGTATACAATGAGATAGACGGTTTTGTGGCCAATGGTGTTCGTGTTACCGGCCTCAATAGAAGAGACCTGGATTCCTCCAAACAGGCCCTGTTTGACCACTATTCATCTGATAGAGGAACGTCCACGGATGACAGGATGAGGAATATCAAAACGGCTATTGCGCTGAATGGTGACAGGAATAACGAGACGGGCAGGGAGCTTTCGCGTGAACTCGGAACGCTGACTGCACACCCTGTAGGCGTCGTTACCAAGCCGTCCCCGGCCAAACAGATCTACGATAACGCAAAGAATATACTGGGCGGAAGGATGTCTGAGCTTAAGAAAGCCCTCGCTAAATTAAACAAGGCCGAGAAAATAGATCCCGGCATGAAGCGTGATATCAGCATGCTAAGGGCCGCTATATTCTACAGGATGGCTTTAGCTCATGTAAGATCGGCAGAGTACGGCGTTGCGGCTAGGTATATAGATAGGGCTAAAGCCATAGATCCAAATATAATGTTTGGAGATACAGAGATAGCAGGTGTCCTGTATTCAAGGGCGATGCGCCATATAGCTAATGATAATCCTGTTATGGCCGCCACGTGTATAGGAGTACTTAGCAAGCTGACGGGCAAGGTCAGCATAGTGGGCGAAGATAAGCTTGCTTCGGCTGCTAATAACGCTGCGAACTCGGCTTTCGAGCTTATTGAGAGAGCATTAAATTACAAAGAAGATACAAAAGCCAATCTCGTCATGGCAGTCGGATTGCTCAATGCCGCTTCTACGCTGCTGAATGCTGCAGGAAGAGGCGATGACGAAGCGTTGGCTTTAAAGATAGATTCAGCCAAGAGATATTCCAAATCCGCGCTTAAAGAGATAACACTTAAGGAAGCAATCGCAGCCCAGGTAGCTAAGGCGGAAGCCGAGAGGCCCGGACTCATCGCGCGTTTATGGAGTAGAGTCAAACCCGCTGCGCCCGAGACCAGGGGCGCCTCAGGCCTGATGCAAATAGGCGTGGCCGAATCCGCGGCTAGGTCTATCGCCGTGAGAGCCGCGTTATCGGATAGAGGCGTTGCGTTTGACGACATGACATTTACTATGGAAGTCAACGGTACCGTGTATGAGATACCTGTGGCCAGGGGCGAGGATGTTATGAAAGCGATCACAGAATATATTGAGAATAACCTTGCGGAATCCGATATGAAGCTGGCCTTGGAAGCGCTTACCGCCATAGGTCCTGTAATGCGCTATGAGGTCGCTTTCTCCGTAGGAAAAGACGGCGCGGTACGCGGATTCAATGAGACCGCGCTCGTTATAAATGAAGGCGGCGGGTATGACTTCAGGTCCAAGGTCGATATAAATGCAGATACGGAATGGCTGATACACTCTCATCCCGTCGCGCCGAAGTCCACGGATGAGTTCGCTGCCGATATGGCAAATATTCCTGAGCTTGGCGGAGCCGGATCGATAGTCTTATTGCCGGGTGGGCTCGCCGTAGTGCTGGCGCCTTCTAACAAGATGATTCCGGGTCTGAAGCTGATAGCTCCTTCAACAGTCACCTATACTATATCCATAGCCGAAACGGTGACTACGACCGTTGATACAGAGCCTATCGAAGCCCAAGTCGGTCTTACAGTCGATATGCCGGTTGAGCCGGAAGAAAGGGAGGCTCTGCGCAATATGCTCATAGCCGAGCCTCCGGGCGCCGATACCGCGGCGATGTTCATGAGCCAACGCCTTATGGCCGCCGGACTTATAGCGCCTGAGGTCCAGACGCCTGAGGTAGCGTTCGAGGCCATGCTGCGTGAACTCGACTCTACAGGAGCGGCTTCAACAGAGGGCATGATAGCGTATCTGGAGGAGAAGGCCGGAACTCTCGGAGGCGTAATGGTGCTCGGATTTGACGCCGCGTCCGTAAAGAACGACAGGTCGATGTCGGTAGATAAGCTTATGGCGGCATTGAAAAATTCGAAGAACATCAGGGTGGTTGTGTTTGGCGCCGAAGGCGACAGAAGTATCGCTGAATCCATCGGAGCCGACTTTGTCCTGAGGAGCGAAGGCGCGAGCATATCCGAAGACATACGCGCGTCGATGCAAAAAGGCACCGATGTGGCGAAAATAGCCATTGCTATCAGCGGCACCGCCAAAGTGGCGCAGCCCGGAGGGGAAGCATATAGTGATATTGAATCGAGCAAGGCAAAATCTATAGAAATGCCCAGCTACGTTATTATAGATAAGAAGATATCCGAGAGTAAGAGTGCCGAGCTTAATCTGGCAAATCTTGTAAGAAGCGTGATGCAGGAGAAGCCTTGCGTCGTCGCGATAGGTTACGGCGGCAGTGAGAAGATATTTGGCGATATTAAGGCTTTGATCGGCAGTATGGGTCTGTTCAAGGTGGTAGCATCCATAGGAAGAGCCCTGAGTGAGATATATAAAGCTATTTGTGCCTCGGCAGTGAGCGTGTAAACTGGATTTTGCTTAGGTGAATAAAGGAGAGAAGGTGGCAGACGTGACAGAGAGACGAGCATATGAGAGATGCGATATTCATCGTCCTTTGGAGTACAGGTGCGAGAAGGGGGCGCCCGCAGATTCGTCCGTTACACAGAATCTAAGCGAGGCCGGAGCCCTGATATCCACCAAGTGTGCCCTGAAGAAGGGGATGCGGCTAATAGTGAAGATAGCGTTGGATGGGCCGGACTTCTTTTTGAGAAGCAGGGTAGCGCACGTGGAGCGTGCGGGCTGGGGCTTGTACGACGTGGGTATCGAATTTCTTGATGTTTCGCCTGATTTTATGAATAAATACTACCAGGTATCCTCGACACATAAACAATTGCGGATGAACAAAGCGTACGATTATATTAAAAACTTACGCATAGATTAAAATACATAGCAGTAGCCCCGCCGCTAATTCTAATCGCCTCCTCCTCAAACGAGCTAGTCCATCAGTCTAAGAACTAAATCTAGCCATCTATCGAATGTGCTTGACAGTATTATGTCATATGGTATATTGAGCCTGCGTGTATGCCCCGCTTGAATCTTTGAAAAAAGTTTAAGCGGGGTTATTTATTTTACACGTTCATATAATTAAGGGAGGAGAATGCTATGAAACAATCGCAATCGCTCGTTCTTTTTCATCAAAACACCGTGCGCCGCCATTGGGATGGAAGTAAGGAACTTTGGTATTTTTCTATAGTAGATGTTGTACAGATATTGACTGATTCTACAATCCCAAGACGGTATTGGAGCGATCTTAAAAAGAAGCTTCAGTCGGAAGGAAGTGAAGTGTACGAAAAAATCGTACAGATGAAAATGATTGCCCCAGATGGAAAACAAAGAGAGACGGACTGTTTATCCACCGAAGACCTGTTTCGTGTCATTCAATCTATCCCTTCACCCAAGGCGGAACCGTTTAAGTTGTGGCTTGCTAAGGTAGGCTATGAGCGCATAGAAGAAACAGAAGATCCTGAGCTGGCGATGGAACGGGCCATGAAAACATATCTAAGAAAAGGATATACGAAAGAGTGGATCAATCAGCGGCTTAAAAGCATTGAGGTGCGCAAAGATCTGACCGATGAGTGGCAAGAGAGGGGTATGAAAGAGGGGGTAGAATACGCGATATTGACCGATGAGATTACGCGCGCATGGGCAGGCAGAAGCGTAAAAGGTTACAAAAAAATCAAAGGCCTCAAGAAGCAAAACCTGCGTGATAATATGACCAACCTTGAGTTGGTGCTCAATATGCTTGCCGAGGCGTCAACCGCCGCAATATCTAAAAAGAAACTACCTAAGGGCTTGCCGGCAAACCGACAAGTCGCGCGCCAGGGCGGCATGGTAGCGGGCAAAGCGCGAACCGAAATAGAGAAGCGTACCGGAGAGAGCGTTATTACCGGCTCCTCTCTGCGTGTGCTTCCGGCAAATAAGCCAAAAAAATAATAGTCAATCCCATCCGACCTAATTCTAACCGCATAGGTTAACCTACGCGGTTAGAATTCTTTATTTCACCCAAAGAATTTTGCCCTGGAATTTCACAGAGGAAATTCCAGGACTTTAAGTCTGTAGCTTATTCGGATTTTGCTTTGTCAAAATCCGAATTTTGCCCTGGAATTTCACAGAGGAAATTCCAGGACTTTTAGTCTGTAGCTTATTCGGATTTTGCTTTGTCAAAATCCGAATTTTGCCCTGGAATTTCACAGAGGAAATTCCAGGACTTTTAGTCTGTAGCTTATTCGGATTTTGCTTTGTCAAAATCCGAATTTTGCCCTGGAATTTCACAGAGGAAATTCCAGGACTTTAAGTCTGTAGCTTATTCGGATTTTGCTTTGTCAAAATCCGAATTTTGCCCTGGAATTTCACAGAGGAAATTCCAGGACTTTAAGTCTGTAGCTTATTCGGATTTTGCTTTGTCAAAATCCGAATTTTGCAATAAAATAGCCCATTTCGCCGTCTTATATATGGGGGGCATTGTGCGCCCTCACAACATAAGGAGGGGTATCATGGGGAAATTAGTGCCGTTGGATGTTATAGAAAATAAAATATTTCAGGTAAGAGAGAAGAGGGTGATGTTGGATAGGGACTTGGCAGTGCTTTATGAGGTGGAAACCAGAGTTTTAAATCAAGCGGTTAAGAGGAATATACGACGGTTCCCCGGGGATTTTATGTTTTCGCTGACCAGGGAAGAGATCAGAAGGATATCACAGATTGTGACATCCTTAAAGTTTTATAAGAGCATAAATGTCTTTACCGAGCAGGGCGTTTCGATGCTTTCCAGTGTACTTCATAGTGAACGAGCTATTGATGTAAATATCCAGATTATGCGCGCGTTCGTAAATTTAAGAAGAGTGGCCGTAACATATTCCGGATTAAAAAACAAAATCGAAAGTATGGAAAAGAAATATGATAAGCAATTTGGCGTAGTATTTAAAGCCATCCGGCAGCTCATGGAGCCGCCTCCGGCCAAGGCCCGCGTTATAGCAGGATTTAAACAGACGTAAACGTTAGATAACATTCTCGCCTTTACTTTATCGCGCTTTGAGGTATACTTAAATATGTTAAGCGCAAATGGGGTTGTATTTAATAACTAAAAAAAGGAGGGTATTGTGAAAAAAATAACCGCTTTTTTAACGGCAATGTTATTTTTAACGGTAGCCGTTTCCGTCGTTTCCGCTGAGGAAAATCTGGGGTTTATCCAGAGGATGAAAAATAGGTTTGCGAAGAAGCCTGCGCAGGCCGGGCCCGTAGCTAAAACCATCTCAACTCCTAAAACTGTAGCGTCCTCTGTAACGGCGAAACCCAAGATTGTTAATAAGGCTCCGATAGCTAATGTAAAAGATACTCCCATTCAAAGGGAGGGGCTTATAGATAATATAAAGCAGATGCTCGATGCCGATCCGGAAGTAATATTGAGCATGGCTGACCTTAAGGTGACTAGAGATAAAGATAAGGCCTCCTATACCTTTAAAGGGGAGAGTCTGGAAAGCTTGAATGATGAGTCACTGCAAAACCTAGCCAATAATATTACAGGAGAAGTGGGGAGGCTGAGGACAAATTCTGTGAACGAGCAAATGAATGTGGTTAGACAGGCCCAGCAAGTTCAGGCGCAGATGAACCAAATCCAACAATCCCAAACCGCCGCCAGGCAGGTCGCGCAAATACAAGCCATACCTAAAGGTCCGCCTGCAGGCACGGGTGCGCCTTCCATACCAAACGGAGGTAGAGGGGCTACCGGAGGTCCGGGTGGTCCCGGAGGGCCTGGTTCCGCAGGTGGAAGAAGGTAAAAATCAGGATCGTCTTTGCGGCAAATACTAAAATTGGAGGTTTAGAAGTTATGACGAAAAATATAGTGCTTATGATTCTGGCTGTCATGCTATTTGCAGGTCAACCATTCGCCGAGGCGGCCACCAAAACTAAAGATCAGACGGTGGTCGGAAAACAGCCCAAGGAAGGCGTTGCGGTGGGACAGTCGGTTAATCCTTTAGATAAGGTTTCAAAGGAAGATGTTTTGGACAGAGTAAACGGTATACTTTTACACAACCCACAGATACTGGAAGCCCTGCCTGAAATACAAAAAGAGGTGAAAGGCAAGGAAACTGTTTTTAAGGTCGGCGGTAAAGAGATGGCCTCCCTCTCAAAAGATGAATTGATAGTGGTTTTAAAGAAAATAAACCCCGTGCTTTCTAAAATACAGCAGGAGAGGACGAAGAAGCAGGTGGAACAGCTGGTGCGACAAAATCAACAAAATATGCAGATCCAGAGAATGGTTCAGCAGCAAAGCCAGACGAAACCGCCGTCCGTCTTTACTCCGCCCGCTAAACAGCCGACTCCGCCTACCCCATACAGGCCGCCTGCCGCCCAACCGGCTCCGCCAAGGCGATAGCGCATATCGATTCCAAATCAGGTATTAAATATACATGGTTTGGAATGACTACTGATTAAAATAAAAATCTTTATGCTAGTTTCGCCATTACCCTTGAAAAACATCGCGGGCTGTGGTAATTTATACTTCATGAAGGAGATCGATAAGAAGACGGTTCAGCATGTCGCGCATCTCGCGCGACTTGAGTTTGACGAAAGCCAGCTTGAACTCTATTCCACTCAATTAGCGTCAATATTATCCTATATAGATAAATTAAATGAAGTAGATACGGCTTCTACTCAGCCCACGAGCCATCCATTGGCAAGCCTTAAGAATGTATTTCGTAAAGACGCTCTCAAACCCTCAATTTCGCCCGATGAGGCTCTCTCAAGCGCCCCTTCAAAAGACAACGGTTTTTTTGTAGTTCCGCCAGTGATAGAGGGTAAGTAATGGATAATATCTATTCGCTCACCGCTCACAAGCTTCTCGAAGATAAAGTCGACCCATCCAAAATAGCAATTTCAATCGCAGGGCGGATTAAGTCCGTAGAGCCAAAGGTCAAAGCTCTCGTAAGGATTAGCCATACTATGTCAACACCCGGTGCCGACATGGGTAAGGGGCGGCTTGCCGGTATTCCAATACTTATCAAAGACAATATCTGCATTAAGGGTGAAGAGACGACATGCGCGTCACGGATACTAGCCGGATTTAGGCCGCCTTATGATGCGACAGTTATTCGAAAGCTGAAAGAGGCCGGAGCTTCGCTTATCGGAAAGGCAAACATGGACGAGTTCGCGTTCGGCTCATCCTGCGAAACTTCCTGCTACGGCCCTACGCACAATCCGTGGGCGCTCGATCGCATCCCCGGAGGTTCGAGCGGAGGCTCGGCAGCCGCGGTCGCGGCGGACGAGACGATCCTCGCGATCGGCTCCGATACCGGAGGCTCCATCAGGCAGCCTGCGGCGCTTTGCGGCGTAGTCGGACTTAAGCCGACTTACGGCAGAGTATCGCGCTATGGACTGATAGCGTTTGCCTCGAGCCTCGATCAGATAGGCCCGATAACAAAAGACGTGGAGGACGCAGCGCTTCTCCTTAGCATAATAGCCGGATATGATGAGATGGATTCCACTTCCGTCGACATCCCCGTGCCCGATTATAAAAAGTCACTCATAAAAGACATAAAGGGCCTAAGAGTAGGCGTGCCGAAAGAATATTTCATCAAAGGAATAGATCCTGAAGTTGAGGCCGCCACTAAGAAGGCTATCGAAACACTGAGAGATCTCGGCGCGAAAATCGTCGACATAAGCCTGCCGCATACCGAATACGCTGTGGCAACTTACTATATAGTAGGGCCCGCGGAGGCAAGCTCGAACCTGGCGCGTTTCGACGGCGTGCAGTACGGCCTTCGCGCGAAAGACGCCAAGAACATTGTCGATATGTATACGCGCACCCGCTCGGAAGGCTTCGGCGGCGAGGCGAAACGAAGAATACTCCTCGGCACATATTGCCTCTCAACCGGATATTACGACGCCTACTATCTGAAAGCCCAAAAGGTCCGCACAAAGATAAGAGAGGATTTTGATGCGGCATTTAAATCCTGTGATGTTATAGTTACGCCTACAGCCCCGACTCCTGCGTTTAAGATAGGCGAGAAGGCGGACGACCCTTTAAGCATGTACCTCTCCGACATATTTACAATACCGGCAAACATGGCCGGCATTCCGGCAATATCGATACCTTGCGGATTCTCGAAAGACGGCCTTCCGATAGGACTGCAGATCATGGCAAAGCCATTCGATGAAGAGACAATATTTCGCGCGGCGTATACCTTTGAGCAGTCGACCGATCACCACACAAAGAAGCCGAAACTATGAACTACGAGACAGTCATCGGACTCGAAGTCCACCTGCAACTAGCCACAAAGACGAAGGCGTTCTGCGGGTGTTCGACTAAGTTCGGAGCGGAGCCAAATTCTCACACCTGTCCGGTCTGCCTGGGATTTCCCGGGAGCCTGCCTGTGTTGAACGGCGAGGCGTTCAATTTCTCCATCAGGGTCGCGCTGGCGCTAAATTGTAAGATACAGGATCTCATAAAATTCGACCGTAAGAATTATTACTATCCTGATCTGCCGAAAAACTTCCAGATATCGCAATATGATATGCCGCTTTCTTATGACGGTTTTGTCGATATTCTGTCTGATGGTAAGGCGAAAAGGATCAGGGTAAAACGCGTGCATCTGGAAGAGGACGCAGGCAAGCTCATGCATGAGTCGGCGAGAAGCCTAGTCGATTATAATAGATGCGGCATGCCGCTTTTGGAGATCGTGACGGAGCCGGACATAAGCTCTCCGGAGGAGGCCTACGATTACCTGACTAAATTAAAATCGATACTGAAGTACCTGAGAGTATCGGACTGCGATATGGAAAAGGGGAGTCTTAGGTGTGATGCGAATATTTCTCTTAGGCCTAAGGGAGAGACTAAGCTCGGAACGAAGGTTGAGATAAAGAATATGAACAGTTTTAAAAACGTCCGGTCGGCTCTAGAATTTGAAGCGAAGCGCCAATTATCCGCGATAGAGGACAATGAGAAGATACATCAAGAAACTCGCCTCTGGGACGCCGATAAGGGTGTCAGTAATCCTATGAGATCCAAAGAAGGAGCCGAGGATTATAGGTATTTCCCGGAGCCTGATCTAGTGCCGTTTGTGGTCGACAAACACGTGATAGAAGAA
>Ga0268280_1002147_pt1 | contig 11942 bp, 7 predicted proteins | sample saktaG_9_FD_190139 | JGI IMG/M metagenome (GOLD analysis project Ga0268280, IMG submission 190139) | Saline water microbial communities from Sakinaw Lake, British Columbia, Canada - sak_2011_5_24_40m | ecosystem: Environmental > Aquatic > Non-marine Saline and Alkaline > Saline ...
ATTAAATTGATTTGAATGGTTCTCTTGCGTTGTTATTTCTTCAACGAATTCAAGACCGCTTGCTGTTCATCAAGTTTTGCCTTTAAATTATCTGCCGTGATTGTTCCGTCCATAATTCCTGCGAAAATAGTATCGAAACAGCCTTTGACACCGGACCAAGAAGTGTAGTCGGGAATCATTTGCAATCCTTCTACTCTGGCGTTGGAAATGGTGCTCAATGCTTTTTTAATAACTTGATCAGCCGGGCTGTCGCTCAATGCTGCCGTTGCTTCCGCGATGGTCGGAATCGTTCCCAATGCTGCGAAAACGATTTGATCCGGAGCCGTGAACCATTTGATGAATTTCTTGGCTAATTCTGGATTCGGAGCATTTTTGACAAGTCCGATTCCGTGTCCGCCAGCGATGGATCCCGCACTTCCAGAGGTTCCTTTAGGACCGGGGAACACTTCATATTGTGCCGGAGCTGCGGTGTAAGCGGCCTGCAGCGGCGCCATCAGTTCAAATGCCAACTGAACATCGCCGGCTGCCATTAAGTTGGAGCTGACATTAACGCTCAAGCTTTGTGGGTTAATGTTGGGTTTCATGGTCAGAACGTCTTGCCATGCTTTGTAATTGCCTACATCGTTTAGCGTCGGGAAAGTTCCCCCGTTCGAGAGGCCCATGCCCCCGATTTGATACATTAACTGCGAAGTCGGGAGACCCTTCATAAACACGGATCCGCCCCCAATGGCAGCACCCCATGCTGCATATTGTTCCCAAGTATATTCGCCGGCTAGCACTTGTGCCTGCGTCAATCCGGTTGGGAGGTGATCAAAAGCGGTCTTGTTTGCATATGCTAAGTAAACATCGGAGTTGAAAGGGAAGAAGAAACGGAATTCGCCGTATTTTGTGCTGCCATCAAACGCAGCTAAGAACGTACGGTCTGTCATTTCATCTTCTAAAGCATTGCCATTTTGAATATATCCCGCTTGGATATATTGGCTCATCGTGCCATAATGGGAAATGACTAAGTCTACGGTGTAATGTTCAGCAATTTGCTCTGAATCGATCTTGTTGAAAGTCTCAGTAGCCTGTGCGAGCGTATTGAAATGAACAGTACAGTTATTATCGATTTCGAATTGATTGATGATGTTCTCGTTATAGATTTCCTTTTCGGAAACTTCACGAGCAAAATCTGAATAGATGACCAGATCACTTGGAGCCCCGGTCGTATCAGCCGTACATCCGAAAATCGCCAATGCGAATCCTAATACTAAAAAGCCAATTAAAAACCTTTTCATCAGTTGAATCCTCCTATTAAACTTTATATTTTTAATTATAGCATACTGCTAAGTGTTCGGTATATGGCCCGCAGACCAAATGTGGTCAAGTGAATTGCAAATATCATGTTACGCGTAATAATTATCGCTTCCAAATTACTTGTTATTGAATTTTTAGCCACAAGTATTGAAAAGGTTCGATCCGCAGCTCGCCCTCATGGCAACGACCGGTTATAATGTCGACCGTGCGATCGCCGATGTTGATCAAAACGACTTCGGAAGAGACATTCGTAATGACCAGAATCGATTCATTGGTCCGATTGTTCTTCCTGATATAGGCGAAAAGTCGCTCATCCATTGCCAGTACCTTCTGTTCCGCGGCCGGTGAGAAGGCGGATTGCGATTTCCTGAGATCGATCATTTTTAGGAAACCGGAAAAAATTATTGTGCGGTCAGATCCGGCTTCAAGTTCAGATACCAAAGTATCATACTGAAGTTTTTCGCGATTGATTCTGCGGGGGATATTCGTGCTTTTGACTCCTTCATCATCGTTTCTCGAACCGAGGAGACTATGGACATAAATGCCAGGTACGCCAATAACTGTCAATAAAATACTTTGGGCAGCGAGAAACTTGCGAATCCGCGTTTCATCACTATCCCCCCGGATATAGATCGCATCCTGATAATTGATGTTGAGTTCATAGGGGGTTTGGGACCCGTCTTGATTGTTCTTGTAACTGATTCTGCCCCCGTTTGTCAAGACATTAGCGCGAATGATTTCCTTTTCTTTATCATTCAGAATGTCATCGACGGGCCGTAGCCCGATGCCATCATGGCTGGCAAGAAAATTAAAGTAGGCGGTCTTGGGCGATAAAGGCGTATCTTCTAGTGATTTTGCCCAACGGGTCAGTTTCGTTGCCCTTCCAACTAAAAAGGAAAACAACGTCAGTGGCGGTAAGGGGAATTGATATACCATGTGCGCTTCATCAAATCCGTTCCCAAGGTAGCTGATATTTTCTTTGTGGGGAACATTCGTCTCGGATATCAGAATGGTTCCGGGAACGCATGCTTCGATTACGGCGCGGATGATTTGGATCAAGGCGTGTGTTTCCGCCAAATGCATGCAGGCTGTACCAAGCTTCTTCCAGATGAAGCCAATGGCGTCCAGGCGAATCAGGCGTGCGCCTTTATTCGCATACAGGACCAGGATGTCAAGAATTTCCAACAGAACCTTGGGGTTCTTGAAATTCAAATCCACTTGATCCTCGCTAAACGTTGCCCATATATTCTTGCGCCCCGTCTTCGTCTTGTATGGATAGTAGAGCGGCAACGCCCGCGGTCTCGTCACAGCACTGTAATCCAGGGTATCGTCGCATTCGATGAAATAATCGGCATAGGCTTCATCCCCCTGGAGGAACCCCTGAAACCACCGGCTCGAAACGGAAATATGATTAATCACGGCATCAAACATCAAATCATAGTGTGTCGATAAATTCTTGATATGCGCCCATGTGCCCAAATCGGGATTGATCGACCGATAATCGGTAACGCTGAAGCCATCATCGGATGTATAGGGGAACATCGGTAAAAGATGGATGATATTGATCTTTTGCTTGACATAGGCATTAAGGAAGGTATTCAGCGTATGCAAAGGTTTCTCATCTTTATTTTTGATGGAGTCGCCATAAGTGATCAATACGATGTCATCTTCCGTAACCCAGCGTTTCGGCACGGCCGGTTGATGTTCGCTGATAAAACGCGTAACCTTATGATGAACATCTTCTGCGGACGATCCATATAGTAAGATCAGTTGATTCAAAATATTCGGCATAAGCTTCTCCGTTAAAGTTCCAAGTCTTTGATCATATGGGTAAAATAAAGTTTCGGGTTGGTGATAGATTCCAGCTCCGATGCGTATTTCGGCACGACACTGATCATCAGATCTAGAAAATCATAGTCGGCATCATGATCGATGATGCCGAAAACCCCGACGACTTTTTTATGATGTTTTTTTGCGATCTGGGCGATGCCTGCGGGCCCTTTGCCAAATAAAGTCTGTCTATCAAGTTTGCCTTCGCCGACAATCACAACATCGGCTCTTGCGATCGAAGCTTCAATATCCAGCAATTTGATCATGGAATTAATGCCGCTTGACATCGTCGCATCAAGAAAGGTCATGGCGCCAAAGCCAAACCCGCCGGCAGCTCCTGCCCCTTCAAAATTGGCGACACTTTTTTGAAACTGTCGCTCGACCAAAGCGGCGTAATGGCTCATCGATCGTTCCAGAACGAGTACGGTTTCCTTATCGGCGCCTTTTTGCGGTGAATAAATGTATGAACATCCGTTTTTACCCAATAATGGATTCTTAACGTCACTGAAAATCGTAAATTGGATGCCTTTGATTGTTTTCACCAAAGCCTCAGTATTGAAGGAAGTGATTTGTCCGATTAAATCCCCATTCATGTGATCGGTCACTAACTGGTCATCGATATAGAAATTGACGCCGAGGGCTTGTAACATCCCGGCGCCCCCATCATTGGTGGAACTGCCCCCAATGCCAATGACAATTTCCTTCGCGCCCTTATTGATGGCGTCGATGACAATGAGGCCGACGCCATAGGTGGTGGTAATTAAGGGGTTCAATTCTTTTTTCCGCAGTAATGTGATGCCGGCGGCACTATTCATTTCTAAATAGGCGACGTCGCCGATAAGAACATATTCACAAGTGATTTTTCGATCAAGTGCATCAATCGAGGCAACGGTTATTCCCTCCACAAAAAAATGGGCTTTCAAGACCTCGACAAAGCCTTCTCCCCCATCAGAGATCGGGCAGATTTCAACCGAGTGTCCCAAAGCACTTAATTCATTCTCAATAATCGTTGAGATTTCTTTGGATGAAATTGTTCCTTTAAAGGAATCGACGGATGCAAAAATTTTCATAAGTTCTCCTTGCCTGACTGTTCTATTTTACCAAAATTGCAAGAAAAGTCACATATTACACAAAACATAAATATAGACTAATATAATCGTTTCATTGTTATGGGTAATATGTTATGAACGATATTTGCCGCGGTCACGCCATTTCAGCGCCATGACTACTCGTTCGCCTAGAAATGAAACAGTTCCTGTAAAACGGACCGCAAAGTCTCGTAGGAAAAATGTTCTTCCCCGAGCATAAAGTTGCGATTGACGATTCGTTCCCGATACGGATTGTCCAAGAGCAAGCGGAATGTTTCATCGGAAGCTGCCCTGATGGTTTCATCCTCAATGTGATGCAGACCGAGGGCATCGGTCTGATAAGTGTCCCCTAATGATATGTAGGAGAAATCGTACGGGGCAATGTCATCCTTGAACACCGAATATTCAAAAACCACCATCGGTTTTCTGGCGAACAGCCCTTCTAAAAACTGATTTCCCCAACCTTCATACGTGCTGGGATAAGTGATGATATCCGCAAAAACATAGGCATCCCATAAAGAATAGGTCTTCAATCCCGACGTATTCGTCCGGGTATGGCTTATTTTGGCGGCATCCATGACCATTTTGACATTCAGCTTTTTTGCATAGTCCACGAGTTTTTCCTCGTAATGATCCAGTCCTTCCTGCAGCCCGACCACCAATAACACGAATCTGGTATTCGAAGTGATTGTCCGCCCATCGTATAAGACCCGTCCATCAAAGGCGGGTAGAATCGCATTCAGATGAGCAATGAGTTGAATGGCCAGTTCGATGCTCTTGCGATTGGTCACTCGCGTGGCTTGCAGAAAAATCACATCGTCCGCGCCCAACGAAAACATCGCTTTAAAATCTTTATTAAAATCATCTTTCTGCCAAAGGGACGCCGAAAAGTCAAACACATTCGGAACAATGGTCGCATCCAGGCCTCTTCGAGCAAGCAGGTCTTTCTTTGCTTTGCTGTTAATGACTACTTGTTTAATCCGATCACCGAAAGGAGGAAAATGGTTTTTCAGCGTCGATGCGACGAACTCGCAGGTGGGTCTGCTATATTTATCGCGCTCCCAGTAAAAATCATGATGGTGATTGACGACATAAATACCGGTTTCTTCAATCGCCGATAATAGACCGATTGCAATCGGTAGGCTTTTTCCAAGCGAAAAGATGTTGTTAGGCACCAGACAGTCAATGTGTTCGGAATGAATAATCTCGATCAGTTTATCTTTGATGATGTTCGCCTGTTCTGCAATAACGGTTTTTAACCCGTCACAATCAAATCGATTCAATCGGAGATAGCACTCGTCCGTTATTAGCAAATCCAAGGGGTTGTTATATGCCATTTCTTCAATCACGAATACGTTTTTTGCGGCGTTATTACCCGCGATGTAGACCACCTCGTGGCCAAGGCGATTTAATACATATTCCCATTTTTCCATTTCCAAGGAGACTCCATCGGTTTCTCCAACCCTAAAATGAATCAGTGCGATTTTCATACTCTTCTCCTGTCAAGCATTCATATTTTTCACTTTATTCTAACACTTTTCCCGGAATTAAGCATTTATTTTCCATAGTGATTTGTTATAACTCTCACGCCATTTACCCCCGACAACCTCTGAGACCAACTCCAAATCAAACGTCCTATTGCATAGGATTGATTCCACCGTCGTTTCCAGGTCAGGTATAATACACGTCTCCGCACCCCCAAATGAATTCGGATGTCATAACATGGTTTGCTACGGATGCGAAAAGGTGTGAAAAAAACGTATTCCCTAGGAGGTACAGGGAATACGAAGTGGATGTATTTGGTTGCATAGATTGGTATGATTCATCGTATGACAAAGTCAGAAGTTTTATCGATCCCTTCTGACTTTATCGTAAGAAAAGCCGTACTACTCTTGTGGCGAAGGAATCGACGACCAAGTTTCATCGTCACAGCACGTCCATGGCCTTTAAAAGCAGGCATTTCGGTCCGCGATAACTGATGCTGGTAAAGGCTTCTTTGGAAAGCACGAGGTCGGAGAGCGCCTTGTCGATGTTGCCGCTGAAGGAAAAGCCGCTCACTGGAATCAGATTCTTGCCGTCAAACCAGACGGCGAGGCGGACTTCGCCGCCGATGTAGCCGCTGTAGGTATCGATTTGAATGCCGGAAAGGGCGAGGATCTCGAGATGCGGTTTGACCTTCATCCGGGCGATCGTAGTCTTGCCGCACGCCGCTTCGATGGTGCTGAAAACGCCGTTTGGCTTCATGCCGAGATACTGTGCGTATTGGTTGGCGCCGTAGTAATCCATCAGTTTACCCTGTTCGACGACGCGCACGGGGGAAAGCAGGACGCCGTCGCGATCGAAGGCATCGGCCTTCGAAAACGTCGTCCAGCCGATCGATAAAGCGTCGCCGCGGATATCCTTTTGAATCATGTCGCCGATGCGCTTGTCGGTATTCTGTTGGTAGATGCTGTCATAGGAATAATCATCGATCAGGGCCCGGAGGAATTCTTCGACGTCGTCGCCCTGCAGGATCACATCCGCCGTGGCGACGTTTTCGATTTTGACGGCAGCGTAACGCATTGCAACGTCGGCGATCGCCGCTGCGGCATCCTTTTTGACCTGTTCGAGATTGACGGCCCTGTAGGCATACATGCGGATCAGTTCGACTTTACGCTCTGGCCCGTCATGCGAAGGAATCGCTTCAATATTGATCTTGGCAAGTGTCTTTGTAAGGTCAACGCCTTCCGAGTTCAAGATCCGGATCGTCTGACGGGAATGGAACGCCTCGAGCGCGTTGAAGCGGGAGACGGGCGTCGCGGCCGCGAAAAAGACATTGGCGATTTCGTCGAGGAGAACATAGGGATCGGAAAGGTCCGCCGGATCTTTCCAGGAACGTTTGCGTTCGCCCTTGACCAGATCGAACGTCTTGTTTTTGACGAAACTGGCGGCGAAGACTGCGGCTTCCACTTTCTTTGCGAGTTCGGACTTGGTTGATTTCCGGCTCACGGCAAACGCGGAGGATCCGAGATACTCGTGCTGTTCGCCATGGCGATGGTAGACAGTGACCTGGTATTCGCGCGTTTCGACGCGGCGGGTGGTTTCCTTTTTCTGCATGACATAAAAAACCTGCGAGGAGACGGTCGCGGTTTCGCTCACGAGCCATCCCGAGACCATTTGATTCGCCTTGAGGGCGCTGACGATTTGTTTGATCATCCGATCTTCACCTTCGCTTTCAGACAGGGGCCGCCGTCGCTGACGCGGACCCATTCCTTATACCCCTTGCCGCACGAACCGCTGCCGATGACGTCGAAGTCACTAGACACGGCGGAAATCGACTCGAGCAGATCGATCACATAGCCGGACATGACCACCGGCGAGACAATCTTACCGGTGAACTTGCCTTTCTTGATTTCGCGGCCGTAGTGGGCGGTGCACTGGATGCCCCAGTTTTTCGGGTCTTCCATGCCGTTGTTGGTCTTGGCGATGAAATAGCCCTCCTGCACCGAGGCGATCATGTCGTCGAAACGGGATTTGCCTTTTTCGAAGAAGGTATTGGTCATCCGCGTGTAGGCTTTTCGTTTGTAGGATTCACGGCGGCTGTTGCCGGAGGGAACTTGTCCGAGCTGGAGCGCGGAGAGCACGTCGGAGATGCCGCCGATGAGGATGCCCTTGTCGATGATCTTGGTGTTGCCGGCGAGGACGCCATCATCATCAAAGAAATAGGAGGCGACCGAAAACGTGGAGGCGGCACCGTCGCGCATACTGACGAGCGGTGATGCGACGCGCTTGCCCATGTAGTCCTTCGCTGCGGCTCGGTCCTTGACGAACATGTCCATTTCCACGCCATGGCCGAACGCTTCGTGGGCGATCAGACCGGTGATCGTGGCATCGGTGACGATGTCATAGTATCCTGGTTTCGGTGGCACGGCATCCAGCAGTTCGATCGCCAGTTTCGCGGTCTGTTCCGTCGCCGCTTTCAGCGCCGCGAGGGCGCGTTCGATGGAATTGTCACCGAAGCCGTCATAGGCGTATTTCGTGATTTCGCCGCGGCGGGCGAGCACAAAAGCACGGGAATTGCTCCAGGTGTAGTACTGTTCCAGGTCTTTCGCCTTGGAAAGGAACATCTTGGAGATCTCTACCGTTTCAATGCTGGTGCGGGCGTTCACGATCATGGCGTCGGATGCGAGCGTCGATTCGACATAGCCCTTAAGGATGGCGATGATTTCTTCGGCGGTGAAATCCCGGCCGACGTTCTTGCGATTGAACTTCTTGACGATCGGCGTTTCCTGCAGCAAGCCGACGGAAACGGACGGCACGGTCGTCTTGGTAGTAACGAGTCGCTCGACGGCGGCGATGACGTCATCCAGGTGTTTTCCGTCGATTTCGTTCGTCGAGTATTCGAAGTAGGCGCGTCCGTCGAACACTTTCACGACGAAGCCGCATTCGGTGAGTCCGGTCGGGTTGACCGTCGTCGTGGAACGGTCGACGCTGATGGTCGTGCCCGACACGTCCGATGCAAGCACGCTTGCATACGCGTATTTTTCCCCGAGCAGACGAATGAGTTCCTGAAGCGCCGGCTTCTTGTTTTTCAGATATTTCGAGAATTTTCCTGTCATGATGTTACCTCCGGTAGTTTCATTATACCATTTGTGATAAATGATGCTTCGCGTTTTTTTGTTCAATGACACCTTTTTGATCAATAAAAGCGTGTGTTACCAAATCGCTGACGGTTTCGCAAAAAGCGGATTCTAGTGCTGGCAGAACCGGTGTTACCGCCATGAAATAGGGAAGTGAAATCCCATTAAGCGGTCAATGTTTCGCTGTCGGTTTTTATGGAAGCGTCCTCGTGATATCGTTTCGTTAACGCCCGATGAATGAAGAACAAATAAGGTAGGCCCAAGTTCGTTTCCAGCAACGAATTGACAATAATGGGATTCCACGCCAATGGTCTGATTCCCGAAAGCAGTAAAACGGCTTCCCAGGAAAACTGGACGATGATTCCGATGAACAACAGCCGGGGGATGGATATCCGTTCTGCATCCTTCGCTTTTAGGTTTCTAATAATGATAAAGACGTATCCGACAAAGAGAATGAAAGCCATGACGCCATGATAACTTCCCGTACCTCTTGAGATGCGGATGATGGGGAATTCCCCGCCAAAATTCTGGGAAATCAAAGCGACCGCAATCCAACCCATGACAATCAGCAAAGACCACTCCAGGGAACGTTTTTCGCGATTGAGCAATAACCAAATCCAAACAAAATTGGTGAAGCCGTAACTGGTGGAAAGCCAAAGTAAAAACAAGAACGTATTCGCGCCAACGACTTCACGGGTTCCCAGCAGCAAGAAGAAAATGCCATAATCAACCAAGAAATACAGCAAAGCGCCGGCAACGCCAAACAAGAATGCCATACGTTTTTTCATTCTTAGAAGCAGATACCCCAGGAATACCAAAAAGCAAATGTCTAAAATGATATAAAGCAGATTGAGTTCTCGGACAACCGAAAAATCCATAAGTACCTCCCTAATCGCAGCAAAACAAGAATGGCGTGCAGGTCAATTGTATCATGCCGGTTTAGCGAATGCAATTCGAGTAAAAACATTTTGCCTCAATGCAGGATATCCCGTTGAACGGATTTTAGTTCCAATTATTCTGTTGGCTATTTGGAAAATCAAGATGCACGCACTTATCCAGGATGCGGCCATGTTGATTTTATTGTTTTGGATTAGGTGTTTAAATTCCATTTTGTAGTTGGTCCGTCTTTTCGCTTTCGTCGGTACATCCAATTGACTCCACCCTTCGATTGCCGGTTCATGTAAATCAAGACTTTTCTTCTAATCCATATTATCCAGTACACAAACGGAGAACCTGTTGACAAGCACTCTTCAATGCGATACATTATAGACAAGGCTTGTTCAGTAATCTGCTGGGAACTCTGAGGGTGCTCGCATGGAAGGGATAGTACTCTCTTTCTATTTATTTAAAATATAGTGGGAGGTTTTTATGAAGAAATTTTGGCTTTTGTTACTGTTTTTGTTCTTCTTCGTCGGCGTGTCGGGATGCAATGACAGCACCACCGTGAACAATCCCCCCGAGTTCGTGGAGATGTATCTGAACGGCGGCGCGACCAGCCTTGCCTTCGCTCAGGAGTACCATCCGACCTTGATCAGACTGAGCGATGATGAAACGACGACGGATACGGAAACGACAACGGCGGAAACGGAATATGACGGCGTCATTTTCAGTCTGGCTCATTTTCATGTCGTCGTCGTCACCAACGGCGCCAACTACGATCTGCTCTACAGCGTCGAGATCGACGACAGCGAATTGGGGGAATGCATCTACACCGACCAGTCGACGCTCTACGAAGCAACCTCGACGATCATCGTCGAAGATGACGGGACCTATACGACGGTCGTGTCTTTGACCATCCCCGGTTCGGACGCCCCGGAAGAGTATCTTTCGGAACGGACGATTTCGCTTACCAAGATTCTCTTCACCCGGGATACAGTCGACGGTACCTTCCCGGCCGAAATTCCTGACAATTCGACCACATCGCTTCTATTTCAGGTGATGGCCCGGAATTATTTCGATGTCGAACTGGGGCTGCCGCTCGCGGTTAACGGCGACAACGTCGATATTCTTCTTTCGCCCGATTCCAATTACTATGATCAAGCCGAAGCGCTCGCCATGACGACACTCGTCATTCCCCATGAGATCAACGGGTATGAAGTCGGAAAGGTCTTTCTCAAAGATCTGCCTTGGGTCACTTCCCTGCAGATTCGCGGCGGAACAGACGACATCTTCGTCCTCGGTGATTTCTCAGCGTTGACAACCCTGGTGATCGACGGACCGGAGTTCGTCTCCCTGACGGGCTTCAAAAACATCACGCTGACCGCAGATTTCGCCGCGCTGACATCGATTTCCATCGCCAACGTCTCCCGCTACAACCTGTTTTTGGTAAAGAACGACGTCATCGATGATCCGGAGTATTCCGAATACGCGACGGACCCGGAAATGCCCTATGCGTTTCCTGCTCTCACCGCACTTTTCATCTTCAACTCGGTGCTGGACTGGGTCAAGATCGGCGCCGACCCGGAGTCGGCGATTCCTTTCCCGAGCCTGGAGACAATTGCGATCGCCGATTCGGTCGTCGGGAATAGTGTTTTCATCGGCGCTGAAGCCAACGTCTTCGATCAGCTGGCATCGGTGACCGTCAGCGGATCGAACATCGGATCCTTGGAGATTGCGGGTACGAAGGATACGGCCGAAACGCCGGCGACACTCTCGGTATCAGCTTCCACCGTGGCAAACAACTTGACCATTCGCGGCTCCCTGATCTCGACCTTGACGTTTACCACATCCATCCTCGGCAATCTCATCATTGAAGGCGGCGAAATCAATCCTTCGATGTTTTCCGGAATCACGTTCGATGATACGACCTTCGAGGCGTCACAGGGCCTGCTCAACATCAACGGATCGCATCCGCATCTCGTCAATCTGGCGATCATCGGCGTGGACCTGAATCAGATCAACATCGGCGAAGTCGATTCCGTGTTCGAACATCTTGTGGATATCGTCATCGCTGACGTGTCGGCCTGGTCGATCCGAATCGGTGAACGCGACGTTTCCTTCCCACTGCTCGAAGGGTTGCAATTGACCAATATCGATTGCGGCTGGAACGTGACGATCGGTGGTGAGAGCGCTGTGTACTCCGCCTTGGAAAGGATCGAAATTGCGT
>Ga0268280_1002150_pt1 | contig 11928 bp, 9 predicted proteins | sample saktaG_9_FD_190139 | JGI IMG/M metagenome (GOLD analysis project Ga0268280, IMG submission 190139) | Saline water microbial communities from Sakinaw Lake, British Columbia, Canada - sak_2011_5_24_40m | ecosystem: Environmental > Aquatic > Non-marine Saline and Alkaline > Saline ...
ATATCGGAATAATCTTTTCGAATCAGCCGGATGCCGGGAAGGCCGAAAGGGACAGGCATATAAAAGAATCGGCCGGTTCTTTCATAGGGATTACATCCGCCGACTACTGTGTTGCAGAAACAGGGACACTTGTCCTTAAAACAGCGCCAGGTAATGAGCGTATTGTTTCACTGCTTCCTTCGATTCATGTAGCGGTCATAAAACTTGAGCAGGTCATAGCCGACTTTAAAGAGCTTTATACTCTTCTTGATAAGGATCTTAAGGATAGGCCGGAAGGAATAGAAAACGGCATGATATTTATAACCGGTCCGAGCAAAACAGCCGATATCGAGGCCACGATGGTTCACGGAGCCCACGGCCCCCGCGAAGTATATATTTATGTTGTAACAGGAGACTGATCCCTGATCCTTCTCCTCCCCCTTGCATCCTCAAGAAACGCACCGACTATATTGCTTTCAGTTCTGATGTACAGTGAGGGCAGCGGGTGGCTTTGATTGAAATGACCGACAAACAATGCGGGCATTCCTTTGTAACCGCGGGGGCTGGTGCAGGTTTCGTGCGCTGCAATTTATTTGCGAATCTGATCACGAAAAAAATTACAAGAGCAACAATTACGAAATCAATCAGCGTATTGAAAAATATTCCGTAGTTGATCGTCGGTATCCCTGCTTTTTTTGCCTCGGCAACAGACGCATAAGGAGTTCCGGAGAGGTTCAGGAAAAGATTGCTGAAATCAACCTTGCCGAGCACCAGTCCTATCGGCGGCATTATGATATCATTAACCAGAGAAGTCACAATCTTGCCGAAAGCGCCGCCTACAATAACTGCTATCGCAAGATCAAGAACATTTCCCCTCATGATGAATGCTTTGAATTCCTTAAACATACGTCTCCTTTCGTATTATAGCGTCTAAGTAGTGACTTATTGCGAAGGCGTCAGTTTTTCAATGTCACAATATCTCCAACCTTTATGTCTGTTGTGCCTGAAGATATTTTCCCGTATGAAAAATCTTCATGAATTTTATCGACTATAATTTCACCGGTCTTTATTTTTTCCTGTCCTATTTTTTTCTTTGTTACAGGATGGATAAGTTCTTCTCCAACCCGGTAAACCTCAAAACGTGAACCTTCACCAACCATGTTCTTTCCGATATCAATGATTACGGTCTCACCGTCCTTTTTGATAATATACCCGTCGAGAGGGAAAAGGGTTTTTATTTTTTCATTCAACTGGATTACCGCCTGGGATGCGGCTTCGATCATAATGCCGGCCTTTTCGGCCTTCGTTGTGCCTCCGCCGATGGGATTAAGTATATTCAATCCTACAGAGCTAGGATCAAAGGATGTGGAGCTGCGGTCTGAACTCCCTTTTCCTTCCGCACCGCCTGTGGCTATTCCTGTTTCCATATCTATTATCCTGACCACGAGCTCAACAATTGCTTTTTGTTTTCCGAAATCGACAATGAAGCTGCTTTTTGCCTCTTCAGAAGAGCAGAGTGTTATGTTTCCGGAAATCAGATATTTTGCTCCTGTCAGTTTCCCGAATTTTATTGCGTTATTGGGATCGGTCAGGCCGGACATCTGCAACTTTGTTTCTTTTAGCACATCTGTCAGTTGCTGCCGTTCCACAATATGAAAATTCTTGTTTTTTGCGAGCTCGGTTATAAGCATTTCAGTTACGGCATCCTCGATGTTGCAGCCTGAATTTCCTGATATGTTTTTAAAGGGTAGCACTGCAATATCTTTTATTGCTGACGCAGGCGCGTTTTTCGGCAAAATGCAAATACAGATCAGCGTCGTGATAAGCAGTAATTTGATGTTTTTTTGATTTAAGATCACAGAAGCCATTTTCAAAAAGCTCATTTTGCCTCTCCTGTTTGAAATTTATGATTGTTATAAAAAACGTTGAAATGTATTTAACTTCAATTCCGGGAAATCAGGTGACCCGAGTTGCCGGTTTCTGCCGATTATAATTTAATTGGTTGAGAATAAATAACATAAAACAGTGTATCGGGTCAATGAATGGCAAAAAAGCCAGTGTTATTCAATTACATCACGTTAAAATCGCTAAGCCGGGGTTTAAAAAGTAACCGTAACATTGAAATGCCGTGACCGGCATAAGGAGCCGTAACGAAATGGTCAAAAATATAATGGATATTTCGTAACGGCTCCTAATGTCTGCACAAACGGGCGATAATTTCGTCCTGGGCTTCTTTTGAAAGATCGGCGAAATAGGCGCAGTAGCCGGCCACTCTTACCGTAAGCCATTTATAATCGTCAGGATTTGACTGTGCATTTCTTAGCATCTCAGGTGTCAGGGCATTGAACTGAACCTGCATTCCACCCTTTTTGAAATACCCGTTCACAAGAAGGTCAAAAAGCTCAAAACCCTGTTTGTTGTCAATAATTACAGGATCGAGCCCCATCTGAAGATTTATGCCGTTTGCGGCCTTTGTAAAATCTACCGAGGATACCGAATTCAAAAAGGCCGTAGGGCCCCTGTCTGATGACTCGGCAGCCGGGGTTATGCCGTTTGACAGCGGCATTCCAGAGAGTCTTCCGGAGGGAAGGCCTGAAACATATTTCCCGAATGCGATATGCGCCGTAACGCTGTAGAAACCGGGGATGTAAATTCCGCCTCTCGGATTTTTGTGTTTTGTGACTTCATCGGAATATATGCCTGCAACAAGTTTTGCGTAGCGGTTTCCGAGTTCATCATCACGTCCGTACCTGGGAGCCTTGTTGAGAATCAGTCGCCTTATGTTCTCCCGGCCATCAAAGTTATTTCTCGCTGTTGCAACAAGTTCAGACAGGCTCATTTTCTTTTCCTGATAAACAAGCCAGTCGATTGCAGCAAGTGAATCGGCAACATCGGCAACGCCCACTCCCTGAACGCCGGTGAAATTGTACTTGGCGCCTCCCGCAGTTATATCGAGTCCTTTTTCAATCGGCCCGTCAATAAATGAAGAAAGAAGAGGCGACGGATAATAATCCCTGTGGGTCTCTCCAAGAAGGTTGGTTCCGTCAACCATCATCCTGACCACATATGCCGTCTGAAGCCTGAATGCGTTAACTATATCGTCCATGCCTGTAAAATTTTCCATATCGCCTGTCTCGGGGCCGATTCTTTCTTTAAGCAGAAGTGATTTCCCGTTGTTTAATGCAAGTTCAAGGCATAGGGGAAGATTTATAAGAGCCGAATCGGTTGATCCCATAGTCTTTCCCTGCGGGTTCGGTTCAACGCATCCGAGAGGAGCATAATCCCTTGCGTCCTCCAACGAACAGCCTGCTTTTACAAGCGATGCTATGATGATGTCATCGTTGTAAACGGACGGATGGGGCGAGCCTGAAGAAATAGAATCATAAACATTTTTTTTGAAGTCTTTTGGTGTTTCTTTGTGAAATCTTGCATAAAGGTTCGGAAGAGGAGTGGCGAGATCTTTTACTGATTCGAGAATGATACCGGAGAGTTCATTTGTCGCGTCACGCCCTTCTTCATTGACACCGCCTGTGCATAAACCCTGGCTGGTGAGAAGACCGCTGAAGTATTCATTGAACTTGCCCGGGTAAAACGGGAGAAATTCGCAAACCTTGAGGAATAAGCACTGCAAAAGTTCGCGCGCGCTTTCAGGGGTTATTTCTTTAGACGCGATTCCTTTTTTGTAAAGGGGATAAAGGTACTGGTCCATTCTTCCGAAAGAGATGGCATTATCATAATTCTCCTGGTAGAGAGTTAAATGTGTAAACCATATTGACTGAAGGGCTTGATGAAAATTTAAAGGGGGATTCAAAGGAACCGCACCACAGTTTGCAGCAATTGATAAAAGCTCTTTTTTCCTCTTCGGATCTTTTTCTGCATCAGCAAGCCTTTTTGCCTCTGTCGCATACCTTTCCGCGAACCGGAGAACTCCCGAAAGAGCGATGAGAGCGGCCGAGTAAAAATCCCTTTTCTTTTTATCCGCTTCGCCATCAAGCCTCAGGTTTATTTCCTTTATGATTCCGGAGACTCCTTTTTCAATCAAGAGACCATAATCCGGGGTGATATGAGAAATGCCGGCGAATTCAGTGAGGACATATACCCCATAGAGAGAAAAGAGCCGGAAGGGTTCCAGATTTTTCATACCTATAACGACTTTTTCAGGCTCAACCTTTACCCTGCTGAAGAAAAATCCCCTGAACGAGCCCGGAAGCATCATGAAAGCCTGTGTAAAAATGGTGCCGAGGCCGAGCATCAGTCTTCCGCTGAAACTCTTTGAAATTATCCCGTTTATGGCGTACGCACCGACCGTCCTTGAAACCCAGTAGGGGAATATGCTTTTTTCGAATAGATCGATATCTTTTCCGGAGATATGAAAAGCATTTGTCTTCCTTTTGCCGATCATCCTGATCTCAGGCAGTATTGCAAGGCTTGAAAATTCCGGGTAGAGCATTGCCGAATTTCTTTTTGAAGATATGGCGCCTGTTATAAGCTCTCCCGGATAAATGATTATCTGCATCCGCTCCAGGATATATGAAACAGCCTTTGCCCTTGTGATGACAGCCGGATCTTCAGGCAGGCTGTGATCCCTGTAAAACTCGGTGAGCAGTCTTGCGCGTTCGGTGCATATGCTTCTTGCCGAGTTCTGAATTTCCGCTTTTAAAGATATGATTCTCTGTGAAAGATTGTTCATGCCTAAACGCCTTCCGCCTAAAATATTATTTCAAACCCTTTCCTGCCGAAGATCTCCGCTTTTTTCTCAAGCTCCTCTTCTCCGAGCGAAGCGATTCCAAGGGGCTTGATTGTGTCATGCAGCTTTTTGAGCTTGCTCTCCCACATCCGGTGATACGGAAGAAGATGTACCGAAGACTCGCCCGCATCTTTTAAAAAAAGAGCTACTGCCTCAAGCTCTTCATCACTGTCGTTCATGCCCGGCACAACCGGCATCCTGATTTGCCTTGGGATTCCGGTCCTGATTACGTTTCCAAGGTTGTTTTTTATCGAGAAGTTGTTCTTTCCTGTGAGCTTTTGGTGAAGCTCAGATGTTACCGCTTTTATGTCGAAAAGAACAAGATCAACCATTTTTAGCAAAGGCTCCGCCTTTTCCCACTCGAAATAACCGCATGTTTCGACTGCAACATGAATTTTCTTTTCTTTTAAAACAGGAAGAAGTTCAGCCAGAAATTCAGTTTTAAGCATAGGTTCGCCGCCGCTTAAGGTGACGCCGCCTTCAGGGCCATAGTAATCAATGTCTTTGAGAAGCTCGGTTAAAAGCGCTGTGACGGAATATTGCATTGCCGCAGGTTCAAGCGCCTTCGACGGACAAACAAGTGTGCAGGCAAAATCACTTTCGCATGCTTTACGCACGATGCTGACGCTGTCATTTATGATTATTGCTCCGTTCGGGCAGGCCTTCTGGCATTCTCCGCACAAGATGCATCTTTCTTCCGAAAAGACGAGTTCGTTTTCAAATTTCATGGCTTCCGGGTTCTGACACCAGAGGCAGCGAAGATTGCATCCCTTGAAAAAAACCGTGGTCCTTATTCCAGGGCCGTCATGGATGGAGAATCTCTGGATATTGCAGATAAGAGCGGTAGCAACTGGTTTATGGTTTATTGTTTCTGGTTTCCGGTTCATACTCTACCGTCTCTGGTTTCTTTCTATTAAACTTGTAACTTGTTCCTGATCCAGGGCAAATGTAAGTTATTCAAACTTCCGTTGCCTTTGATATTTCTTTACTTTTACCAGATATTATCCTATTTTAAAAGTCAAAATCCCTTCCTTCAAGGAGGATCCCTCATGATCACGATTATCGCCAAGATATTAAAAGCTTTAAATTCCGAGACCGATCCCGCCCAGATAGGGCTTGCTGTTGGTTTTTCCTTAATAGCGGGGCTGACGCCGATATTGAGCATCCATAATATTGTCGTGCTTTTTCTGGTGCTTATCCTGAGGGTAAATATTTCAATATTTATCGTCGGAACCGGTATATTTTCAGGCCTCTCCTATCTGCTCGATCCAGTTTTTCACAAAATAGGGTTTGGCGCACTTACGGCAGGTCCATTAGAAGGATTGTGGACCTCTTTTTATAATTTACCCCTCTTTCGGATTGAACGCTTCAACAACTCAATCGTCATGGGAAGCCTTCTCTTTTCCATAGCGCTTTTTTTGCCGGTTTTTATTTTCAGCATGTTTATCGTAAGGCGATACAGAGAGCATATTCTGGAGCGTGTCCGGAAAACGCGGATAATGCAGATGATTATGGCAAGCCGGATATATTCGGCCTACCAGGCGGTTTCAGGATGGGGAGGCAATATATGAACAGATGGTTTCGCTGGCAGGGATTTGTCGCTTTTCTGGGTGTGACGATATCCATATGCCTTGTCTGGGCTTTAGTTGTAGATCCGGTTATAAAAAGGATTATTGAAAAGACCGGCACAAAGATTGTAGGCGCCAAAGTTGAGCTTGAAAAGGCAGACCTCTCTCTCTTTCCGGTGGGGCTGACTCTCTTCGGGTTGCAGGTTACGGACCCGGATGAGCCCATGAAAAATGCGGTTGAAATAGGGAGGATCGCAGGAACTGCCGACAGCTTTCAATTGCTGCGAAGAAAAGTCATCATAAATGAGATGAGTGTCGAAGGCGTCCGTTTAGGGACTCAGCGAATAAGATCAGGAGCCATATCAAAAAAGACTGAAAAAGGCGGAAAAGACGAAAAGAAGGGTTCTGCCTCCGGTTTTCCTATGATGAAGATGCCCGATATTCAGGATATCCTCGGGAAGGAAAATCTTCAAACCCTTCAGCTGGTTCAATCTATCAAGAGAGATATTGAGAGCGGGAAAGAACTGTGGACAAAAAATATTGCGGGACTCCCCGGAAAGGAAAAGATAGACGGATACCGGAAGCGGATCGAAGCGCTGAAAGGAGTAAAAGGGTCGAAGAATATCGGGGATATTGGAGGAATCCTTGGCGCTGCCGGAGATGCGCAGACTCTTTATAAGGATATTGAGAAAGACCTTGAATCGCTTCAGAAATCCCAGAAGGGATTAAACGCAACCCTTGCAAAATTTAAAGATCAGATTGCAAAAATTGAGAAAGCCCCGCAGGAGGATATCCGCCGCCTGTCGGAAAAATACGGCTTTTCAGCGTACGGGTTGGCAAACATGAGCCGTTTTTTTATAGAACCGGGGATAACCGCCTGGGTCGACAGGGGGCTTTACTGGAAGGCAAGGCTTGAGCCTCTTGTTGAGAGGGCCGGCCGGAAAAAAGGAAACGTCGAAGTGGTCAAACCGTTGAGGGCGAAAGGAAGCGATGTGCGCTTTAAAGAAAAAGAGCCGCTTCCAGATTTACTTATCCGTGTCGCCAAGGTATCTGTACAGCTTCCAATGGGAGATTTTTCCGGGGTAGTAAAAAATATCACGCCTGATCAGGATATTCTTGGGCAACCGCTATTGTTCGCGTTTTCAGGAGAAAAACTTTCAGGTGTGCGGTCTGTAAGACTTGACGGAGCGGTAAACCGGGTTTCTCACGGCTCACCTGAAGACAGCATCAATCTGCGCCTTGAAGGTTATAAAATACAGCCAAAGAGCATTTCGCAGGATTCATCCCTGCCGCTCACACTGGAAAAGGGGGATGCTGATCTGGAACTTAGAGCAGCGCTTTCAAAGGGTTTTATTGATGCAACCGTGGCGGCAAAACTGCAGGGTGTTCGTTTCTCGGCAGGCGGGTCCGACGCTCAATCCGGTTTCGGCAAGGCGGTCTCTTCGGCGCTCTCGGGAGTATCAACAGTAGGGATCAAGGCCAGGATAACAGGTCCGGCGGATAATTATCAGATGCAGATTTCATCCAACCTCGACGATATACTTAAAAATGCTGTCGGCTCAATAATAAAGGATCAGGTTGCCCAGTTTGAAAATAAACTGCGTGCGGCCATATCCGACAAGGTGAGTGGTCCGCTTCAGGAAGCAAAGGGAAGTCTCGGTGGATTTGAAGGCCTTGGTACAGAGGTGGAAAACCGGATATCCCAGTTGACAGGAATACAGGGTGGAGGAGTTCAGAAAGAGTCTTCGTTTGGAGGTTTTCAGCTTCCGTTTAAACTGCCTGTCCGGTAAGGTAATGGATGGGAGTATAGCTTTAAGGCGGTTTTTTCGACTTCCTTTTTTAAAATTTCCTTTACCTGGCTTAAACGTACCTTGCTGTTATTATTAAATTTAATCTTTTCCTCTTCAATATCTTCGAAAAACACCAAACTTTTTTAAATCAGGTTTGTGTCTATCGCAGGGATTTTTCAGGAAGCATTTCATCAGTAGTTCTTTAAGACGGATAAGCTGCAAAATAAAATATAGATAGATATAATCCTTGTGTTATAAAAAACTATTGCAAACAAGTTTTTTTGGGATTATATAGCCCTTCAAATTGAATCGTTTCATTTTTAGTCATGAATATGATCCTCTCCTGTTTTTTCAGGAGGGGGTTTTCGGCTTTATGGACAGTGAATGGCGTTTGGAATTTGAAGGCAGGTTTTTTATTATGATCAGGAGGCGTGAAAGTGTTTGACAGTGTATTTTTTGAATTGAAAATGGTTGTGCTGGTTCTGCTTGTAATTATTTATAATATTTTTCTGGTTTATGTTAACAGACGTGAAGTCGTGAAAAAATATACCTGTGATCTTGATCTGTTATGTAATATTGCAAGAATTAGGAGTTGCAGTGAGTACGAAATATTTGTTATGGCCGCCGAAGCTTGGCTCTTTTCAAAAAGAAAGATAGAAAACGACTTTAAGGAGTATCTTTTAAGCCAGCATATACCGCAATATGTGAAAGATTTTGTAAGAAAGATGACATTTCAGCCTGATGCGGCGTAAGAAAAGATAGTGAATATTGAATATCGAACTTCGTACCATATTCAATATTCGATATTCGGAGCAGAGACTACAAAATCCGCCTCGGCGGACCTGTGACAACCATGAACTAAAATAGTTAAACTATCGTTATCTGTTCATCGGCAACAGTGAGCTGCATAAGACCATCTTTTGTAACAACATGGGTGTTTTCAATCCCGACTACACCCTTGCCCGGAAAAACAAGCTTGGGTTCGATGGCTATTGTCATACCTTCCTCAATGAGAATTTTCTGGTCTTTTGCGAGGAAAGGATATTCATCGAGTTCAAGCCCAATACCATGTCCCACAAAACGTATCCTCTGTTCCCCGACTCCCATGAAATGTTCACCGTATCCGCATCTGTCCGCCATCTCTGATGCCATTTCATAAAGATCTCCTGCCATTACGCCCGGTTTTGCTTCCATTTTGATCATGGCATGAAGATCGAGCATCGCCTGGTGAGCTTTTATCAGTTCATCCGGAAGATCTCCTATTGAAAAAATCCTTGTATTATCCGCAAGATACCCCATCCAGGCAAAGACATAATCAACAAGCACGGGCTGATGCTTTTGAATGGCCATAAAACCCGGCCCCTGGGCAACGGCCTGCCCGACGCCAAGACCTCCGGTCGGAGATGAAAGGAAACTCGGAATGGCGGCGGATGGGCCGGCCATGATATGCCCGTAAAACATTTCGCTTCCCCAGAGCCTCATCCTTACAATGCCCTGATGCCCCAGTTTGCGGGCTTCAGCCTCAACTTTCCCGGCAAATTCAATTTCGGTTATGCCTTCCTCAAGAAGTTCTTTTGCTTTTTCCGCAACCATATCGGAAAAGAAAGCCGCTTTTTTGATGATTTCAATCTCGTAACCTGATTTTACCGACCGGACAAGGCGTATAAAATGGGATACGTCTTTTAGTTTTGAATTCTCAAAACATTCAGATAAGGTAAAATAAAAATTTACAGGCATTACATCAGTCTCCAGGCCAAGAACTCCGGGTATTTTGTATCCGTTTTCCCGCAAAAGACCCGGAATCTGCTTTGGACTCTGAAAAGGAATTATTCTTTTTATGTTTGATTCTTCCAGTGCCCGCTCGTAACTTTTGCGGACCATCAAAAGAGGCTCACCATCTGCCGGAATGTAAAGATGCGCCTGCTGAATTGTTCCTGCAAAATAATAAAGGTCGGTGTTCTGAATTATTAGTGCGCCGTCAATATTGTTTTTGTTGAGGTGAATCTGGAAATTTATTATTCTTTCTTCAAGTTCCGCCGCAGGTGTGTTGTATTCCGAATTGAACATGTATTAAATTCCTGATCTCTGGTTTATGGTTTTTGATTCGGACATCGAATATCGAATATCGTACTTCGTTGTTCGTGGATCGTACATCGTACTTCGAAGTTCGATATTCGATATTTTATTCCATTACAACTTTTCCTTCCTTACACTGATGACCTGTTAACAAGAATCCATTAATCATGTCAATTCCTTTGTGCTTCCCGCCCCTCGAATCCTTGACCCCTTGAACCGCAATAGCGAGCGCATTCCCCGCTGCTTGCGGCGGGGTTAGCGAGTGAATTAAAATCAGACTCTTTCCCTACGGTCGAAGATTCCCCGTAGCTTGCTGCGGGGAGCTTCAATCCTTTCCTTTTTGGCTTGAGATATAAAGACTTTTCAGATAATAGAAGAAAAAGGAAATAATGAAATCAGCCCCGGAGATTATCATCGTAAAATGACGACATATATTTTAAGACGCCTTTTATTGATCCTGCCCACCTTTCTGGGAATCACCATAATGGTTTTTGTGATTACGAGGTTCGTGCCGGGAGGACCCATTGAGCGCATGATAGCCCAGGCCCAGCAGATGCAGAGCATGGACGGAAAAAGCGGGGCAAGACCGTCTTCACGGGAGCAGAACCAGCCGCTTTCACAAGAGCAGATCGAAGAGCTGAAAAAATATTACGGTTTCGACAAACCGGTTTTAACCAGCTATTTCCTGTGGATGGGAAAAGTTCTTAAAGGCGATCTTGGTGTATCAACCCGCTATTATGATCCTGTCTGGGGCATGATAAAAGAACGGATTCCCATATCCCTCTATTTCGGTATAATAACAATGATGCTCGTCTATGGAATATGCATACCGCTTGGGATTCTAAAAGCCATAAAACATAAAAGCTCTTTCGACAATACAACATCTGTCATAGTCTTTACCGGCTATGCTGTTCCCGGATGGGTGATAGGGGTTCTGCTGTTAATCCTTTTTTCTTCGCAATGGGACATATTCCCGCTTGGGGGAATGGTAAGCGAGGACTTTGAAAATTTCAATCTCTTCCATAAAACAGCAGATATCCTGTGGCATACGGTTCTTCCACTTGCAGCCTACATGGTCGGTTCCTTTTCAGTAATGACCTTTTTAATGAAAAACACGCTTCTCGACAATCTCTCTTCGGATTATGTCCGCACCGCAATCGCAAAAGGGCTTCCATTTAAAAAGGCTGTTTTCCGGCATGCTTTAAGAAACAGCCTTATTCCTATTGCGACCCATTTCGGGAATAACATTTCGATTATTCTAATGGGCTCTTTTTTGATCGAGAAGGTTTTCAATATAAACGGCATGGGGCTTTTAGGATATGAAGCGATTATCGAGCGTGATTATCCAGTTGTTCTCGGAATACTTGTAATTTCGTCTCTTCTGCTCCTTATAGGAAATATCCTTTCCGACATATGTGTTGCCATTGTCGATCCGCGGGTTAAGTTCGAGTGAAAAATATGCGTCTGAATCCTCTTACCATAAAAAAAATCAAACGCTTCAAATCGATAAAGCGGGGATACTACTCCTTTATAATCCTGACCCTGATGATTCTCGCCTCTTTTTTTGCCGAAGCGCTTGTAAACAGCAGGGCTCTTGTTGTCTGTCATGAAGGAAGATACTATTTCCCGGTCTATGGAAGCATGAATCCGGGTAAAATATTCGGTCTTGATTATGATTATGAAACAAACTACCGGCTGCTTCAGAAGCGTTTCAAACAAGAAGGTAAAGGAAGCTGGGTTCTCATGCCTCCAGTTCCTTACAATGCTT
>Ga0268280_1002152_pt1 | contig 11925 bp, 14 predicted proteins | sample saktaG_9_FD_190139 | JGI IMG/M metagenome (GOLD analysis project Ga0268280, IMG submission 190139) | Saline water microbial communities from Sakinaw Lake, British Columbia, Canada - sak_2011_5_24_40m | ecosystem: Environmental > Aquatic > Non-marine Saline and Alkaline > Saline ...
AGTAAGGTTCACAATAAGGCTGAATTTGTTAAAGCCATCAACTCTGCCTTCCAGTATGACAGCAAGATTCTTATTGAAGAATATATAAAAGGAAGGGAGATAGAATGTTCTGTGCTGGGAAATGAAAAACCAATTGCTTCAGTTTGTGGAGAGATTATTCCTAATCACGAGTTTTATTCTTACGAGGCTAAATATCTAGATGATAATGGTGCTGTTCTCTCGATCCCAGCGAAGATTCCAAAAGTAATTATGAGCAAGGTTCAGGAGCTTGCCGTAAAAACATATAAAGTCCTTTGTTGTGATGGGATGGCGAGAGTAGATTTCTTTTTAAAGGAAAATGGAGAAATATATATAAACGAGATAAACACTATTCCCGGTTTTACTTCAATCAGTATGTATCCTAAACTTTGGGAGAAAAGTGGTATTCATTATGGGAAACTTATTGACACCCTAATTAAGCTGGCAATTGACAGACACGACAAGGAACAAAAATTAAAAACATCTTTAAAATGAAAACACTATACACTTCGTATTTAGGAGAGATTGTGCGAGTAAAGATATCAATGGCGGTCAGAATATACATCCTCCGACCGTTTTTTTGCTTCTCCACGGTATCTAAAGCAATGGTGTGACCGGGATACAAAACTTTGAAATTCTTGGGTTTTCTCAACACTTTTTGCCGATTAACTTTTTTGATTTTACCGAAATGACTGACCTTTTGAGGGAAAGTACGGAGACCACCCAGATCTTTGATTAATCTCTCGACCGTCGTGGAACCGGGGCATTTGATACCTAAGACATCACAGAAGTCGGCCAACAATGGTTGTAGCTTTTCTGGCCCTAAATTAGGGTGCACCTCGGCACTGCGTAGTCTCGTCATATCATCTAAAATACGATAATCCCAAGATCGTTTTCTGGTCACTTTTGGTCGTTTGGATTTGGGATTCAAAGCCTCAATTTTACCACCACCTTCTTTGAGCGCTCGCTTCCAATTAAACAAGGTTCTTCGCAAAACCCCAAAAGCATCGATGGTCGACTCCAAACCATGCTTTTCCCAGTGTAGGAGGATTTTATGCCGCCTCAAGGCAATTTCGGTAATCATATACCTAAACCTTACCGCACGGTTGTAGACTGTCAAAAAACCCTCGATGCCTGCGTATTTACAATGTATTTTCATTTTGCGCCCATGTAATTAATGAGTGCAATATGTATCTGAGGTTAGTCATTAATCCGGGTAATGTCTAAACACATTTGGCACTTTTTAGTAGTATTAATTAATATGTATAATATGCCAAAAAACATACAAGAAGAGCATTTAAGGTTGAATTCGGGTTTTGCACCATTTTAATTTTTTAGTGTTTGTGTTGTTATTTTTGATAAAATGTTTTATTATATTTATATATATGCTAAATATTGAAATAAAAACAATTCCCGATAATGACCAAAGATACGATACGGTTGGTGATTATTGGAAGAAAGGAGATAAAGACGAGATCAGAATCTCAGAAATGGGCAACCGACAGTATGAATTTTTTGTTGCTCTCCACGAGATGATTGAACAATTTTTGTGTGAAAATAAGGGTATTACTGATGAAGAAATTACTAAGTTCGATGTGGATTATGAAGCTAAAAGAAAAGCTGGTGATGATTCGGAGCCTGGTGGAAATATCTATGCACCATATTACAAGGAACATATATTCGCGGAGAAAATAGAAAGATTAATGGTTGAAGAGAGTGGAATTGATTGGGATAAATATAATGATTATGTTAATAAATTTTCTAATAATAGATTATGATGACAAATAAAATGAAGACCTTAAATTTTGGGGAGCATTTAATGATTGATGGTTATTTTGGTAATAAAGAAAAACTTGATAATAAGGATTTAGTATCAGAGCTTTTAAATAAGATTCCAGATGAACTAGGTATGTCCAAGCTATCAGAACCAGTCGTCTATTTTGCAAAGAGTAATGATAAAAAAGACCCTGGCGGTTGGAGTGGGTTTGTGGTTATAGCTGAAAGCCATATTAGTATTCACACCTTTCCTAAGAAAGGCTTTGTTAGTGCCGATGTTTACTCTTGTAAGGATGGCTTGGATAAGGATCTAGTTTTAAGACGTTTTAAGGAAGCTTTTGATTTAAAGGATATAGAAACTAATTTTGTTAAAAGAGGAACTAAATTTCCTATTGAGAATCTTTATTAATCAAGATATCCCCATTTTTTTAGAAGTTTCTCCTGATCTTTGAAGTTAACACCAATATCATTGCGGTAAATCACTTTTGGAATAATTATTTTTTTTGCTAGTTTATATATTTTTTCTTGGGTTTTGTCTAGGGTGTCTTCGACTGCTGTGACATATAAGATATATCCACGGTTATCAGAGATATAGTATAGGCCTGTATCTATTGCTAGTTCTTTATTTTTGGTACAAAGCCTCTTGGAAACTTCCTCAAAGTGAATATGTTTAAAATCTGCATCGGAAAAATCTTTAAAATAAATATTTACTCCAAAGGAAAGACTTCCTTTTAATTTTTTTGCATAAGGAAAAGGTGGTACCATCAAACCAAGGACAACACCATAACCTTTTTTCCATTTCAGATCATAATTCTCACCTTTAGCAATCGCTAATAGGAAATCAAACCATTTTAAACTTTGAATATCCGACTGTAGATGAATAATCGGTGAACCAAAACGGGATGTAGCTTCTAAAACATACGGACCATTTTCGTTAATGATACAATTAAGAGCAAAATCACCTTTAAAATTTATTTCCTTAAGATAAGGTTTCATCTTTTCTAGCGTTTCCTGAAAAAGTTTGTTTTTCTCGTTATCATCATACCAGGCGAGTGTGCCCATTTCACTGGTTGCGGGACCAATATCACCAGGCATAAATTTGATATGTTCAAAGTTAATCTCAATTGGTCCAACCCAATCATGACCATTAAAATATCGCCCGACACCCATTTCAATTCCTAGTACTCTTTTATGTAAAGTAATCTTGGCTTTTTTGAGTTGTTTGTTTTGTAGGTAGTTTATTAGGAGGTTTTCTACATCTCGTCCATCATCAAAGAGACCGACATAACTCATAAATTTAGACATACCGTCATTTCTCTTTATTACCCAGGCGTTTTTATTTTTACGAACATATAAAATAGCTTCTTCAATATCATCAAAATCTACTAACGGTACAGTTTTAAGTCCATATTTTTTAAATATAGCTTGTCCAAACTCTCTATCCATCTCTAATTTATCACCACCAGCTGATCCACCAACAACTAGATATCCCTTTTTTCTTAATTTATCTTGATTTTTACCCCAACCGACATCATCAAAAATAATTAAACCGTCCTTGCCAACCCACTCTATTTCCTTTTTCCAATCCTCTGTTTTTTCAACCAGATTATCAAAATTATTTCTCCTACCCTTCTCGGAAATATACAATTTTACATCATGGCCTTCATTTTTTAATAAATAGGCCAGATTACCAGCTATTAAATCTCTTGAAATAAACAATATTTTCATCTTCTTATTAGTGTATCAGATATAGACAATTAAATCAAAAAGACTTTTAATATTAGGTTTTATCTGTTATAATTATATTAACAGTAAATATAATTTGCTGAAATAATATAAAATTATGACTTGGTTTTTTATAGCACTAATAGGGCCCTTCTTGTATGCCACGACTAATTTTATCGATAAGATTCTCTTGGAAAAGATCTTTAAAAAAGGGGGGGTTGGTACAATTCTTCTTATTTCTTCATTAATTTCTTTTTTTGTCTTACCAATTTTATTGGTTATAGATAATACTGTATTTGATGTTAGTGGTGTTAAGATTCTTGTTCTCTCGATAGTTGGACTTTTAAATGTCTTAGTTATATGGTTTTATTTGATAGCGCTTAAAGACGAGGAAGCTTCAATTGTAGTTGTATTTTACCAATTAGTCCCTGTTTTCGGCTCTATATTAAGTTATTTCATATTAGGTGAGATTTTGTCAAAGATGCAAATTATTGCTATGGCCATAATCATACTTGGCACAACAATTATTTCTTTTGAGGTAGATGCAGAAAACAAGTTTAAACTTCGTCGTAAAACAGTCTTGCCGATGTTGGCGGCTGGTCTGTGTTGGGCTCTTGGGTCCGTGCTATTTAAAGGTGTCGCCTTGGAAGAGAATTTATGGCGATCACTTTTTTGGGAGCACCTAATGCTTACAGTATCCGGTATATTAATTTTTATCTTTATCCGATCTTATCGTGATAGTTTTTTAATTGCGATGAGAGAAAATACTAAAAAGATATTGTCATTGAATGTTTTGAATGAGGCTTTATATATTTCGGGAAATATTATAATTGCCTTTACATATTTAATTGCCCCGATAGGGCTTGTGTTACTTACAGAGTCTTTTCAGCCAATTTTTGTCTTGGCTATTGGTATATTGTTAACGATCTTTTTTCCAAAAATCATAACAGAAAAAATACACGCAAAACATATTTGGCAGAAGATTATAGCCATTATAATAACTGGAATTGGTACGTATCTGCTTCTTAATTCGTAAATTTGTCAATCATTGCTTCACATGGACAATAATCTTTGTTATACTTTAGATAAATAATATGATTGACTCGATTATAAATTGTAAAAATATTGAAGATGCTGATGTCTTGTTATTAACTATTGGCTATGACCGTACCGCCTCTGGTGGAAAAGGGGCGGTTGATGGAGGAATGAGTATTATCAAGTGTTTAAGAGAAGACGTAGAATTCTTCGATAGACATACTAAAACTGAACCTGGTTATAAATATCAGATAGCACACTTAGATATGGGTGACATAAATAATTTATATCCTGAAGATATGGTCTCAAAAGTAAAAAATAAGTACGAATCTATTTATTCGAATAAAAAAAGATTTCCAATTATTTTAGGTGGCGAACATTCCGTGTCTATTGGTGTCTTTCAAGCTATTTCAGAGATAGAAAATCCTAAGGCAATTACTATCTTACAAATAGATGCTCACCCTGACTTGAGGCAGGATGATAGTAACGCTAACCCTGATCAAACACGCCCAAGTCCGTTTGCTCATTGTTCTGTGATGAGAAGGGCTCATGAATTTGGTTTTAATATAGTTCAAGTCGGCATTCGATCTTATTCAAAAGAAGAGTATGAATTTTTTACCAACAGTCCAATTACTGTCTTTGAATGGGGATTGGGAGAAAACCCAACCACTCAAGAAATAATAGAATCAATCAAAACAGATAAAGTTTATATTGAAATTGATGTTGATGGTATTGATCCAGCATATTTACCAGCTACTGGTACGCCAGTGCAAGGAGGGCTTGAGTGGTGGTATGCTGTTAATTTACTAAATGAAATTATAAAAACAAAGGATATTGTCGGACTCGGTATATTAGAAGTATCTCCAGTTAAAGATGATGTACGCACAGAGTATGGATCTGCTCAATTATGTTATAATATAATTTCTTCTTTACTTTTTAAAAGAAATAATAACCCCATAATATAAACTTATGAATTATAAATTTTATTGGCTTAATCCAAAACTAAAGGTAAAAAAAACTATCAAGTACGGGTTTGGTACTTTTGCAGACAAAAACATTAAAAAAGACGAACTCTTATTGGTGCTAAGTGGTTATGTTATGCGTTTACAAGATGAAGAAAAATTACCAGGAGGTTTAAGTGATAATGGAATACAGGTCACTGAAAAGCTTTCTATGTGTGCTTCTAAAAAGACAGAACTTGGGGGTATTAATTTTTTCAATCATAGTTGTAATCCCAACGCTGGTATAAAAGGGCAGATTTTCCTTGTCTCAATGCGAAATATAAAAGCTGGAGAGGAGATTACTTTTGATTATGCGATGACTTTGTGTCGATCAAAAAATGTTAAGCCATATCGTTTAAAATGTTTGTGTGGTAGTAACATTTGTCGTGGTGTTATTACAGATGATGACTGGAAAAATAAAAAACTTCAAAAGAAATATAAAGGATATTTCCAGTATTTTATTCAAGAGAAAATAAATAAAAAATAATATGAAATTTTACAATCATATATTTCTTTATGTTCTAGGATTACTTACTATTATATTTGTGGGTACTTTGTATTATCGTCTTATTATTAAGCATGATTATATTGTTGGGTATGAAGGTGAATGCGACCCAGCGATAGAAAGTTGTTTTGTTGGTTGCGAGGATGATGAATGTACAGAAGAATACTCTTATTCTATGGTTCAAAAGTATGCGCCTGATTTATTTGAAGAATGTGGTCCAGATATCACAGACTGTGCTGAGGCAAGTGTCTGTTTGCCCACTGATCAGGAATGCTCTGTTGTTTATTGCGATCCAGAAATTGATGGTGATGCCTGTAGTGTGCCAGTTTCTTCAATCATGTCCGACGCACCATCTATAGATACAGACACTTTATTAGAAGAGAATAATCCAGAATAAAATTATGATTTGTTATTTATTTCCAGAACCAATATATTTATTTTTTAGCTCTGATGTTCCCAGACTATTGTATTACGCGCATATACCTACCACAGTAGTTGCCCTCATTGTTAGTCTCTTTGTATTTTGGCACGGCAGACATTTTTTACTTAATAAACTTCTTCTCGTAATTTCTGTATCTTTCTCGCTATGGTCATTTCTAAACCTCATTGCCTGGACAAATATTCATAGTGATATTTTATTATTTATTTGGCCGTTTTTTGGTGTCCTTTCTGCTTTTTTGGCAATTTTTTCTGTCTATTTTGTATATGTATTTCTAGAAAAGAAAGATGTTACGTTTTTGTTAAAAAGTATTTTTTTGGTGCTTTTAGCTCCTGTTCTTATACTTGCATCAACTTATATAAATATTAAAGGGTTCAATATTACAAATTGTGACGCTTATGGATTTGAAGGTCTATTATTTAAGCTTTATTATTTTTCACTTGGTTTAGTAGCAATGATTTGGATTTTAGCTCTATTTGTTCGTAAATATTTCTTTACAATAACCAGTTCTGATTCAAAAAAACAAATGTTACTTATGGGGATGGGGGTTGAATTGTTTTTATTTTCGTTTTTTATCATGACTTTTTTAGCTTCCTATTTAGCTGGTGAGGGTATATTAATAGATTCGCAAATTGAAATGTACGGTTTGATTGGCATGCCTATATTTATGGTATTTATTAGTATCCTTATTGTTCGTTTTAAGGCTTTTGATGTTAAATTACTTGGGGCACAGGCTTTGGTATGGGCCTTGATAATATTGATTGGCTCGGAATTTTTCTTTGTGGAAAATCTAGTAAATCAGATATTGGTTGGTATTACTTTAGTGTTGTCGGCTATTGTAGGTTTGATAATCATTCGTGGTGTGAAGAAAGAAATCGCCCAGAAGGAACATATCGAGAAAATTGCTGGAGAACTTAAGATTGCAAATGAAGGCCAGGAAAATCTTATCCACATTATGAACCATCAAATTAAAGGTTTCCTCGGCAAGGCTAGATATATTTTTGCAGAATTTCTCGAAGGCGGTGCTTTTGGTAGTATGCCTAAAACAGCTACACCCGCACTAGAAGAAGGATTACGGGCAACTACTGAGGGGGTAAATTACGTAACAGAAATTTTACGTGGGTCTAACGCTTCAAAAGGAACACTGGCATTAGATATGAAACCGATGGATGCAAAAACAATCGTTGAAGAATTAATTCCTGAAATGGGTCCGCTCGCTAAGGAATGGAAAGTGTCACTTGAGGGTACTGTTGCACCTGGTGAATATCAGATAATTGGTGACCGTACACAATTAAAAGAAGCCTTCAAAAATCTTATTACTAATGCCATTCGTTATAATGATCCCGATTATGCACATAAAAGTGTAAAAGTCACTTTATCAAAAACTGGGGAAAAGATTTTGTTCTCTGTTCGTGACACTGGAAAAGGAATTGCTCCAGAAGATAAAGCTAGGTTATTTACACCTGGTGGAGTTGGAAAAAATTCTATTAGACAAAATGCTGACGCTACTGGTTTTGGATTATCCTTTGTTAAGGGCTGTATTTTAAGTCACGATGGGATAGTTGATTACAAATCAAACGCTCCAGAAAAAGGAACGACTTTCTTTATTGAATTACCATTAAGTTTAGAGAAAAAATGAAGCAGGAGATGTTAAGATTTGATAAATTTGCAGACTATCAGAGTGATCTTCTGAAGTGTCTTAAAGGAAGAGAGCCGGGTATCGAACCTAATCCCTTAGAACATATTAATCCTGATTTTTATATATTCAATCCAATTTTAGAGGTCCCTCTGGAGAAAATAGATAATATGCCGAGCAGTGCTCCCACAACGAAAGAGGGGCTGGAAACTTTTACGAAAAGCGGGCAGGAACCCTGTGAAGGAGCTTTCCACGGTGTTAGATTTGGGAGGAAAGTAGATATTCCTATCGCAGTTACAGCAAACGGAGATGGAACCTTCTCAATTATGGATGGCTTTCACCGAGCGGTACAAGCTTTTGTTAATGAGGATAAAACGATTTGGGCATTTGTAGAAGATGGAGTTGGTCCGTCATTGAGAAATATTTTTAATTCGGTAAAAGACCTCAAAAATAAAAAGGCCTAAAACCCTCCTAATATTTTCATAAATTTTCCTTCATGTTCCTCGACTGATTTTAGATCGGGCTTAATTGCGTCTATATCTATCAGGTCAAAATCTATAAATATCAATTTATCTGTACGTTTAAGCATACCAAACTTGTCTGGCTCATCGTCTTTTGGCTCAGTATTAGTTGCTTTACGGATAGCCCGATTAATCTCCTCTAAATACGTCCTTAATATCTTGATATGCTCTCGTACACGATATGTTAAATCAGCTTCAAATATTATTGCCAGTTTTTTAACTATTCCCTCGAATGCTAATAGTTTGGAATAACTATCTATCAGACTATTACATCTTTCAACAAAAGTATTCTTGTATAATTCATCTTCAAATTTAAGAAATTTCTTTCCTTCAATGATTTCTTCCTCAAACATATTCATTCCTTTTGTTATTCCAGATATTATAGTAATGGACATCTCATGTGGGCTGAGAAAAGTCGGTTTTCCATCTTTGGTTAAACTACAAATCAGAAGTTCCCGGTCCAAGTGACCATTTATCTGTTCTGGATCATCGTCATTATAAACAATACCTAGGTTTGGTTGATATTCATCTGCTCTTTCTTTAAACTCTTTGATAAATTTATGGCTCTTCTTACAAGAATAAAGACTTTCACCAGTAATAACTGGTTCGGTGAATTTTTCATAAGCTAGTCTTTCTTCCTCTTCAGTTTTTTCAGTAATCTCTCCGCCGATATTTTTCATAAACTTACGGACATTTTTAAGTTCCGCATCACAAAGGTTCTTGCTACAAAGTTTAGTCAGTCTATTTTCATCTTCACCTCTTTCTCGTAATTTTAGAATCCTATTTTTAACATAACCAAGCAATAGATCTTTTGCTTCTGTTCGCTTGGTAAACCACCTCTTCAGTAAATCAGCCGTATTGCTTGTAACTAATGGTTGATATTCATTAAGTAGACCATTATTAAGCCACCGTAAGCAGGCTTCTTTTAGCATACTTTCTATACTGATGCCGTGTTGCTTAGAATACTCTTCCATAGCTTTGGTGACGTCCTGATAGGTATTTTCTAAATGTTCGTCAGCCTCCTGATTTTTTGGTGAAGGTGGTCCTTTGAAAGTTATTCCTTTGTCAGTGAGAAAATATCTAGCAACTTCAAGAATTGGTATGCAGGCAAAATAATGGAACAGCTGATATTCTTTTGCATATTTGTTATATGCACGTTCCGCTACAAGAGATGCTAATTTCTCTTTAGCCTCCTGGCTAAGTGTTTCCTTTCCATCAAATAGGCCGGCGATAATTTCCTCCTGATCTAGGTATTGATGGTCACATTCGATATCAGGATACAATTCGTTCATTCTTTTTTTGTCAGCATCGCTTAATGACTCAAAAGCCAATTGATAGACGGCATAATCAAAATCTAGTCCACTTCTTATTTTTTCTGCCTTCTGTTTAGAAGCGATCTCTAAAGCTTGCTCAATTGTCACCCTTTTGACTTTTTCTAACAGTTCCATACTTCTGCTCATTCTATGAAAAAGTGGGTAGTCTAATAGTTTCAAAATAAATGGGAGTTGTGCCATGTAAGACACCTGGGCATCTTTGTATACGAATTCGGCTTCGACTTCCATCCGACCACTATGCTTCCAGGCGTCATTCAGGCGATTCCATTGATCCGCTTCCGTATTATTTTGAGCTTTCCAATTTTCCAAAGCTTCTTTATCAGCGGGAGTCAAAATATCTTTACCAGTTTTCATCCGCTGAACATCATTTTGAATAAGAAGAATATACCGCTCGCGGGGCGTAAGGTTTCCTCTATTTAACATGGTTGATATATTTCTCATTTTATTTTCTCTTTTTTAATGTTTGCTCTAGGAATTCGACCCGATCTCGGAGATTTTGTATTTCAAGAACTTTGGATAAGGCGAGGGCTAGGCGGGATATAGCTAAAGCTCGACGAATAGTTGTTCTCCTTTCGGCCACCTCTTGCAAAGTATCAGACAGGATAATGGCGGCTTCATCAATCGTTAAACTTTTTTTATTTTCTTCATACATATTCATATTTTTGATTACATTCCCTCAATTATTTCCATCCAAGCTTTGACCTCGGCGGCTCGACCATTTTTAGTTGTTTCTCTATATAATGCGGAGATGACATTCGGGGTAAGCTTTTTTGCCCAACTGACGATATCCTTCATCAAACCGCCATTCTCATTTATTCTTTTATTCCATTCCGTCAAAGTGCCCAGATCTTTAATGCCGAAACGTTTAGCAAACTCTGTCTGATTCTTTATATCCAAAAGTGACATGGCCAGTTCGTCGTCGACACCAAGTTTTTCTATCACATGTCTCGGCTGGCCCCGCAGAATGGATGGCATGGAACGCCAAAGGACATATGATTCGAATTCCTGCTTTTTGTAAACAGTTATCGTTTTTGAATTGTCGGCATCGTCCTTTGTCATAAAAATTAATCATATAATTACACCAACAACTCTGCCCTTTGTTTGGTTAACTTTTCCCAGCGTTCAATTATCGTCGTACAGTAAGACTCATCCAGTTCGGACATAAAGCAAGTTCGACCAAGTTGCTCACAGGCGATCATTGTTGAGCCTGATCCCCCAAACGGGTCTAAAACCACGTCTCCGGGCCTTGTGCTGTGGTAGATGAGGCGTCGTAAAAGAGCCAGAGGTTTCATTGTCGGATGAAGTTTACTCTTATTCGGTTTTGGGAAAAATAAGGCTGTCTTGTCTTTGTTGCCGAAATAGAGATGTGACCCATACCAACCGTAAACGATTAGCTCATGTTGTGGATGATAGTCCTTCCTGCCAACGACAATATGATTTTTAAGCCAAATTAGGATAGCAGACTTCGTATATTTTAGGTCATAGAGAGCATTAAGTAATTCTCGAAGTTTAGTGTCACCATTGAAGATATAAAAAGAATTTTTATTTTTCAAATGTGGCTTAACTGCCTCCAACCACTTTACGGAAAATTCATAATAATCAGCATCAACTCCATCACCCTGGATGACTGAAAATTCTTTTCCTTTGCCATCACGTTGGATAGTTTTTAGGAAATCCTGTTTACCTTCAACGTAGCCAACTCCATAGGGTGGGTCAGTTAGAACTAGCGTAATTTTCTCCTGCCCAATTAGTTTAGCCAGATCTTCTTTTTTAGTGGCATCACCTAGAATAAGGCGGTGCTTACCAAGCTTCCATATTTTAATTGATTTTATTGGCGGTATTGCCGGTGTATTGTTCATAACGTTTGATGATTAAGTCGCAAAAAGTGGGGTCAAGCTCGACTAGGAAAGCCCTTCTTTTAAGTTGCTCAGCGGC
>Ga0268280_1002153_pt1 | contig 11921 bp, 17 predicted proteins | sample saktaG_9_FD_190139 | JGI IMG/M metagenome (GOLD analysis project Ga0268280, IMG submission 190139) | Saline water microbial communities from Sakinaw Lake, British Columbia, Canada - sak_2011_5_24_40m | ecosystem: Environmental > Aquatic > Non-marine Saline and Alkaline > Saline ...
GGGCAAGCCACTCACGACGCCTAAACAATCGGAATCCGCCCTTACCCCTCGCAATTTGCCCTGTCCTTTGCCTATTGCAGCCCCGCCAATGGAATAAGTCATAGAGCTCGATGTTACCAATGACTTACGACTTATTTGAATATGAATGGCCTGTGTGCATACGAGAAATGTGCATGTATTCGAAAGATAATTGTTGACGCATTAATACGTAATAGTGTAGATTTGCGATGACAAATGAAACAGGAGAAAGGACATGTTTACTGGAGAATGGAAGGCGAGAGGCCCGAAGACTTGGAGGTACTCGATGAACGATATGGCTGAGGCTTCAGGGAGGACTAAGAGGCAGGTGAGTGAGGATATAAAGGCAGGGGTACTAGACCCCATGAGCCTTGAGAGTTTGGTTAGGTATGTCGCAGGACATATGATGTTAAACGAAACACGTAGAAGCAAAAGGAGGTAGGTATGAAGGTATGCAGCAAGTGCGGTATGAAGTTCAGTGAATGTAACAGGAGTTTCAAATTGGAGGGTAACGAGATTCTCCACAAGTGCAAGGATGGCACTCTGAGCCCCTGCAAGGAAGTTGTTGAGAAGGTTGCACCCAAGGCAGCCAAGAAGACATTTACAGCCAAGGTAAAGGACTTGGTGAAAGGAAAGAATGGGTAAGTGTAACTGCCCTCAATGTGTGCATGTCCTCAGGGATAAGGATGGGTATCCGGCTAAGTGTGGAGTCGATGGGAAGAAGCTGGATGACCCATCCGGGACATCGTGTGTATTCGCAGAGATAGATAGGAGAAAGGAAGATCGTAAATGAACGACAATGGAAAGGCAGCAATGAAATCGAAAAAGGACAATGACACTTGGAATACCAACTCGGTATATCCAACGATAAAAGTAGGAAGCAAGGAGATGTTGCAGTCGTGCAAAGCGATCTATGTAAGACAGTCTGACGGAAGTTTGAGGAAACAATGAAGAAACCTGAAATGGATACAAAAGAGATTCTTAAACTAAAGAAGTTTAAGGACGAGGTTATGGGTGGACTCCATGACCAGCTTAAGAAACTCAAAGCTGAAGAGATTAAATGCGATCTGGTAGATGACAAAGCAATAATGGGAACGTACAAGAACGAACCCTTCTGCGTCTACTTCTTGTTCCTTTGCCGGAACGATGGAGAGTATGCTGGAATATTAATGACACGTTACAAAGGAAAGGATCATAGAGCCAAGAAACCCTTGGATGTATTGACCAGAGGAGGATAGTATGCCTACGAAGTTTGTGGTAGAGATAAAGGAAGATATATTAAAAGATGTTCTCGAATACGCTGAAGCACAGGGAGTAGAACCTTATGTCTGGATTGAACGACTCATCAGAAGAAATGTCTCAAGCGGAAAGGAGTACAGATGTTCAGAGCCGGACGAAGGTTGAAGGGGGCTCGATGCCTATCTATCTCATTGCTAAGATCAGGGCTATCCTTGGTCTTACTGCAAGGACTCCGTTCCCTCGCTGCCCATACAATAAGGGTAGATGCAAGAACGTAGCAGGCATAGGAACACGTGGGGACTTCTACGGCCTTGGAGAACGTACAGGACACTTTGGAGTTGGTTACTGCTGGAAGCATGAGTTTAAGGTAGGGCCAGAACGATCACTTGAGAAAGCAAGGCAGCACATGGAAGCACTAAGAGCATTCGGAGCACATAACACAGACCCTAAACAATTTGAACGGCTTACCAAGTTACAGGCTCAGAATGTAGAACAGTACAATGAGATGAAGAAGGGACTCGAACTCGTCATAAATACAATGCGAGACTTCGAGAAACTTGTTAAGTCGGATAGGTCAGAGCTGACAGAATATATATCAGGTGGTAAGGGACAACCAGCAGAACTCGCCCCGGCATCCGAGGTGACGCGAATAGAACTCGCTCTCAAAATTGCCAAGACCCTTACCAGTGTAAAGCTCGATGACTTCAAGATGGCAGCAGACAATTATATCCACGTAGATGAATTAACGCTACGGCTTCCTAGGGAAATTACTCTGGCAAAAAGAATGTTTGCTAAGTTGATAGAGCTTAAGGCAAACTTCAAAGAAGGTGAACGTAATCCTATTGAGCAGATCGAAGAGGAATATCTAATCGGCATGAAGGAAATCTGGAAAGATGCAAAGGCAGGGGAAAAGAAATGATACACACTCATAGAAATCTATTCGAGGATAAGTGCCTGAAGTTAATCAAGTCTGAAATCGCAGAGCCAACAGTTATGCAATTAGGTTCGAGAGCTATATACGGAGCATCCGATAGCGTAAAAAAGTTATTCCCATCGTGCGATTCTTTTGTTGGTGTTGATTACATTAATGGCGTTGGAGTTGATATTGTCGCAGATGCTCACAGGCTCAGCGATAAATTCCTTCCATCATCAATAGATGTTATATGGTCAGACGCTACGCTTGAACATCTTAAGAACGTACATATCGCAGCAGGAGAGATGGCAACAGTCTTAAGAGTTGGTGGATACTGCGTACATATAACTCACCAGACATTTCCGATACATGCATATCCTCAAGACTATTGGAGATTCTCTACAGAGGCAATGAGTGCTATCTTCTGTAAGGAATTTGGATTTGAGATTGTTGATACTGCATACTGTTGGCCTGTTGCAATCACATCCGTTTCCGGTTATGATGACTCTCCAATGACACAGCCATGCTTTATTCATACGATGGTAATTGCAAGAAAGATTTGTGAACCTGTTAAAGAGTTGGCATTGCTTAGGGATGTTCTATTTCCAAAATGAATGTATTCTCGAAGATAGAAAATTCAATAGACAAGGCAGATAAACTCGCAGTCGAGTCACATCCATTCTATTCATTTGAGCCTTGGGATATTATAGAACGGCCTGATTGGGTAAGACAGCGAGCCCTCGATGATGGTATAGACCTTTATGCAAATGATCTCATCCGGCACACAGGCACAGAACCAAGACTGTTCCAAACAGGATTCGTTCTATGCACTAAGAATAATGCAAACGTAATAGCCGCCTCACAGGTGGGAAAAACTATCATTGCTATCATTAAAGCAATCATGATGCTCACTGGAGAGATTCCTTTCGCATTCAGATACGATAAAGGATTCGACACAGGCATAGAACGAGTCATCACTCCGATGAGCATCCGACGTTTCGGCAGAATATCCAGAGACACTCATAAAGTAATTGACCACGTAGAGAATGCACAGAGAAGCGACGATTGGTATTGCGGAACGATAATAGGAGCAGGGGTATTCCCTCAAGAGTTAATAGCCCCTCCCGGTGAAGAGGTAAGGGTAGGAGTGTACCAGAGGTTAAAGACTGAAGTATGGTGGCCTCGACTTGCAGAGGCAAGAAGATTAATTATTCCTGAACACTTAGTGGACAGGACGAAAGGAAATCATGGGTACAACAAGAAAGATGGACAGGTTTATCTTATACGTAATAGTCTCATATCAATTATCACTTACGAAATGGAAGCTACGAAGTTTGAGGGTGATCGTTGCTGGTATACAATTCTTGATGAAGAGCCTCCGAATCAGAACATCATCGGAACAGTTGTTACTCATACAAAGCGGTGGTCTCTCCACGAAACTCCGTACAAAGGAATTACGTATAGCAAGAAAGTATTCTTCCCTGTTGAGTTGAGTCCAGACTCACAGACGTTCCATGCTACTGCTTACGACTGCCCTTACAAGACTGTCGAAGAAATAAATATCGAGAGATCGAAGTTATCCAATTGGGAAATCGGTGCTCGTATATGGGGTATACCTACTGAGTTAAAAGGTTCACCATTTTTTGACAGAAAGAAAATTAATAATTGGATACAAAAATACTCACGTTTTATACCTTATACGCTGGCGAGATTTGAGCCTGCGTCACAGTATCATGGTATAGTTTCACGACCGAGTATCACAACTATTGCTGGCCTGCTCGACACTAAGATAAATCAAACGCTCGAAGACACTGAAGACCGTCAAACTACGTGGCGTATTTACGAAGATAGGCAGGCTGGCATTCCTTATGTGTTTAGTGGAGACCCTGCCGAGGGAGCAGAGACTCCTGATACTGCCGGGGATATAAGTGCTGCAATAATAATCAGACCTCCTGATTCCCTCAAAAAAGAACTTAAGCCTGTCATTGTCGCAACTTTACGCTCTACCCTTGAGACAATTCCGTTTGCAAAGACCTGTGCCTATGCAATGAGATATTACAATAATTGTCTATTCGCTCCTGAGACAACTGGCTCACACTCCGCTACAATGGCAAACGAATTGAAGGAGTGGCCTTATTGGTATATGCATACAAGCACTCAGGACTCAACTGGAAATGCCAGAGAGAAGAAGGGTTTCACAACATCAGGAAAGACAAGAGATGGTATCTTTGAATTGATAAAGGAATGGCTACTTGAGTTCGATGAGAATCAATATCCATATATACCTGACGAACCTTTGCTTGTTGAATTGGCTCAGGCTGTTGTGTCTAAAACTCAGGGTGGCAAGCAACGCTGTGACCATACCGAGCAGGGGACGCTTGACTCAACGATATGTTTCGGTGTATTATTATATGTGTTTAAGAATGCATCGGATCAGATTAAGTGTAACCTTGTGGAAGTTAAGGAGAAAAAGATCAACCCAAGAGCAAGGGTGCAGCCGAATCAGAACTTAGGAATGAAGTACATGGGTTATAACTAAAGGAAAATATCATGGCAAAGTTTAAGAAATCCACAGGCGATAAATTGGTCGATGAGATCATGGCAAAGTTTTCTTATTCATATCTAGCAACACTCCCTAACTTTGAGAGAATGGATCGTATTCAAAATTCATATGGTAATCAAATCTCTACTTTGTCGTGGCCTACAATTTCTAACTGCTCAATACCGCTAACGTTTATGGCAGTTGAAGAACAGCTTGGCCCTGCTATGTCGTATTTGTTTCCAAAGAATAGATCAGTTAATCTCATACCGACAAAGAAGATGGATCGTGAAATAGTCCAGAGGGTAGAGGATGGTCTTAGGTATACCGTTAAAACCGAGATGAGTCTTGAGGTTGCAGCCTTCCCTTCGATTAAGGATTGTTACAAGTTCGCAGTTGGATATGGATTGATTGACACAGAATACATCACACCTCCAGAAGTAAGAGTGTTAGAAGCAGAGCAGGATGGAAAATTAATTAAAAAAATCAATCAACTCCAGATAGGGAAGCAAAAGCAACTTCCTTCCTACGTCTATACTCCTACTATCTGTGTGATACCTGTTCCCGGTGGTGCAAACGTAGAAGGCCCGAACAGAGCACCTGGACACTTTGTGATAGTATTCAAAAGCGAATCAGCATTTAGAGATATGTTTAACGAGAAAGGAATAGATGATAAGCCTATCCTCAAGGGTGACGTAGATCAGATTATACAGGAAGCACGATCACTTTCATTTGACTACAGACTGCCTCAAATTGATTTGATACAGAACCTTGCCAATCTCGAACTCACTCGCATGAACAATGGTGATAAGAGAATGCCTGTGATGATTCCGATTGTCAGGTACTACGAAGACCATCATCAAGTATGGATTGCAAATGGAAGACATAAGATTTATGAAGTAAAGAATAAGTATCAGGCATTGAGGAGCGATCTAGTTAAGTGGTCTGCATGGCCTGATGGTAATGATTGGTTCCCACTTGGAGTAACTGAAGCCTCGGAGAAAGTAGCTTTAGGCACAAATCTATGGTACAACGGACTCATAGACCTTGCGATGTATCACATCAATCCTGTTCGTATTATTAACTCAAGAGTTGTAGATGACCCTCGTAATGTATCACGGTCTCCAAGGTCAGATGTTGTTGTGAGTGGAGATGCTACACAGGCAATGTCATACATGAAGCTCCCTGAGTTCCCTTCATCGCTTCTTAATATGGGTGAAGTGTTTCAGAGATTCCATGCAAACTCAAATGGAATTACAACAGGAGCTCAGGATAAGCCTGCTGGACTTGTGCGTGGAGGATCGAATGCACTTGAGCAGTTCATGGCAAGTACCACAGGTAGACAGGCTCTTGCATCTATCATGCTGAAAACTGGTGGACTTAAGAGTGTGTACGAAAAGACTCTTATAAAGAAACAACTCCTAATTCCAGAAGAGGGAGAGATGTTTGTAGAGCCAGCAGTTGATCCTGGAACTGGAAAAGAAATTTACAAAGAGACAACTGTTACGGTCAATGAGATACGAAATGTATTTAGATGTGAATTGAATTTCCCTGAAGCAAGAGCGAATGAGATGGGCGATTTCAGTAGAAGGACTTCGTTCTTTGACAGGGCTCAGAAGAACCCGGAACTTTTTGACCAGAGAAAACTCTATGAGTATATCGAAGAGGATGAAGCTGCTGTAGCACGTATGATGCTTCCTGAATCAGTAGTGAAGGAGAGGCAGGATAGAATTGCTGAGGCTTCGATGCAGGCCAAGGAAGCTGCTGCAATGCAGGGCCAGCCTCAAGGACAGCCTGAAGCACCTCCAGCACAGGGAGAGCAGGCAGCAGCAGGTACACTAGCAGGGCAGGTATAAAAACAAGGAGGTGGTATGATTCCACAAATTGCGGGATTGACTGAACAAGGTATCAAGGATTATGTAGAAAATTTGCTGTACCAGTTATCGGTATCTGCATTCTGGTATGACATAGCTAAATCAAAGCATGGCGAGTTTCTTAAAGTACAACTTGAGAAGGAGCTTAATTTCTGCAAGAACCAATACTCACAGATTAACACAGAATCTCCAACAGCTATAAACCTTCTTTCGTTTATGCAGGGAGTAGAAACATTTGCAAATAGAATGTGCAATCTTCTAAAAGATTGTGAAAGTAAAACAAATAAGATACAGGAGGAAATAGATAGTATCAATAAATTCGTGAGCAGTAAACAGGAACGTACAATCGGCCAAACGATGTTACCATCGGGCTATGTTAAAAAGGAGAAACGAAAATGAAAATCGAAGAAGTAGAAGGTCTGAAAGAATTGTTTGACGGTCTCAAGGCAAAGATAGATGGAGCTGAAGTCCTGCTTCAAAAGCATAAGAATGACGTAGGAGAAGCGAGAACTATTGCTGGAGAACTCAAGGAAATCATAGGGGATAAAGAAAGTTTCAAAAAGACCCTTGACTTAATTAAAACAAAGGTCGATAATACCAACATTAATAAAGGTTCTGTCAACAATCAGGATCGAAGTCAAGGGGTGAACAACGATACCGCCAAGGCTGACATCAGTAAGGCGATGACGAAAGAGCAGAAGGCAAGAGCAGATGAGATGTTTAAGAAGCTCAAGCCAGAAGATCGAGTAATCATCAAGGCTGATCCAGATAAGCGGAATGAGTTTTTCAAGGCAGCGATGGAAGCTGTACCCATGACTCCTGAGAGCTTGTTTGACGATGAATCTGCAAACACCGAAGAAGATAAGTATGGATTCAGAAAATTCTTCGGAATAGGGAACAAAGAAAAGAATTTTGTACCCGGAAGCAGAAACGTTGGAGCAAGTGGGTTTGATAGGGCTGATCCGGTCAACTCCACTGGCGAATCCACTCCAAAGCGTTTAATAGGTGGTAAGATACCTAGACCTGCGACTCCGGTTACGCAAATGTAAGAAGGAGTATTTATGTACAGAGTAAGTTTGCCGTATACTACACGAACAACTGGTATTGACGTTTTCGATACCGACAATCTGTTCCGTCAGAGGGACATTGACAGCCAGATCGAGATGCTTAATAGGGATGATGGTACATTCCTGAAGGTTCTTGATCTCTGGTCAACGGATGCTGCCGCACAGAATCCTATCTACTACTGGATAGAGGATGACATGCTTCCAATCTACACGCAGATTAATCTGGCTGCCGGATATGCTGCAACGATTACAAGCATTATTGTCGATGACGCTAGGCTGTTCGTTGTAAATTCCGAAGTTCACGTTCCTCGTACTCTCGAAAATATGAGAGTAACAGGGGTAACGTACTCCACAAACACGATTGATGTTGTTCGTGGATGGAATGGAACGCCTGCTGCTGCCCTTGTTGATAACGATATTCTCGTTGGTGGTGTGGCCCACTTGCCTGAGAATGGCGATGCTAACGATGGTACTGGTAGAATACCGGGAACTGAGAAGTATAACTTCATCAGCCGTTTCTCTGATTCGTTTAAGGTATCCGATGTCCAGCAGAACTCTATGATGTTCCAAACATCAGAAGGTAAAGTTGGCACGATTGAATACGAAGTGCAGAACAAGATGTTTGAGTGCAAGCGTAAGGTTAACAAGGCTCTCATCTTCCAGCACAGAGGAACGACCACGACAGCAGACGGTACTATCTACTGTTCTCAGGGATTTGTGCATTACATCGAAGATAATGTGCTGAGCCTTGGTGATCAGAATGATAACGTGTCATGGCCTATAATCAGTGACTTCCTTGATGAGTTGTTTACGCCTACGGCATCGTCTGGTGAAAAACTTATCATCGCTGGTAACTGGCTGTTTGGGGCATTCACACGAATGGGCCGAGATATGGGAACTCCTCCGATCCGCTACTTCATGCCTGAGATACAGGCTGAGATGATTGAGATCACTACCGAAAGTGGTAACACCGCTAAGGTAATTCTTGATCGTCACGGATTCCCGGTTGAGGAAGGTCTTGCTTCGTGGGGTATCGTAATTGATATGGCCCATGTTGCCAAGAAAGAATACAACGGTGAGCCTATGACTTGGAGACAGAATATCCAGACAGCGGCATCACATGTGCGTCAAGATGAATATTTCGGCAGCTTCTCACTGAAGCTCAAACATCCGCCTGTGCATGGGTACTTTCGTGGTGCAGCGAAATCCATCATTGATTAATTGTAAACGTCAACGTGTAAGCATAATATAGCTTAACTAAATCACGGAGATTAAAATGACTAATGAAATAGAAATCGAAAAGAAAGTTGTAACACCAAAGGTTCCTGCCGAGGCGAGCACCCCGGCAGAGCCTTCTGGTAAAATTGTAACTTGGCAGTTTAAGAAGAGACAGTATCAGGAGATCACTGGTATTGTTGATAAGCTGCACAACAAAACCAGATCAGGTAATCCTGTAAACGTTGTAATCAAAGCTCGCAACTGGAGATTGGATTTAGACCTTACTAATCCTATTCAGAAAGAGATGCACGAACATCTTATGCGAAGGAAGAATATCAACGAAGAGTATTATCTACTTTCCGATAAGTCCAAGACGGATAAGGTAAGTGTTGAAGCCACTACGTTGAAGAAGTTGATGGAGATGTCCATTCCTCAGTTAATGGGATGCATTACAATTGACGAACTTCAAGAGGTTGGTATCATGTCTGGAAATGCTGACAAGTATCAATTGATTACAGCAATCATGCGTAAAAAGAAATTGGCATAAAGGAGAAATTATGAAGAAAGTATTAATAGGAATCATATCAACCGTAGTAGCTGGAGTCGTAATGGCATCTGACTTTGTAGATGTTGTTGGAAATCAGCATGACAGAGTATGGAAAGAGATGCAGTCAGACATAAGTATTCTTGCCAATGGTGGTACGCTTACAAATGGTCTAACTGTTTCTGGAACTACGGCTCTTGAGACTGTTACTGTAAGTGGTGGTATGTCTACCACTGGTTCAGCAACGTCAAAGGGCAGAGCAACAGTTACAAGTGCAAGCACCTCTGATACAATGGTTCAAGGATACACTTGTAATAGTGCGGCTCAGTTGAATGCTACTAGCATAACACAGGCGTTTAGTACGGTATTTACGACTGTACCTGCTGTTACGTTTAGTGGACCTACGAATGAATTGGATCTTGCTATCACAGCATTGACGACAAATTCGGTAACGATAGGAACTCTTAGTGCCTCTAACGCTACTATTAGAGTTATAGCGGTTGGTTTGAAATCAAATTAAGTTAAGCGATAAATAGAAAAGGAGTATGGAAAAATGAATGAAATGAATGAATATAGTGTAGTGAGAACAGCTAACCCCGTGTTTGTCGATACATCTTGCCCTCTGTTGAGGCTCCAGTATGTTGACATTAGCAAGGATGCTTCGGCCCCTAATAATTATGCAGAACTGTTTCTGGATAACAACGGTTCAACCGGAACCACAAGGGCAATTATACTGCTGAACATCGGGGCAAGTGCTACCGATTACACACAGTATCAGTTCTCTGCTGCTGCTACTGGAATTACCGATCCTGCTGGCGTTGATGCATCTCCTACGCATACGCAATGCACTACGATTGGTGCTGTCATCACAGCTTTGAATGCGATTGATGGTGTGGTAGCACATCGTCTGCATTGCCCTGCTGACAGGTCGTTTAATACCGATGACTATATTGACATCGGAACTCCCGCAACTCCTACAGGTGGAGTACGCCTCAGTGGTTTGTGGCAGGAAATTGTATATGCCGATGCAAGCGAAGTCCTTACTTTTGCTTATCGCATTGGTATTCCTGAGAACATCAAAGGTAAGATTGGTCGTGGCAGGCTTGCTCTGCATAAGATCAGTTCTATTGCGACTCATACCGCAGGAGTTCTCAAAATATCGTATGATCCTGATGAAGTTGATGCGTCCAAGGAAGAGCCTATTCAGTCGATACTGTTGGGTTCAACTGGCGTTCAGACAACGAATCTTGATCTGACAACTTGCCCGCAGGTCTATAAAGGCCCGATCCTTATTGAGATAACTGGTTCGGCTCTTACGGCAGGTGTGACAACTACGAATGCACAGATTCAGTATTCCAGTTACGAACATTAATATATCGCCCCTTCCTTTCCGGGGCATCTCGCAAGGCAACGGAGTAGAGGTTCCTTGTTACCCTCTACTCCGACCTTGAGAGCACAGGAGGATTTATGAAGAGACTGATTTATCTTGCGATTATAGCTTTGGTTCTTTCGTCATATATCGCCTATGGTGTAGATCATAAGCCTTACAATAGCACGATGCCGGGGATGACTTACTTCGTGAAGGATAGTTCTTCGTCTGATGTTTTGGCTATCACGAATACGAACAATGAAATTGAGATGTGGTATCCATCGAAGGTTTATGTCTACTACGATACCGCTGCTGCAACAACCAGCACACTTACCCATGTGAAGGTAATACCTAGAGAATGGATTGCTCCTGATACGGTTACTACAAATGAATCTGGAACAGTATCCACGAATCATTTTCATGGTTCTATTACGAATACAACCTATTCTTATATGACTAATGTACTGTGTACGATTACGAATACTACCGGAGCTCAGATGAGCATGAGTGGTGCTAACCTTTCTGACATCTATATTCTTAAAGGCGACAAGCTCATATGGAATCTTGGCATAACAAATAGTTGCTGGCTTGGGATAACTGGTAAACGATAATAGGAGGGCAAGGCCATGAATCTAAAGGTACTTATTAGTACATGTTTCTTGGCTTTGCTTTTTGCTTTGCCAGTACATAGTGCTACTCCAAGGATAGATAATTACGCAAACTTCCAAACAGGTGCAGACAAAACGCAATGGTCTATCAGCACCAAAAATGGCAATACTCCGAATCTTAGATTCTACACCTATCAAGGAACAAGTGTATGGGACTCTACTGGATGGACTGCTAAATTTAAGTATGGTAAGAATAGCAGCACTACTATCATGTATGAGATAGTAGGAACTTCGTACACGAACTACATAGATTTTCAGGCAACTACAAATTCGTTTCCAAAACCATTTGATAAGTGGTATAGCGTAATCGAATTATCAAATGGAACTAATTATAATTCTCAACCAACAGGTTTAATTTCAGTAGAGAGAGGTGCTGAAGCAACAGCAGGCAGGATGGAATATTCATGGCCTACTATTAATTGGCTTAACTATTTATACTCTAACACCACCAACGGCCCATATCTTCCGGGTA
>Ga0268280_1002154_pt1 | contig 11920 bp, 9 predicted proteins | sample saktaG_9_FD_190139 | JGI IMG/M metagenome (GOLD analysis project Ga0268280, IMG submission 190139) | Saline water microbial communities from Sakinaw Lake, British Columbia, Canada - sak_2011_5_24_40m | ecosystem: Environmental > Aquatic > Non-marine Saline and Alkaline > Saline ...
TATTGAAGTAATTGACAATTATTTATACTATAAATTATAATCTAAATGGAATTTAAGCAAATGGAAAATACTAAGAAATATTGGAGGAAAACCAAACATAAATGTTATGTCAAATATGCAAGAAAAAAGAAGCTACCATAACTTTTACTAAAATTGTTGGAGTACAAAAAACAGAGATTCATCTATGTAAAGATTGCGCTCCTTTCTTTAGTGATAAATTTTCCATATTTCCTCTTCCCCAGTTTGATATTAATGATTTGCTAGCCGGCCTATTAAACGCTATAGACCTTTACCACAAAGAGGAAGGAATTATTGCGGGCAAAGAGGTAAAATGCAGTAATTGTCAATTAACCTATGATGAGTTTAAACGGTCTGGCAAATTAGGATGCAGTGTATGTTATTGCGATTTCAGAGAACAACTGACTCCTCTTTTAAGAAGATTGCATGGAAATAGTGAACATGTAGGGAAAATACCTCTACACTCCAAGAGTAAGTTTAATAAAATAAGAAAAATTAAACAATTGAGAAAGGAATTGCAGGAGCTGGTATTAGAAGAAGAATATGAGAAGGCAGCAAAGATAAGAGATGAGATATTAAAGCTTGAAGGAGCATTAAAGAAAAAAAATGCAAAATAAAGATAAGACTATAATATTGCAAAATTTGAAAGAATCTACTGCTGAATGGACCAATGGGCAAAGCCCTTTATCTGATATAGTAATAAGCTCAAGAATCAGATTGGCTCGAAATGTGGAAGGTATTCCTTTTTCGCCAAGGGCTGAAAAAGCCGAACTAAAGAATATATTTGAACTTAGTAGACAGATTAAAAAAGAAGATTCTCTTTTTAAGGATTCCAATATACTTTTATTAGATGAGTTGACTCTCCTGGAAAGTCAGTTTTTAGTGGAGAAACATTTAATCAGTATTTATCATGCCAGAGAGAAACGCCCTTATAGAGGTTGTATCTTTAATCAAAAAGAGACATTGAGTATAATGATTAACGAAGAAGACCATTTTCGAATTCAATATTTGCTTCCAGGTTTACAATTAAGCAATATTTGGAAACTTATTAATAAGATTGACGATATAATTGAAAAAAAGGTTACTTATGCCTTTAGCGAAAAAGAAGGATATTTAACTTCCTGTCCCACTAATGTAGGAACCGGAATGAGAGCTTCCGTAATGTTACACTTACCGGCATTAGCAATGATAAATGGTATAAATGATATATTGAAGGCCATATCTAAGATAGGTTATGTAGTGAGAGGATTTTATGGAGAGGGGACTGAAGTAATGGGAAATTTATTTCAAGTTTCCAACCAAATTACTTTAGGTCTTTCCGAAGAGGAAATTATTGACAACTTGGAAAAGGTTAATCAACAGATAATAAACAAGGAACAGAAAGTAAGAAGAGATTTATTTTCGAATTCTAAAAGTCAGTTGGAAGATCAAGCCTGGAGAGCTTATGGTATCTTAAGTAGTGCGCGCATTATATCTTCGGTGGAATCAATGGAACTTCTATCTAAATTAAGGTTTGGAGTAGAGTTAGGGATAATTCCTCATCCTGATTTAGGGACTTTAAATCAACTAATGTTATTGATTCAGCCTGCTTATTTACAAATGTTAGCTGGTAAAGATTTAAATCCTTTTGACCGAGATTTGCAAAGAGCGATATTGATTAGAAATAAAATTAGCGGATAGCGTTTAGCGTGGAGCGTATAGTTGCGGGCAGTAAGTGAAAGCGAGATAATAAATAAGTATCTCGTATCTCGTGAAGATGGTTAGCCGGTTAGCCAGTTTACCGGTTACCCGGTTGAAGAGTAAAATTCAGGTTGGTTAACTGTATCAACTAACTTTTATCTTGTAACCGAGAACCTATATTTGAAATTAAGTGCTAGAATTAACTGGCCAACTGGTTAACTGGCAAACAGGGTAACCGGATAACTAAATTAATTAGTTAATCGGTAAATCGGCCAATAAATATCTAGCTAACCGAGTAGTCTGAAAAATATTAGAGGAAACATGAATATTAAAATTACTTATCTAAGAGAAAGGATGTGTATAAAGAATGTTTAAAAGATATACCGAAAAAGCAAAGAAGGTTGTAATGATAGCTCAAGAAGAAGCAATAAACCTGAATCATGATTATATAGGAACCGAACATATTCTTATCGGCTTGATAAAAGAAGAAGAAGGAGTCGCATCTCAGGTTTTAAAACAATTAGGGGTGAATGCAGATAAAGTAATAGAAGAAGTAGAACAATTAGTAGGAAAAGGCGAGTATCAACAGGTTGATGAAATTGCCTTTACTCCCCGATCGAAAAAAGTCTTAGAATTAGCTTCTCAAGAGGCCACTCAATTAAAAAATAACTATATCGACACAGAACATATCTTGTTAGGGTTAATAAAAGAGAGAAGTGGAGTGGCAATAAGAATTTTAAGTGATTTAGGGGTTAATTTAGACAATGTTTATTCAGAGATTATGAAAATTCTAATGCAAAATGAAACACAAGGTTTTCCATCTGCTACAGAAAAGAGAACAACGAAGACTCCTGCTTTAGATGAATTTGGAAGAGATTTAACCAAATTTGCCCAAGAAGATAAATTAGATCCGGTTATTGGCAGGAGTGTGGAAATTCAAAGAGTGATACAAATTTTGAGTAGAAGAAAGAAAAATAATCCCTGCATAATAGGAGAGGCTGGAGTAGGGAAGACAGCTATTGTGGAAGGTTTGGCTCAAAAGATAAGCAATGGTGATGTTCCGGAAATATTAAAAGATAAAAGAATTTATTGCCTTGACTTAGCTTTAATTGTTGCTGGCACAAAATATCGAGGTGAATTTGAAAAGAGATTAAAGAAGATTGTCAAAGAGGTACAGGATTCAAATGATGTTATATTGTTTATTGATGAAATTCATACCCTGGTAGGTGCCGGAGCAGCTGAAGGAGCAATAGACGCTTCTAATATATTAAAACCTGCTTTAGCAAGAGGAGAACTTCAAGTTATTGGGGCAACTACTACCGATGAATACCGAAAATATATAGAAAAAGATGCTGCTTTAGAGCGCAGGTTTCAGCCCATTTATATTTCTGAACCCTCGATAGAAGAGACTGTTAAAATATTGCATGGACTTAGAGACAAGTATGAAGCTCATCATAAGATAAAAATTACCGATGAAGCCTTAGAGGCAGCAGCTCATTTGTCAGCTCGTTATGTTTCAGGCAGATTTTTACCGGATAAAGCTATTGATCTGGTAGATGAAGCAGCTTCTAAAATTAAATTACAAAATACTATTTCTCCGCCTGATATGAAAGAAGTGGAAATTAAATTAAGTAAGATAAAAAAAGAAAAGGAATCAGCAGTAAAGTTGCAGGAATTTGAAAATGCGGCACGCTTACGGAGTGAAGAAAAGAAGCTAGAATCTGAACTCCAGAAGGTGAAAGAAAAATGGGAGAAGGGGAGAAGAGTTAATAAAGTGGAAGTTATGGAAGAAGACATTGCAGAAATTGTTTCCAGTTGGACCGGGATTCCAATTTTTTCTCTTAAAGAAGAAGAAGCACAAAAATTACTTCGAATGGAAGATGAATTACATAAAAGGATAATAGGACAGGATGAGGCTATAATATCCATTTCTAAAGCCATAAGAAGAGCTCGAGCTGGCATGAAAAACCCTAAGCGCCCCATCGGTTCTTTTATATTTTTAGGTCCTACCGGAGTGGGTAAAACAGAATTAGCCCGCACCTTAGCTGAATTTCTATTTGGTGATGAAAATGCCTTAATTAGTTTAGACATGTCAGAATACATGGAAAAATTTGCTGTTTCAAGATTGGTTGGAGCACCTCCCGGCTATGTGGGATACGAAGAAGGAGGTCAATTGACTGAAAAGGTAAGGAGAAAACCTTATTCGGTCGTGTTGTTAGATGAAATAGAGAAAGCCCACCCTGATGTCTATAATATATTACTGCAGATTTTTGAAGATGGCAGATTGACTGATTCTCAGGGAAGGGTAGTAGATTTTAAAAATATAGTAATTATTATGACTTCCAATGTGGGAGCAACTTTAATTAAAAAGGGAGCTACTTTGGGATTTAGAGGAGCCAATGATTCTGAAGAGATGTCTTATAAAGAAATAAAGGATAAGGTTATGGGAGAGTTACACAAAACATTTCGGCCGGAATTCTTAAATCGTATCGATGAGTTGATAGTCTTTAAACCTCTTAACAGGGAAGAGATTAAAAAAATAACTGGTTTAATGTTGAATGAGGTAAAAAAATTATTGGAAGAACAGAAGATTGATCTTGATACGACTGAGGAAGCTAAAGAATTATTGGCTAAAGAGGGTTATGATCCAAATTTTGGAGCTCGTCCTCTAAGAAGGACTATCGAAAAGTTGATAGAAAATCCCATTTCTGAAAAGATATTAGCCAGTGAATTTAAAGAGGGTGATTGTGTGCTGGTTGAGGCAAAGGACGGAAAAATAATGTTTTCTAAGAAGAAATAATCAGATTAAAATAAAGGAGTTAAAATGAGCAAAGAAGGAAAGGCTATTTTTCGTTGTCAGCAATGTGGTTATGAATCTTCTCGATGGTTAGGACGCTGTCCTGACTGTGATGGATGGAATACCTTAATTGAAGAAGTGCTTAGAGAGGAGAAGAAATATTCTCTTCACCCCGAAGAGCATTCTATACCTTTACCCATTAGTAAAATAGAAATAGAAGAAGGCAAAGAAAGGTATAAAGTAGGAATTTCGGAGTTTGATAGAGTATTGGGTGGGGGGATTGTCCCTGGTTCTCTAATATTAGTCGGGGGAGAACCGGGTATCGGAAAATCTACCCTTCTTTTGCAAATAGCCAATTCTTTAAGCAGTAAATATGGAATAATATTATACATTTCTGCAGAAGAATCTCTTTATCAGATTAAATTAAGAGCTTGCCGGTTAGGTACTCTTGCGGAAAAGCTTTTTTTAGTCTCTGATACCGATATAGAGGAAATAAAAAAACATATCAATGCTATTAAGCCTAAGGTGGTAATAATAGATTCTATTCAAACTATTAATGATTATGAGATTAGTTCTTCGCCTGGAAGCATTAGTCAGGTAAGAGAATGTACTGCTAAACTAATGCGATTGGCCAAGAGTAAAGAAATTTCTATCTTTATTATCGGGCACGTAACTAAAGGAGGAACATTGGCTGGACCTAAGGTTCTTGAGCATATAGTAGATACCGTCTTATATCTGGAAGGCGAACAATACAATATTTATCGGATACTTCGTTCTACAAAAAATAGATTTGGCTCAACTAATGAATTGGGAATATTTAAAATGGGAGAAAAAGGATTGGTAGAGGTATTAAATCCATCTGAATTGCTTCTTTCGGAAAAACCTTCTCATGTTTCCGGTTCAGTGGTGGCAGCTACTTTCGAAGGTAGTAGGCCATTGTTGGTGGAAATGCAAGCTTTGGTAAGTTATAGCAATCTGGGCATCCCTCGAAGAATGACTACCGGTGTAGATTATAATCGAGTTTTACTTATCTTAGCGGTTCTCGAAAAAAGATTGGGTTATTCTCTACACTCTCAAGATGTTCATGTAAATGTTGCCGGCGGGATAAAGGTATTAGAACCTGCTTTAGATCTGCCCATTATTGTAGCCATAGCTTCAAGTTTTAAAGATGTTCCGATTGATCCTGCTACAGTCATATTTGGAGAAGTAGGACTGGCTGGAGAGGTTAGAATGGTGAATCAAGTAGAAAAAAGAATACAAGAAGTACTAAAAATGGGATTTAAAAGATGTATTATTCCTAAGAGCAATTTAAAAAATCTAAGTAACTTTCCATCAAAAAATGATTTGGAAATTATAGGAGTAAAGACGGTTCAAGAAGCTATAAATCTTACCCTTAACTAAATTCGTATTGCGTATTGCGTATTGCGTATTGCGTGAATATGGTTAGCCGGTTAGCCAGTTTACCGGTTACCCGGTTGAAGAATTAAAGTCAGGATGGTTAACCGTATCAACTAACTTTTATCTTTTAACTGAGAACCTATATTTGAAATTAACGACTAGAATTTACTAGCCAACTGGTAAACAGGGTAACTGGGTAACTAAATTAATTGGTCAATCGGTTAATTACATAATTTGTTAACTAATTAGGTTAGATTATAAATCCCTAAAGTAGAGATTCTTTCTTTTTCTTTTTCAATTATTTCATCAAAATCTAAGTTCAATACACTACATATTGCTGCGGTGTAAAAAAGGCTGGAACCTAACTCTGTTTCCACAATTTCTTTACAGCTATCACATAGTGAACCCCTTAGGTGGTTATCCATAAATTTATGAATTTCTGTTAATTTTGTATTCAAAGGGATAGTTTGTTTCCCTGCTCTAATTTGTACACAACCACACTGAGTAACTGCTTTGGCGATTGCTCGAATTGCTCGAGCATTAGATTCTTGATATTTGGTTAATACATCAATGATACTACGATGCTGAATTAAGAATTGGTCAACTCTATTTTGAAAAGTATCCATGTTACTTTTATCCATAATTACAACCCCCAAATACATTTTGTATAAATGAGTTTATCGACAGGCAAAGTGTATTTATATTGAAAATCTTTGATTTTATTATACTTACAGGTTAATCTCTTTGTCAAGAAATATTTATTTAGTCGATAGCAAATAGTCGTTAGTGAATAGTAATTCGTATTGCGTATTGCGTATTGCGTATTGCGTGAAGAGAAATCCAGAATTCAGTAGTAAGGGAACGATGCATTGTACCCAAAGTAGGACAGGCGTTCCCCGTTTTCACAGAGCCTGTCCTCGTGAAAACGGGGAACAGGCCCGCCTGTCTATTAGTTCCGATTTATCTTTGTTAAGCTAAAAAGCTAAAGCTAAAAACCAAAAACCATAATTATTTTTTAAGAATTCAGAAGTCAGATGAAGATACACTAAAAATATACTCTTATAATTTAAAACAATTCTAATTACTGAATTCTGGTTCCTGACTTCTATTTCCTAACTCGATAATAGATACTTTCTTTTGGATAGTGTAAACTTTAGTGGGGTACTTTAAGAAAGAAAAGAATAGCTATCACTTTTGTTTTCTATCTATTTTTCTATAGTTTTTTCTTCACGCGATACTCAATACGCAATACGCAATACGAAGTAAATTCTTATTTTGACAGAAATAAAGGAGCATGTTATAATTTATTTGGTTTTAAGGCGAATAACTCAAGAGCTTGAAGATTTAATTTTTAACTAAATTGGTTAATTGCAGGCCTAAGTACCGAAATTAATAAAATTAAACCACTATTTATAAAACGCAATTTGCGTAACCTAAAAAAGAGAGGTGATAATTCTACAATTTTTTATAAATAAAATAGCGCATAGAAGGAGGAATTTACTATGCCAGCAAAAAGAATTTTAAGATTTACATTTATTATTGCTGGCGCAGTGATAGGCTACGGGGTATATAATAAATTCTATTTTATTCCTGACTCATACATTTATTATGATATTTTATTCAAGATTTTTGTAATAGTTGGAGGAGGAGCGTTTGGTTTTTTATCCTCCCTTTTGTTTAACACAAAAATCCAGCGTTTATTTTCTGAAATTATTTGCTATTTACAAAAAATACCCGCTCAAAGCTTTGCTGCTGCCACAATTGGATTAATTATTGGTCTTGTGATTGCTAATTTATTGGCTTATTCACTCTCGTTTATTCCTATAATTGGCTCATATCTTCCCATCATATTAAGCATAATAATGGGAGCCTTAGGGATAAACATAGGAATTACTAAAAAAGAAGATATAATAAATTTTTTTGGAAATTTTAGAAATTTTAACAAAACAAGAAGAAAAGAAAATATTAAAAGTTTTATCCACCCTAAAATTTTGGATACAAGTGTAATTATTGACGGTCGTATTTTAGACATTTGCCAGACAGAATTTTTAGAAGGTGAACTTATAATTCCCCGTTTTGTTTTAGCTGAACTTCAGCATATTGCTGACTCTTCAGATTCTTTAAAAAGGAATCGAGGGCGCCGAGGTTTAGACGTACTCAATAAAATGTCTAAAATTAAAAAGAATAGGGTAAGGATTGTTGGAAAAGACTACAATGAACCAAAAGAAGTTGACGCCAAGATAGTTAGACTTGCCAAAGACATTAAAGCCAAAGTAATAACCAACGATTATAATCTAAATAAAGTTGCTCAGCTTGAGGGCATTCCTGTTTTAAATATCAACGATTTAGCTAACGCTCTAAAAGCAGTTATTTTGCCTGGTGAGGAACTAAATACACAAATAATAAAGGAAGGCAAAGAACCAGAACAAGGAATTGCTTATCTTGACGACGGTACTATGATAGTAGTTGAAGATGGATACAAATATATTGGGAAAAAAGTGAGTATTTTAGTTACTAGTATTTTGCAAACTCCTGCAGGCAGGATGATCTTTGGCAGGGTAAAAAATGTGATGGATAGAAAATCTGTTGAACTTAAAAATGTAGTTAGATTATCTTCGAGAAAATGAAATTCGTATCTAGTGCTCTGTCAACTAAGGAAAGTATAGTTTTGTCATTGCGAGGAGCAAAGCGACGAAGCAATCCCAAGAAATATAACATACTTTATTTAACAGAGCACTAGTATCTCGTGAATCGTATCTCGTTAAGAATTAGCAATATATTTGCCTGGTTAATTTTTTTGATTTTAACTGGTTAACTGGCAAACTGGATAACCGGGTAACTAATAAACAAGGCGACCAATTAACTAAAATAAATTAAGATTTGAAATGGAACAAAAAGATGTCTTTAAAGATATACAATACCATGACCCAAAAAAAGGAAGAGTTTATTCCCTTAAAAAATGGAGAAGTTGGTATGTACGTTTGCGGTCCTACAGTGTACAACTATATTCATATAGGGAATGCCCGACCTTTTATAATCTTTGAAGTAGTTAAAAGATTTTTAAATTTTAAGGGTTATAGGGTAAAATACATTCAAAATATGACTGATATAGATGATAAAATGATAAATAAAGCAAAAGAATTAAAGATTACAGTTTCAGAATTAGCGGAGAAATTTATAGCGGAGTATTTTATTGATGCCGATTGCCTTAATATAGAAAAAGCTGATGTTCATCCTCGAGCAACTGAACATATAAGGGAGATAATAGAACTGGTAAAGGGTTTACTAGAAAAAGGATATGCTTACGAAATTGACGGGGATATATTTTTTAGTGTATCTAAATTTAAAGATTATGGAAAGCTTTCCGGCCAAAACATCGAAGAATTAAAATCGGGCGCCCGAGTAGAAGTAAATGAAAGAAAGAAAGAAGCCATTGATTTTGCCTTGTGGAAAAAAGCGAAGGAAGGAGAACCCTCATGGGAGAGCCCTTGGGGGAATGGAAGACCTGGCTGGCATATTGAATGTTCAGCTATGTCGATGAAATATTTAGGAAAAACTTTTGATATTCATGCTGGAGGGTCAGACCTGGTTTTTCCTCATCATGAAAATGAAATTGCCCAAAGCGAAGCTTATACTAATCAACAGTTTGTAAGATACTGGATGCATAATGGTTATCTTTGTTTAAATAATCAAAAAATGTCTAAATCTTTAGGGAATATAATGAAAGTGAGAGATATTTGCCAGAAATATAAAGGAGAAGTAATTCGATATTTTATTCTTTCGGCTCATTATAGGAGTCCTCTTGATTTTAGTGAGGAGCAGCTCCAGCAAGCTCAGAGTAGTTTACAAAGATTAGATAATGTAATGTTTAATGTAAAGCATCTATTAAAACAAGATGACTTTAGAAATTCTAAAAATAAAGATGATGAATTGATCTTAGAAAAAAGAAAAGAAAGTGAGTTAAAATTTATAGAGGCCATGGATGATGATTTTAATACTCCCGTTGCTCTTAGTCATCTCTTTGGTTTTACCAGGGAGACAAACATCTATCTGAGCTCTCCGGACTTAAAAAATAAAGAAGTGCTTGAGGGAATTCTTAAATTTTATCAAAAATTAGCTGGTGAAATATTAGGTATTTTTAAAGATATAGGTCAAGAAGAAAGTTTCGAGCAAGAGATTATAAAATTAATTGAGCTGAGGGAAAATGCGAGAAAAGAAAGAAATTGGATTGAATCGGATCGGATTAGAAATAAATTGCAGGAAAAAGGAATACTTCTCGAGGATACGCCTAGCGGGGTGAGGTGGAAAAAAACTAAATAGCGTATAGCGTATAGAAATATAGTAATAAGTAATGAGTAATTAGTGACAAGTTACTGGTTACAAGTTTCAAGTTTGAAAAAAAGCAGGAGTGTATTGCGTCAGTATTAAACTAAAAACTTAAAACGAAAAGTGAAAAACCATAATTCAAAATTCAAAACTTTTTCTTTAGTTTTAAGTTTTAATTTTTGGTTTTGCGTTTTTAGCTTTAAACTTTACGCTCTGATACCATTCACTAATGATTAATTTAACCAACCAACTAACTAGTCCTATATGAAATGCGATATACGACATACGAGATACGGGCAGTAAAATACGCTATATAAGATTTCCAAGGAGGATTAATTAATGGGGTTAAAAGAAGGGGAAAAGGGTTTTATTAATTGCCGGAATTATGATGATGAAGAGCTCGTTGACTTAGCTTGCCAAGGAGATTTATTGGCAGAAGAATATCTGATTAATAAGTATAAGAAATTAGTCAAAATAAAAGCTCGCTCATATTTCTTGATCGGTGCTGATACGGAAGATATCATTCAGGAAGGAATGATTGGACTTTACAAAGCAGTTAGAAATTATCAATTTAAGAAGCTTTCCTCTTTTAAAGCATTTGCGGAATTGTGCATTACTCGACAGATTATTACAGCTATAAAAAGTGCTACCCGACAAAAGCACATACCTTTAAATTCATATATATCTCTTAATAGACCAATTTATAATGAGGATTCTGATAGAACCTTATTAGATATTGTAGATAATATAAACATAAATGATCCTCAGGACTTATTTTTAAATAGTGAAAAATTAAATAATCTTAAAGCGAGAATAAAAAAAATATTATCAGACTTAGAGAGGGATGTTTTAGAATCTTATTTAGATGCTAAGTCTTATCAAGAAATTGCAGTTGACTTGGGAAGACATGTAAAGTCAATAGATAACGCCTTACAAAGGATAAAAAGGAAGTTAGAATTAATCACGAAATAATTTTTAAAAATATTGACTTAGCTATAAAAAGTAATTATAATGTGTAAGATTGCCGATGTAGCTCAGTTGGCAGAGCAGCTGATTTGTAATCAGCAGGTCATCCGTTCGAACCGGATCATCGGCTCCAGATAACAAATAATAGATATGTATCTCGCTAGAATTAGTTACCTGGTTAGTGGTTAGTTAGTTACCTGGTTAGATAGTTAAGAGAATAGAAGGAAGATACCAGGAACTAAAATAGATTCGCATCTTGCGAGGAAGATAAGAGTCGGAAGAAAAAATATTAAATAGCATATATTATATAAAATTAGTATTAAACCAGCTAACTAAGTAACTAACTAACCGATAATGTAAACGATATACGAAATGCGAACGACGAGGTACGAAAATAATGGGGAGGTACCAAAGTGGTTAAATGGAGCGGACTGTAGATCCGTTGGCTGAACGCCTTCGAAGGTTCGAACCCTTCCCTCCCCACCACTCTGAACGCTATGCCCGCGTAGCTCAGTTGGAAGAGCGCATCCTTGGTAAGGATGAGGTCACCGGTTCAATTCCGGTCGTGGGCTCCAGCTAAGTAAATAGGTATAAAAATATTGTTTTTTTATTTAAGGAGGAAAAATCAAATGGCAAAAGAGAAATTTGTAAGAACTAAACCCCATGTTAATGTGGGTACTATCGGCCATGTAGACCATGGCAAAACAACCTTAACCTCAGCAATCACTAAATATT
>Ga0268280_1002157_pt1 | contig 11901 bp, 12 predicted proteins | sample saktaG_9_FD_190139 | JGI IMG/M metagenome (GOLD analysis project Ga0268280, IMG submission 190139) | Saline water microbial communities from Sakinaw Lake, British Columbia, Canada - sak_2011_5_24_40m | ecosystem: Environmental > Aquatic > Non-marine Saline and Alkaline > Saline ...
GACGAGGGGTGGGAAACGATTTTTTCGGAATGGTTAAAAGGGAGTCGGTTACATAAAGAAGATGCGGTTTTTGTTTTTTCGGTCGGGGGCGGTAATGCTGAAAAAAACATAAGTAAAAATCTGGTATTGGCGCTCGAATATGCCAGATCGGTTAAATCAAAGATTTTGGGTATTGTTGGGAGGGATGGTGGTTTTACTGCAAAGGTAGCGGATGCTTGTGTCATAGTTCCTACGGTAAATCCTGATACGGTGACTCCTCATTCTGAGGCTTTTCAAGGGGTGATATGGCATCTGATCGCATCAGACCCAAGGCTTAAAGTTGTTGAAAACAAATGGGAATCTACCAATAAAAAGCAAGGAGTTAAATAAAATGGCGATTTTCTTAGATACAGGAGTTGTTAAAGAGGCGGAAAGATTCATGAAAATGGGAGTTATACGCGGTGTTACTACTAATCCTACTATATTGTTTAAGGCTGGGGTAACTTCAGGCAAGAAGGGGATAAAGGTCAGAACTATTGAAATCTCAAAGATAATTGCCCCATATCCTTTATCTGTTGAGGTTACGACTAACGAATATGGCAAGATGATTGATCAGGCGCAGGAATATGCAGGGTGGGCCAAGAATATTAACGTGAAAATTACTATCCATGGGCCAAATGGCGAGACTGAGAACCTGGAAGCTATACATGAACTTTCATCAAAATATAAGATAAGCATTAATGCTACCGCTATGATGAGCGCCCAGCAATGCCTACTTGCTGCAATGGCAGGAGCTGAGTATGTATCTCTTTTTGGAGGCAGGGTTAATAATATGGGTTATAATTCTTGTTCTGAAATTAGTAAGCTTAGGTGTGTTCTTGACAGACAAAAGTTAAGCTCAAAGATCATTATAGGTTCCACTAGAGAGGTTCTTAATGTTCTGGAGTGGCTGGAGGCTGGCGCGGATATCGTTACTGTTATGCCGGAGATACTTAATGGCATGATTGTTCATCCGTATTCTAAGGAAACCGTGCAGATGTTTCTGCGGGATGCCGCTAAAACCGAAGGGTTGTTATAAGAAAAGGGGACTGATATGCTTGACTTGGAAAAACGGAGATTAGCTTTAAGAACAAAATTGAGAAGCCGCAAACCGGTTTTTGCAGCTTGGACTTCGCTTTATCATCCTTCAATAACAGAGATTTTTAGCCGTTCGGGTGTCGATTTTATCGGAATAGATATTGAGCATAGCACTATAAGCCAAGAGCAATCTCAACGGATCATTGCGGCAAGTCAAGCTTCGGGTTCATTATGTCTGCCAAGGGTGGCTTCGCATAATATGGAGATGATAAAAAGGCTTCTGGATTCCGGGGCTGACGGTATCATAGTTCCTATGGTTAATACCGCGCAGGAAGCCCGAGATATCGCATCTTGGTGTAAATATCCGCCTAAGGGAAAGCGCAGTTTTGGGATTTCCCGTGGGCAGGGGTATGGTTTTGATTTTGAAAGTTATATAAAAAAGTGGAATTCTGTATCTTCGTTGATAGTTCAGATAGAATCTATATCCGGAGTTGAAAATATCGAAGAGATTATCAATATAGAAGCTATTGATGGAGTAATGGTTGGCCCTTACGATCTTTCAGGTTCGCTAAATATTCCCGGGAAACTCGATCATCCAAAAGTCCGCGAAGCGGCAAAACGAGTTATTGATGCCTGCAGGAAAATTGGAAAGGCCTGCGGAACACAGCTTGTTGAACCTGATGTCGCGCAAATTAAGAAGGCTTTAGACCAAGGTTATACTTTTATAGTGCTTTCTTCGGATGTTTTTTTGCTTTGGAAATGGGCGGATAGGATGCAGGGGTTTATTCATAAGAATAGGAAATAATAGATGGAATGTAAGGTTATTGTTCTTGATTTTGATGGTGTTGTTGTTGAGTCAAACGAGATAAAGAATCGTGCGTTTTCGGAAATGTTTAGCGGGTATTCTAGATATGAAGAGATTATGCAGTATCATCGTTCGCATAATCATGTGTTCCGGCAGGATAAGTTTAGGCATATATTGGGTAATATTTTGGGGCAGTCGTTTCAGGATTCGGACATCTTAAAAATGGCTGATAAGTTCTCGCAGTTAACGAGGCAGAAAATTATCGAGTGCCCTTTGGTTAAAGGCGCGGAGAATTTTATTGTTTATTTTTCATCAAAGTTCCCTTTATACATTGCATCCGCTACCCCTACGGATGAATTAAAATTAATAGTAGAAAGTCGGAAATTAAACGGATATTTCAAGGGTATTTATGGTGCGCCGACAAATAAGGCACAAATGTTTGATGAGATTTTTAAAAAAGAAAAAATAAGCCCGGATGATTTAGTGTTTATCGGCGATAGCAAGGAAGACCACGATGTCGCGGTTAATCTTGGGCTCCAATTTATTGGCAGAATTAACGGTAACAATTTTCAAGATGTTAAGGTGTTAAGTTTTAAAGATTTATCCGAAATAAAGTCTTTTGTTATGGGAAGCAATTAAAATTATCGGCAATGTGCTTCAACTTGATATTCAAAACAGTAAATTGTATAAGGAGCGGGAATGGATTATTTGTCGGAATTATTTAACTTAAAGGGGAAAGTCGCGGTTGTCATCGGGGCCGGAGGTTTTCTCTGTAGTGAAATGGCTCGGTCTCTTGCAAAGGTTGGGGTCAAAGTGGCTATTTTGGATAAAAATGTGGAAACGATAAAAAAGACTGCAGCGGATATTAAGGCCTCTGGCGGTGTGGCTTTGGATTGTGTTATTGATGTTGTTGATAAAAATAGCCATAAAAGTGCTCTTGATAAGGTTGTTAATGAATTCGGAAACGTGAATATTTTAATCAATGGCGCAGGGATTAATGCTCCGACTCCTTTTCTTGATATTAAACTTGAAGAATGGAATTCGATATTGGCTGTTCATGTAACCGGAACTATGCTTGGATGCCAGGTTTTTGGCGAGCATATGATTAAGAACAACGGTGGGTCGATTATTAATATGTCTTCGGCATCTGCCGGACCTGCGTTATCAAAAGCATTTACCTATTCTGTTGCTAAAGCCGGCATCAAGAATTTGACACAAAATTTGGCCCGGGAATGGGCTCCCTATAATGTAAGAGTCAATGCGCTGAGGCCGGGATTTTTTCCTACAGAATGGAGCATGAAGAATTTTATCGATCCAAGCAGAGAGAAGGCCATATTGGGGCATACTCCGATGAAACGGTACGGAAGGCCTCAAGAGTTGACGGGAGCTGTGCTTTGGCTTTTATCAGATGCTGCGAGTTTTGTTACTGGGGTAGAAATTAAAGTTGACGGCGGATTTTCTTGTATGACAATTTAACTCTGTAAAAATAAATATTAATCAAGTTTATATTTTTGGGAACATATTATGGAAGAAAAGAAGCAGTCAGTGGTTGATGTTATACTAGTAAATCCAACGCGCGTAGGCATCGATTCATATTGTACCCCGCCTTTACATTTGATGTACTTAAAGAGAGCTCTGAATAATTGTGGTTATTCAGCTTGTATTATTAATGTCCATGAAATTTTCTGTAAGGCGATTGGTAAATACGATAATTTCCTGACATGTTTGGATCAAAAACAAAAAATTGAAGATCAGGCAATTACAGACATTCTAAATTTAGAAGCTAGGTTAATTGGGATTGGTGGAGTGTGCCCCTCTTATAAGTTTAGCGAACGACTTGTAGTAGCTATAAAAGCCAAAAAGAAAATCCCGATTATTATTGGCGGTTCACTTGGGCTTCCGTTAAAAGAGTTGTGGTTTAAACATACGGATGTTGATTTTTTATGTGAAGGTGACGGTGAAACACTTATTGTAGAACTTATAAAAAACCTTTCCAATTCTGAGAAATTGCATCAAATCCCTGGCTTATATTGGAGAAATAATTTAACATGGAAGGGTAATTTACCCCAGTTACCGTCTAATCTCGATTATGTTATTACTCCTGATATTAGGGATGTTGACTATGAATTTTACATGTCAACTCTTAAGCGTTGGATTAATGCTACGCTACCTAGAGAACATCAACTCACAGAGACAAATCGGGTCTGGCCAGTTGTATTAACACGAGGTTGCATATATAATTGCTTATTTTGTTTTCATTTTAACAGAAAACATAGATGTCATTCTATAAAATATATAGTTGATCACCTCAAGAACCTTAAGAACGAATTTGGTGTAGATGTTATAATGACATGGGATGATTTAATTATGGCGAATCCAAAATGGTTTATGACGCTTTGTGATGTTTTAGCGGAAAACTCGCTTGGAATAAAGATATTTTCTTCGGGAGGCAAAGCAAACCTTATCACTGAAGAAATGGCAATAAAGATGGCGAGGGCAAATTTTTTTAGAATCAGTTATGGTATTGAAAGTGGGAGTCAGGAAATATTAGATGAGATGAAAAAAAATGCATCTGTTGAAGATAACAAAAGAGCGATAGAAGTTACAACAAATGTAGGAATTTTTGTTCATATTAATATGGTATTGGGAATGCCGAGTGAAACAAGAAAGACCTTACGCGAAACCGAAGATTTTTTAATAGATGTCGTAAGTCGAAATAGTTTGAATATGAGTAATATATCTTGTTCATATGCGACCGGCTATCCAGGAACCCAACTTTTTGATTTAATGATAGCTAAAGGCTTGGTTGGGGACTTGAGAGAGTATGTCTTTAATATACAAGGGGTTGGAACACCTGAACCAATTTTATGTAAGTTATCAAAAGATGAACTTGAATATTTTGTTTTCCGACTTCGGTTAAGAATAAATAATAACTATTATTCTAAGCGAGGAGATTATGTGCATAAAATTGCTAATGTTTTTCTTTATAATCGGTTCTCTTATAAAGCAAGAAGATGTTTTTCATATAACATAAAAAACGCTATCCGAAAATTTATGAAATAAATAGATAGATGGTAGCTTCCTACTATAATAAAAGGGGGAGGGGATGAAGATTGTAAAGACCGTAGTGGTAACTGGAGGAAGCAGCGGAATAGGTGCTTCAATCTCGCGAGCATTTTATAATAAAGGATATTTCGTTGTAATCGGTTCAAGACACGATAATGGCTTAGTGAAAGAATTTAAAGGTCGTGGTAAATTCAAAATGACAGACGTTAGCGATATGCGACAATTATTTTCATTGGTAAAAACCGCTATTGATTGTACTGGTAGGATTGATATTATGGTAAATAACGCTGGCTTATCGGAGTGGCGCTCACTTGATAATGTTGACGAGGCTTTTTGGAATAGAATGATAGACATAAATTTAAAAGGTACTTTTTTTGGGTGCCGTTATGCAGCGGCTTATCTTAAGTCAGGAGGAGGAATTATTAATATTTCAAGCTTGGCAGGAAAGCGTGGTAGTGCAAATAACTCCGTATATTGCGCTTCCAAATTTGGAGTTAACGGTATAACGCAATCTCTAGCTAAAGAACTTGGCCCCAAGGGGATTAGAGTTAATGCGGTATGTCCTGTTTATGTTAGAACTAAAGGCCTGCTTGGTGCACTCAAGGATAAGAATTCTCCTGCGCATGGAGAAAGCGTTGCAGAATTCCTCGATGATTTCGCACAAACTCAAAGCGCGCTTAAGTATTTACCTAAAGCGGATGAAATCGCCAGAGTTTGTTTATTTTTGGCTTCTGAAGAGTCTTCGCCCATCACTGGGCAATGTATTAATGTAGATTGTGGAGTACTACCACAATGAAAAGAAAAATAATAGCAATCATACCAGCTAGGATGGCCGCATCGCGTTTTCCGGGTAAACCGATCGCTAAAATACTTGATTTACCCATGATTGAGCATGTTAGAAGAAGAGTAAGTTTATGTAAGCAAATTAATGAAGTTTACGTCGCTACTTGTGATGATCAGATTAGAGAGGTAGTAGAAGGGTTTGGCGGGAAGGTGTTGATGACCTCCAAAAAACACGAGAGATGCACGGATAGGATTGAGGAAGCGGCAAGGGGTTTAAAGGCGGATATTATTGTAAATGTCCAGGGTGATGAACCGCTGATTATGCCTAATGCGCTTATGCGTCTTGTCAGCCCATTTGAAAAAGATGGCAGGATTAAAGCCGCTTGTTTGATTTATCCGATTACTAAGTTAGAGGATCTTGAGGATTTAAATACCGTTAAGGCGGTTATGGATAAAAATAGCTTTGTTATGTTTTTTTCCAGGTCGGCTATTCCTAATTTTAAGAGAGGTGAAAAACCACGCTTATTCGAACAATCCGGGGTTATGGCTTATCAGAAAGAATTTTTACATGAATATTCTAAATTACCCCAAACTCCTTTAGAGCGAGCAGAATCTATTGATATGTTAAGGATACTAGAGCATGGCTATAGAGTTCGTGGGATTATTGTGAACAATTCAACCATAGAAGTGGATCTGCCAGAACATATTATAAAAGTTGAGGATACTATTCTTGGCGATAAAACGCAAAGAGAGTATTATAATAAAATATTAACTTTATGAAAACCTTAATATGCGTAACATTATCAACTTTTGCAGAATTTGATAAGAAGCCGCTTCAACTTTTGCAGGAAAGTGGAAATAAATTTTTATTAAATACCTCAAACCGACGGATGACAAAAGAAGAAGTTATAGATAGAGCTAAAAATGCCGTAGTTGTTATTGCGGGGATAGAACCCTATGATAAGCATGTGTTAGATAAGCTTGATAAATTAAGGTGTATAAGTCGTTGCGGTGCCGGAATTGATAATATAAATCTTGAAGTAGCAAAAAACAAAGGGATCGTGATCAAAAATACCCCCGATGTCGTAACTCTACCTGTAGCTGAGTTGACGATAGGCATGATCTTTGATTTACTGAAAAGATTAACTTATTACACTCAAACAATGAGATTACGTATATGGGAAAAAATAGAAGGTGGTTTACTTTCAGGAAGAAAAGTCGGAGTTTTAGGGTTGGGTAGGATTGGAAGAAAAGTCTCTGAAATGCTTATGAGATTAGGTGCTATTGTTTATGGGTTTGATTTATACCCGGATGTTTCTTGGGCAGATAAAAATAAAGTGCAAATAGTTTCTAAAAATTTCATTCTAAAAAAGTGTGACATTATAACTATTCATATTGCATCGCAAAAAATTGAGGATTATATTATTGGCAAAAAAGAAATAGAAGTGATGAAAAAAGGTGCTTTTTTAGTAAATACTTCTAGGGGGAAATTTCTCGATGAAATAGCCCTATATGATGCCTTAAAATCAAATCATTTGGGTGGAGCTGCTTTGGATGTATATTCTCAAGAACCGTATGATGGTCCCTTATGTGATCTGAATAATGTTGTATTAACTCCTCATATAGCCACATTAACTAGGGAATCAAGGACATTAATGGAAATAGAAGCCGTGAAGAATGCAATTGATTTCCTTAAAATGGGTGCAAAAAGAGATAAAAGCTAGCAAGCCGTATTAAAATTAACTTCTATTGGTGCTGTTAATAGTTTTACCAAAAAAATTACGAGTTTGATTGTATTTTGTTGGATATTGCAAGGTTGACATATAGGAAGTGGGCTAGATTAATAGAAAAATAATTTATGAGTAAAGTTTAGCTGAGGGGGGTGCATTGAAATGATTATGGATAAAATAATTAATAATTTGCAAATGTTTTATTTTAAAACAAGTATATTTATAAATGGCCTTAGAGGCTTACCGGCGCAATCTGCTAAAGACATTATAATTTTTAAATCTATTTTTAATCATTTTCCTAACAAAAAAATTACTGTTTTTGAGTGGGGCAGTGGTTTTAGTACGATTTATTATGCACAATATTTAAAGAAAAAGGGCTTATTTTTGCAATGGCATACTATTGACAACAATAAGGTTTGGCATGATAAAGTTGTTTCAATGGTTAAAAGCAAGGGGCTCGATGTTCATGTCATTCTTTATCTTAAAGAATTTTTACCTTTTTGGATGAAACCGGGATGGGGTAAGATTCCGCCGCCATGTGGGGAGTTTGTACCCAAAACGCATAATGAACTCGAATATATTAATTTTCCCAAAGCACTTGGTGTAAAATTTGACATAGTTATTGTGGATGCGCGCTTTAGAAGGCATTGCTTAAAAGTAGCCAAAGAAGTGCTTGCTCCAGAAGGGGTGATTGTTTTACATGATGCTCAAAAACCGCATTATCATCAAGGATTAGAAGATTTCACACTAAGGAGTTTTTATGATACCGGCTCTTGGTATCCGTTTCAGAAAAAACCAAATAAAATTTGGGTTGGAAGCATGACGAATCGAAATATTTTAAATATACTAAAACCATTTGCATCCAAGATGCAATAAGAAAACTTTTTAATATGTTGGTATGCACTAGATTTACAAAATAGACATTAGCTTTAAAAAAGAATAGTAGGTTTTTGAGTTTTTAAGATGATTATGATAATTTGGTTTAAAGACAAGATTAATAAAAAGGAGGTATAATGAGAATTTTTAGTGAATCCATTTTTCAGGAATATTACCGCAAACATCCATTAATACTGGTTGATGTGGGTGCAAGCGGCGGATTAGAGCCGCATTGGAGATCTGTCCAAAAGTACCTCCATGTAATCGGCTTTGAACCGGATCCCAGGGAGTTTTCTAACTTACAGAAACAACAAAATAATATGGTTAAATATTTAAATATTGGTTTGTACCAAGAGAAAATGGCGGTTACTTATTATCTTTTGCGTAAACAGCAGACTTCTTCTATGTTTAAACCAAATCGGGAGTTTTTAGACAAATTTCCTGAGGCTGAACGTTTTGATATTATGCGGGAGGTAAAAATAGAGGTTGATAGTTTAGATTCACAGTTTCTTATAAATAAAATTAATACTGCAGATTTTATTAAAATCGATACTCAGGGTAGCGAATTGTTTATTTTACAAGGAGCAGAAAAGACTATTAAAGAGCATGTGTTAGGGTTGGAGATTGAAGTAGAATTTACTGAGTTATATCAAAATCAGCCCTTGTTCAGTGATGTTGATAATTTTGTTAGAAAACAAGGATTCGAGCTTTTTGATATACAGATGGTTAATTGGAAAAGGAAGCTTGGTAAGAATTATCATAAAAAACGTGGTCAGTTGGTATTTGGAAATGTTTTATATTTACGTAAATGCAAAGATATTTTAAGAATTATAGATAGTATTCCGGACATTCTGGAAAAGAAATCAAAAGCGCTTAAGATAATTGCTATTTCATGTATTTATGGTTACTTTGATTATGCTAAAGAGGTGCTGGTGACAGTTGCCGGTATTTTTGATAAAGCTGAATTAGATGTAGTAGAAAAAACTATTGTTAGTAGCGTAAGATGGGAAAGTTTTATCCCTAATTTTAAAGGCCGAGGGTTAATAGCCGGAATTTTTTACTCTTTATGGGATATTGCCAGACCTCTGCATAATAAGTGGGCGATGATTGATAGAAAATTAGGCAATGTATAAAGGTTAATAATGAGGTGATTGGTTTTGAACAATAATTAAGGTTTCGAATAGTATAGCTGAATAAGTTCAATCAATCAGGGTAAATATTTGTAAAAACATATTAATTTTATTTGGTTAGTTAAGGATGTAGCGTTTATTATTCTACAAAATTTACCCCGCAAAGACTTAAAAATGCAAAATTTCAGTAAATTATTTTTTTCGTTTTTAATTTGTATCGGGATTGCACATGCTGGCTATGCATTAGATCTTAACGGGGATTGATGAATATGCCCAAGTGATAAGTGGTGCTAAAAACCAGCTAGCTATTACGGGGGAGTAACTTCACTGCTGAATTTTGGGTTAAAGCAGAAGAAAATAAAGATTATACTGCAATTATCCGTAATTATAGTAGCAGCACGGGTGGGTATGTTTTTATTATAAACTCTGATAGTGATAAATTTAAATAGTATTTTATCTGGGTGATATTAACTCTTCAAATATTTCTACTGATGCAGATAATAAATTGCATATAGAAAAGTGGTATCATATCGCAGGTGTGGTAAACAATGGGACCATGGAACGTTTAATGGTTCCAATTTATGATCCCATTCCAAAAACTGGTTATCCATCTAGCTATTTGATAGGCCATAATATTTCATTTGAACAGTTTCGCGAAATACTTTTACAGGCAGAAATCAAAATTCAAGATTAGGCTATGAATGAAATAAAATGTACGTATACGAGTCGCAATATAGCATTCATTATTCCTACTAAAGACCGTCCAGGAAAAATAAAGAATGTTCTTGATAGTTTAATGCGGCAAACAGTATCCTGTGGCCGCATAATTGTTGTGAATGGTGGGCAGAGCGTGAAAGATGTGGTGATGCCTTTTTTCGATATTTTACCCATTGAATATTACGAGTGCAACCCTTCGGGACAAATTCGTCAAAGAAACATGGGGATTGCTTTAATAGATAAACGAACGCCGCTTGTTGGTTTTCTTGATGATGATATTGTTTTGGAGCCTCAGGCTCTTGAATCTATAATTTCTTTTTGGAATAAATGTGCTCCTGAAACTGCCGGCGTATCATTTAATATAATTAACACCCCCTTAGGGCGATGTTCTTGGCTAGAGTTAATTCTGGGTTTGAACGCTCCTCAAAAAGGGCGTGTGCTTCGATCGGGAATGACTACTTCTAATTGTCAGGTCGCAACTGATTTGTGTAGTCAATGGTTATGCGGAGGGGCAACTATTTGGAAAAAGAATATTCTTGATATGTTTCCTCATAAAGAAATATCTTCCCGTTGGGCTATTGGAGAAGATATAATTTTTAGTTATCCGATAGGAAAGAAGTTTCCCTTGTATGTTTGTGCCGCTTCTCGGGTGAGCCATGAGCATACAATGGATTATGTTTCTAGAATGAAATATCGTTTTCATGGGCGTACTCAGACCTTATGGTTGTTTTATTTTGTAGAGTCAAACCGGGATTTGTCCAGATTGTTATTTTTCTGGACTTTATTTGTCAGGATTTTTGCAAAATGCGTAATGGGTGTTATTATGTTTAAAATAGACTATTTTGAATTTGCCGTGGGTCAGTTAGAGGGTGCTGTAATTGGGCTGTGGTCACTGATTAGCGGTAAAGATATTTCGACTATTTTAAGTGAAAGTAAGAATGCCAAGTAATTCTTTAGTTATTAGGTTACGTAATTTAAAATGGTTGTCGTTAAGATGGATATTCCCCGGCCTTCTAATTTCTTCGACTTGTAATCAACAAGAAAAATATAATTTACTCATGGTTATTGGTAGCGTGACTTCTATTCTTAATGTTATGGCAGCGATTGTGATAGCTTGGTTTGTTTTTCGAAAAAAGAGCCTGATATTATTAGTTATTTTTGGGTTCTTATTAACAAAAACAGGTCGGATTGTTTTTGGCGATCAGAGTTATTTTTTAGGAGGTTATATCATTTTTGTTGGAATTTTGTTCTGTATTGCTGGCTCCGTGGCTGCTTTTCAATTTTCGAGGTTAATTTACCGACAGGTTATATTATTTTGTTTGTTTTCCATCCCCTTGATGTTGCTCCAATTAATTGGAGTTGGTGAATGGACGCAATTTCACAGGACCGATATAGATAATTTAGAATATGGGTTAACTCAGTTTCCGACTTTGTTTGTTGGAGTGAATAATGTAGTTATAAATGGCCTTCAAGTTAGACCTAGCGGATTCTGTTGGGCTAACAATTTTTTGTCTATTGTAATTATGTTCGCTTTAGGTTTGCATTACGGAAAGCTAAAAAGTCATAAAATTACATGGAAAGACGCGGTTTTATGCGCAATCACTGTGCTAGCAATGGCGAAGATTGTATTTTTGGCTTTTGGGGTTATTATTTTATGGCTTTTGATTTTTGGCGAGTCATGGAAGAAGAAAAGAATAATAAAAAATATTTTATTATTTTTTCCTTGATGGTTTCTTAC
>Ga0268280_1002160_pt1 | contig 11899 bp, 12 predicted proteins | sample saktaG_9_FD_190139 | JGI IMG/M metagenome (GOLD analysis project Ga0268280, IMG submission 190139) | Saline water microbial communities from Sakinaw Lake, British Columbia, Canada - sak_2011_5_24_40m | ecosystem: Environmental > Aquatic > Non-marine Saline and Alkaline > Saline ...
TCCAGCACCAGCGGTATAGCCGGAATCGAAAACCTTGTTATAGGCTTGGGCAACACCCATTTCGTTCAGTTGGACAAAGTTTGCCACACCGGGGATTGAAAGCATACCGGACTCATTAAAGACGCTCATGCGAATTTGGTCGGGAAGAGGCACCGCCGTTGCACCACTGCTAGTCATCGTTCCTACGCGGGTGTTTTGAGGGTTGTAAAGCCAACTACGAACTTGTTCCGTGATTTCAGGGCTGATAACCAAGTGGGTGAAGCCAGAGCCAACCTTTTCGGCAGGAGTACCACCAATCCACGAATTACGGAGACGGGCGACTTTGGTTTTCAAACGGTTGATGTCATCAATTTGGAAGACATTTGCGGTTGTCGAACTAATAATATGAGGGACACTAGCGGTTCTTGCGGCACCAAGGCAGCGAAGAATGGTGTTCCAAGCATGATATTGCTCTTTAACCATAAGTTCTTGAGCCATACGCTCCATACCGGAAACCAGCAACTCAAAACGTCCACCAGCCGCATTTTTCTTCGACATGCTAAGGGCGGAATCATAAGGGAAAGTAATCATTCTGAACTCGTCCCCATCAGAGATGTGGTTGGTAGCCAATCCTCCTTTTGTAGGAGCGGCCCATACGTCGATCAAGCCTTCTTCGTTTCCGGTGAAATTATCCAGAGGAACCGTTGGGACTTCCCCAAACGTATAGGATTGTTGGTTGTAGAAGGCTCGGTGAGTAGCGAATTGTTGAAGAACCTGCGTGATGACAGGTCCCACAAAAGCCGCAACAGCTTCTCGGGCATTAGAACCAGCAGCACCGTCTTGGGCCACAAGGGTCATCAGCTTGATAAGGTTTCTCACCTCTTCTGTGTTTTTATTGATGTTTAATTTAATCATATTTTTAGTTCTTTAAATTTTGGTGAGTAAGGTTTACAGTTCAAGTTTAAAGATTGCGTAGCCATCTGCATCGGCAGAGCTAAGGAATTTACCAACATTGGCGGAACTTGTAGTGTTATTGGTCACTAGGAAGTAACCAGCGGTTCCAGTAGTAGGAACAGCACCAGAGTTTGGACCCGGAGTTCCATGGAAACCATTGATCTTGAACAATCCGCGAGTCACGACAGGAACGGCTTCACCGCTGATGACGTATTCTTTTTCTTCGCGTTCGTTACGGGGACGGAAAATCAGTTTTTCACCGTAAGCGTTAACTTCGCGAACATCATAGTAAAGAATTCCAAGAGGAACTTCACCGCTAGATGCGTTTTTAACCTTCCAAGTAACCTCATAACGAGCCGAATAGGCGCGAGAAGGAGTATTGGTCAGTTGGCCGAACACATCGAGATGTGGGGCCGGGGTAGCTCCGCTCGCAACACCATTCCAAACGTTCGTATTACCGTTCGCGGAAGTTATAGTTACAAGAGACCCTTTGTTTGCGCTGCCGTCAACGTGGGCGTAAAGATCGATAATGTCATGTTCATCAACATTACGATAGGGTTTCAGATTAGGTTTTGATGTAATATCCATATTTTCTTTTTTTTCTTAAAGTTATTTATTTGTTAATCGTAATCGCCTTGGAAAGGTTTTTGACAAGAGTATCGAACTCGTTGGCTTCCGGGGCCTGTGCGTTAGGAAGGGTTTTCTTGGAAGCTTCTACCGTTTTCAGGGCCTTTTCGGCTTCTGTTTCTTTTTCGCCTTCGCCTTCACCTTCTTTACTCTTTTCGGATTGTTTCGTGGCGAAAAGATCAAAATTGGTTTTCCAAGAAGCAAATGCAGCGTCATCCAAGTCTTTGATTTGGGCCGCAACGGCGGTTGTTTGAGATGCGTTCAAGAGATAAGCCGCGCTAATCTCTTCCATGCGGGCATCGAATGCTTCCTGTTTGGCCTTGGCTTCAACTTGTTTTGAAAGTTTCTCCAGTTCGTCTTTGGTCTCTTGAAGGACTTTCTTAGTTTCGGTCAAAGAGGCTTCAACATCGGTCTTATCTTTCTCTGCGGCATTAACTTTTTCGGCAAACTCATCGCTTGTTTTCTTAAGTTGCTCGGAAATAAAGGTTCTTACTTCAACGGAGGCTTCTGCGGTTTGCAGAAATTCCGGGGTAATATCTTCGGTTGATTTTAATTTCATATTTCTATTTACAGTTAATTTATTTATTTGTGAACTATTTTTATCATTATCTTTAATTGCATTCTTATTTTTTTCCGTTGCCAAAGAAGCTTTGGCTTCTTCAAGGTCTCTTTTTGCACTCTCCAATTCTTGCTTGACCTGTTCGGCCTCTTGTTGGATTTGTTCTAAAGTTTTTGCGTTATTGCTGCAACGATGCTTCTTCCCGTCGTTCTCTTTTTCATCTTCGATTTCGGGAACAAAAAGTCCGGTAACAGCGGCGGCGGGAGAATTTGTGAAAGCGCAGCCAAGAGGACGCGCATCCCCCTTGATTAGAAGATAAGCAGGAGTTCCATCCGGCAAAAATCCATCTCCACCCTCTACTTTTAAATACTTGCAAAGTTCTTTGATTCTGGTCTCGTCAGTGACTATTTCGGCATCGGCAATTTTCTTGCTTCCCAAAACCATATCGTATTCGTTATATCCAACTTCCCAAGAAGCGGAAATCATTTGGAAATATCCTCCGTCCTTGTCGGCTGACTCTTCGATTATTTGAGCCATATATTCCCTGACTATTTTATAAACGATAGCACCAAGACAGATATTGAAAGGATCTTTTGTCCCCACCAAAGATTCAGGGGTAAGAATTTTGTTTTCTCCAAAAGAGCTAAATCCCTGACTGATAATATGGCCGATAACATCCCACCTACTATGCTCCAGATTCATATGCCTATGAACGAAATACTTGGAAATAGACAGGGCGGTATCGGTCGCTATTCCATGGTCATTGGCATTAATAAGATTTACAACAGCGGCATTAAATCCGGTATAAAGCAAATCCGGGTTATCGGTAATTTCCTCGTCACTTGGAAGTAAACTACGAAGGTCGTCCAAGGATGCAAAAACCTGAGATTTCGCCTTTGCTTCTTTCCATTTTCCGAAATTCAAACGAGCGTTTGAAGAGAATTTTGTCTTATATTTAAAATCCATGGTAAGTAATGTTACACTTTTTTTATTCTAATTGTTTAGAGCAATGAAATAATATTCCCGCACTAAGAAAATCTATGCCATGTTTTTCGGCTAAAATTAGAACTTCTTCATTTATTTCTCCCCTTTCCAAGGGGTTCCCGATATAGCGATCAATGGATTTGTTCCAGTTGTCCATTTTTTCGTTTTGGACGATACTGAAAGCCGTATTGCGAGCGGTATCCCTGTGTTTTTTACTGGCGCGGGATATATTGAATTTGGATTTATAGGCATTCAAAACCGAATCAATCAACTCATCTGCTGCAATCGTAACCGTCTTTAGACCCTTCAGAGAGTAGGTATCTATGCTCCCTCCAATAGGAGTTACCTTCTTTTTCTTTTGTTTCTGGGGCGTTCCATTCGGCCTACCCGCCAATTGGTCCGTCTTTTTCCCTGCCAAGGGTTCGTATAATCCCTTGTCTTTTTTCTGTTTGAAACTCTCTTGAGAAACCAAACTATCATAAGCTTCTGGGAGCATATGGGTTTTATAAGCATGGAAAACCTCTTCTTCTGTCAAAAGGCCCAGTTCGGCAAGCCTGTTATATAATTTCATATACTCAACCTCATCGGTTAAGTCAACGTCTTCAAAAACCGGAGTTGGGATTTCCCTAAAGCCAAGGGTTTTTCCTATGGCATCCATTTCAGGAATCAAAAATGCATTTAGATATGTATTACGGGCCTCCTTAAGCCTTTCCAAGAAAACCTTTACCTTCAACATGGAATCGGCATATTTTTGCTCCCCAAAGAAAATATTCATTAGACCGTTGGCGATGTCGGCATTAACGGCCACATATTTTTCAGGACCCAGAATCTTTTGAAGATCGGGCATGACAAATTCCATTTTGGTGGTATAGTCGGAAACAAAAACCCGACCTACGCTTTCCGTTTGAAATAATGTGGTAATAGAACCCACTAATTCATCATCAACCCCATTGTCCTTGTCTCCACATGTAATAAGCAGAATCATGTATTCACAAGCGCGGGCGATAAGTTGTTCCGCTTTTTTAAACTCCATTTTAAGATTGATATCAAATAAAACCGGAAAATACATGGGGACCGCCATGGCCTCATAGTCTTGTTTCTTAAAAAATACAGAAGCGACCTCATCGGAGCTTAAAGGAATTGAAGTAGATAGTCCCTTGTCGATTGCTTTCTGGACTTCTGGGGGAAGGGATTTTTTCAACTCTAGATTTTTTATATCCTTGGAGTTTTTAAGGGTTTGAATTTCAAACTCATTGAGAATTTTCTGGTAAGAACCCCCTGAAAAAGAAGTTGTTGATTCACAAGAAATATCAGCCGGATTAAGAAGCAGGTAGCGGATCGGAATTTTTGCCAAGGGTTTGGCCTTGAAATCCCTCAGTTCCCCCATCACCCTATAGAGAAAAACATTGCTGCTTCTGAATAGTTCCCTAAAAAACTGGTCTCCGAGACTCCATCCATTAATTTTTTTGTGCCAGTTTTCATAGAATTTGACAGATGACTTATTTTTCCCCTTGAAGTGAATGGTGGAGTTGGAAAACTCCGTCATGATATCAATGGTGAGCTTGAAAATAGCGATATTCCAATATGCTTTCTGGCAGAGAACAACGGCATCTCTTACGTTAATATTTCCATTTTGATAATTAAATGGGCTTACCCCGGAACTAATATTACATAAAAGACCGCTGATATCCGGAGAAACCTCGGATGTGGAAGACTTCGAACGGCCACGGGAAGAAGCCTTAACCATCGAGGCGTTTGTTATCATTCGTGGGTTATTAAAAGGGATCTTTTTGGTCTTATTTTCTTCCATATACTCTTATTTACACTTTTTTAAACGATAAACTTAGGTTTAAACGAAGATTTCTTCTTTTCCGTGGTCTTTAACATCGCTAAAAAACAACGTAAGCCCCAATTAGCCAATACCAAGGCGGAATAAGAATCTTTTCTTGTTTTATTCGGTCCCGTTTGCTTTTGCAGGTTCGCGGGAAGATCAAATCTTTGCATTCCCGTTGCAGTAGTAGAAACTTCGATTAGAGAACATTGGTTTTTGGTCAGCTTTATCAAATCCGACTGATGGTCAACGAAATCGATCCTTTTGGTCTCCAAATCTTCTTTTTTGGTTCCATAGGATTCTAATTCCGAAAACTTCAATTCGGAAATTTTAATATTTTCAAAATTAACATTTTCCGCATCTACTGGAGCGGCGAACCAAACTCTTTTGTTATCTATATCGGCGGAAAGGGTTTCATTGGCGAAACGAATCCACTGCGGACTGAAATATTGGGAATGAACGATTTTTTTAACACGGGTTCCATTATTGTAAGAATTTCTAGCAAGGAAAAGTTCTTCGTTGGAAAAGGTTTCGAATTCGGCCTCAAAAAATTCAAGGGTAAACGGAAGAATCCCCAAATCATTAACATCCTTGATAAATTTTTCCCCACCAGCCTTATCTACAATAACGTAGACAATATTAAAATTATCGAATACATATCTGAAATAGTCCATCCTCTCCTGAAGGGAACAGGAGGCAACCGCATAGCCATGAACCATGTAGCCGAGTTCATTTGTTTCGTCTATTTCTTCAATAGTCATTGCAAAGTGGTCGGAGCCTTCGGATGAATCGTAATTAGGGTCAACGGCTAAAAGATAACTTTTAGAAGGATCTCCCTTAACTTTAACCGTAGGGTTTTGCCCCCTTACAAGGCTTACTTCGTGTAGTTTTCTTGCAGAATAATATCCAGAGCTATCACCCGTAAACCTAGCCATGTATTCCCTATCAAACTGAGCCTTGGAGTAATTTTTTCTGGCTTGTTCTACGTTATTAAGGTCATAAAGACCGGGAGGGGCCATATCACAACTTAATTGCATAATGGCGTGAGAAACCCCTTTCGCATCTTGATCGAAAATCATTTCCTTGTAGTTTTTGAACATCTCGTAAAGATATTCAAACTCATAACTAGCGGATGTAAGTCCGATTAGTTTGTTGTTTGGGAAAACAGTTTTATCCTCCTCTTTCATTAGGCCCGCCTTAATGAGTTCATCTTCCGATTCCCTAACTTTTTGTCTTTCGCGAGGGTCAATTTGAATAGCCATGAAAGGGAGAAGAACCTCATTAATAACTTTCTCCGAAAGCAACAGAAGTTCGTCAATAACCAACAAATTAAACCTATATCCCCGAATTTTATCTCCGGATAATGGAATAGCCACAATTTTCGACCTTCCGATTACCATTTCCCAAGCATCGCTTCTATGCCCAACTTTTCCGACAATACACTGTCTCAGAAATTTTCCCTTTGGACTCCCCGCCATATTCTCAACCCGTTCAAAGACCTTGCGGGCCTGTCTAAAGGTTGCGGATGTAACACCTATTTCGACTCCGGGATTGAATATTGCATAAAGAACAATAAAAATTGCCGCAATAGTCGATTTTCCGATTCCCCGCCCGCACACCCCGAGAAAATAATCTTTCTGGTTCATTGCCCGAATCATGATGTCCTGAAACGGATAAAGATCTATTCCCATTAAAAGACCAACCGCAAAACTTGGATTTGCATAACAAAACTGAGCGAAAGCCACCTGAGCATCGCGGGCAGACAAATCCCCCTCTAGTTCGGAAAGACGCCTATTTGTATCGGGGCAACGTTCCTTTTTTAAACAGTGATAGCCTTCGTTCCAAGCCATATTATTTAAATTCCCCCGTTTCGTATATAAGTTGAAGGTCAAAACCCTTTACTATTTCTTTATTATTCAAAAGTAATGGAATATATTCTTTGGCCTCTTTTCTGTCTTTTACAAATAGAAACTGTACGTTCTCGAATTCTCTGGTAATCCTTCTGACTCCATTAAAAGCGTTTTCCCCCGTAACAACCTGACGGGTAAATTTTAAAGGGCGATAGCGGAAGCAATCGGAAAAAGAAGCCTCAACCAAAACGATAAGATAAACATCAAGAGACTTTGCCTTTTGGCATTCTTTCTTGAAACGATCCAATCCAGCCGTAAAGGTACTAATAAAATCAGGAAGAGATTTACGATCTATATGAATGCCGTTGTAGTTTTCATGGGAAAGAGTATAGTCCCCTACGTTAATTGTCGTTTTTGGTCCTTCCAACAGAGGTTTTTGTTCCCGAGTATCTATCAGAATCTCGGATTCTTTCCTGATTATTTCCGGAAGGGGCGAAACATAATCAAAAGAGAAACCAGCCCTATCCTTCGCCTGTAAAAAAAATCTATCAAATATCCCCGCCCTTTTCATTAAATCATATTTTAAATTTTTAGAAGAACGCCATTCGCAATAAGTCGGGAACCTTCCGTTCGCCTTGCCTAAAATATCATCTAACTGCGAACCAAGGATTTCTTTTGAAATGTCATTGAAGTCCATTTTCATTAAATAAGAAAACTCTCCTCTTTTATCAATAAAACGTCGCGAGTTATAATCAGAATAGTTTTTATAGGGAATTTGTTTGCCGCTATTAAGATCGTATTTTTTAAAAAAATGTTCGTAGTAATCTTTTTGCGAAAAATTTTCTAACCTCTTTATATGGTTATGTAAAACCAACAAAGAAGGGAATTCTTTCCCGCACACCTTACATATAATATCCGCCATGTTAGTTATGTAAAATTTCATCCCTTCCAAGCCCAAGGACATTTGCCAAATACTCGTCAATATTCTCCAAACGATCTATTTCATCCTTCACAAGTTTATTGCGAGCCTCCGCAATTTTAAGAATTCTTTTGCGACCCTCTTCATTTTTCCATTCTTCCCAAATTTTGTGAGGGATTCATTGGCTTGGGTCAAACTCTCCAGTCTCTTGGATCGGGTGGAGCTTAATTTAACCTGAAGGTCTTCGGCTCGTTTCTTGCTCTTGTGCAAATCATCTTCTCTCCTTTGAAGAAGATCCACCCATGTCATGTAAAGTTTTTTTTCATCCTCACCCCCATCTCCCGTCAAGGTATTATTTATTTTGTTTTCGATAACGGTTTTATTACGGTGAACCACATGGATGTTGACATATTCCGCACACAAATTTATGTACATATTGAGTTCTTCTGAATTAAGGTCCGGTTTGTCATAAGTTCCTTTGACGAACTCCTCTTCAAACATTTCCTTCATATCGGCCTCATCGAAAATACGCATATAGCCGCAGAAACGAATGGACTGTAAATAAGAACGCAAGGACTCCACACACTTTTTCTGGAAAGGGGTTAAATCGTTGGCGTCAAAATTGGCATTGCAATCGGCTTGGTTTATTTTCCTAACAATTGAAGCCGCCGCCTTCGGGGGTTTATATTCGTCATTTTCCTTGCCATCCGAATTCAACAATCCCAAAGCCTTAAGATATTCGCTGATTAACTGTGTTTCGGCGGAAAGAGGTTTCAAATCCCTATCCGGGAAAATATTCTTGGCCAATTCGAAAGGCTTCATCGCGGAGGAATTATATTCAATGAAAAGAATCTGATCCTCAGTAAAGTCTATTTTCTGAACTCCGCGTTTTATTTTTGCCACATATTTACGGATTTCGTCATATTCAACGCTTTTCTCATTAAGGGTCGGCTCCTTAAAAGTCTTCTGCATAAGCTCAACAAGAGGCAGCTTATCCGCGTTTTTTTGAACAAACTCCTGTTGGGAGAAAGTAAGGTTATATTGTTTCTGGTCAATAACCGCATAGAAATATCCCGGATCGCCCTTATTCATAAAATATCCTTTTCTTCTATTATCTTTTTAGCCATTTCATAGAATTTATTTCTCATGTCTGTCAGGTGTTTATATCCGGGTAAACGTCCCCTTTCAGTTGATTTGAGTTTTAATCTTTTCGCCACCTCCTTGTCCGAAAGATTATCCATTATCAGGAGTTCATAAATCCTATATTGACTTTTGGAAAGAACCTTTTTCATTTCCTTGTGAAGTTTTTCCGAAGAGGACTCGTAGTCTATATTGTCGCCAAAGGAAATAGACGAAAACGCAGGCTCAACAAACTCATCAGAGTTCATAGAAGACGCCAATTTAATGTTATATCCGGCTTGAGTTTTTTTCTGCCATTTTTTATATAAAGGGCACTGCGGCCCCCTTGACCCCGTTTTGGTAAAAGAACAGGAATCATCCGCAAGATTGTGCGGGCACCCATTACACGGAGGGGCAACCCGTCCATAATGATCCCTGACCAAATTGATTATCTTGTGGGTAACGACCCTGTTAAGCCAGTTCTCCAAAGGCAAATCCTGATTCCACATGTCCCACTTTTTGAAGATGTGTATTCTTAAAATTTGCGAGATATCGTCGTAGTCAAGATACGACAAGGAGGAAAGCATCCACTTTCCCCTTCTTTTCATAATCTCTCGATTGATTACCGAGATTTTATCTTCAAAAGAATATTTTTGCTTAATTTTCTTCCTCCCTTTCAATGGAAATAACATCAAGAAAACAATTACGGGAAAATCTCATATCTTCAACAATATAAAAATCTTTCAAGGGGGCGAATTTGTGTTGTGTTGTCGATGCGACATCAACTGGGGTGGCGTTTTCGGAAGATTCTACGGAAAAAGAACGAAGACAAAACCTACATATGGAAGGCTTGTTCGATATCCCGATATATTCGTTCCCCTTGCCACACGCCATGCAGAAGATTTTCATTAACCCTGAAGTTTTTCCACGATACTTTTGACGATGGAGGCCAAACGGGCTACAGTGGGTTTAGACTCAAGTTCGTCTATCAATTCGGCGAACTCTTCAGGGGAAAAAAGCGGTTTAAATTTCAATACGGGTTCGCCTTCCGAATTAACTTTTTTTTCTCCTTGGTCCCTCGCTTCGCCCGCAAGGTAATCCCTGATTATCCCTTCTTTGGAACTCTCCATAACGAAACCAGCGGATTTCAGAGCTACGGCCTTTTCCAAGATATATCCCCATATATCATTATCGCATTCCTCGAAAACAGCAACGGTATGGTTGTCCGGGTTATAATAAACATTGGGTTTTGTTCCTGCGTATTTCTGTCTGAATGATTGTATATTAAGATATTCCATATAATGTTGCCTTACACTACATTATACCATTTGAGAACAACTCATTTTTGATTTTTTTTACAATTCTTTGATTTTTTTTACAATAAATTTCAAAATGGCAGAACGAACAATATCCTCTTCGTCAAATTCAAAATTGAAAATACCATTTTTTTGGGAATCGTCCCCATCAAAAAGATTGTATATCTGAGTAAAGGAACTGCTTCTTCCAATATCGCTTTGTGATGGGTCTCCGCAGACAATAACCTTGCTGAATTCCCCAATACGGGTAAGGAAAGTTATCATTTCCGGCATGGAAAAATTTTGCGCTTCATCCGCTATGATGAATTTGCCTGTAAATTGACATCCCCTCAAAAAATTAATAGGACGGCCCGATACAAGTTTTTTACTCAAAATGTTTTTCGCGTGTTCGGGTCCAATGACTTCTTCCAGCTTGTCCATTAGAGGCTCTAGATATAAAGATGTTTTCTCATCACAGTCCCCCGGCAATGCCCCCATGGATCGTGTCGCGCTTTCAACAATGGACCTAACGTAAACAATGTCCGAAACTTTTTTTTCTTTCAGGGCTAAAAGACCCGCATAAACAGCTAATAAGGTTTTCCCGGTTCCCGCAACCCCTTTTAAAAACAAAAGTTTGCACTCCTTGCTTTGGACCAATCTCAAGAATTCCTGTTGTTTCTCTGTCCAAGGGACCCGAGACTCTATATTGAAATTCAATCCTTGTTTTTTACTTTGAAAGACATAAGGGCTTTGGTCGGATTTTTTTATTGTCATATTTTATTAAATGAAGTCAGATTCTATTTTCTGCCATTTTCCAATAAAATCGTCCAAAAGAAAAGAATTTCCGTCCTCTTTCATTGCAAAAGCCTCTCCGTTATCATTTATAAAGACAACAACCAAATCGCTTTTTCTGTTCTTTCTGTAGAAATACCATCCCGTTTCATCGGGGGTCGAACAACTATAACTTTTCATATTGACGATTTACACTTATTTTTTTTATTGGAAATCATGAAATTTTTGGTGTAACAGTGGGCATGGAACAAAATACAATTAATCTGGACGCACTAACAATCACGGAACTCAAAGCTCTGGCTTACGATAGAATCGTAATCGCGGAAAACACGTCGCGGGAGCTATCCATGATAAATCAAACCATCCAACGAAAAATAGAAAATATTCCCGTAGAAGAAAGTATAGGGGCGAAAAACGATTCATGAAAAGAATTCTCCTGTTGATTTTTTTTATTTATTTTCTCGCCCCCCATTCGTTTGGTGCTCCAAGATACATGGTTTCGTGGGATGCCCAAACTCCGGAAGAGAACGAGTATTTTGAATTTCTTCAGGGTTATGGGCTTTTTGAAAGCGATACCCCGAACCTATTATCGTCATTAGAACAAAATTCCCCGGATTTTCTTGTCAATAATTTATGGAACTATAAAACCTATGTTTGGTTGGGCAATCAAACAAAATATATTTTCGAACCGGACGATACAAAACCGACATACCGCACCGTAGCGGCTTATTATGGAGATTTGGGGTGGAGTCCGGGTTTACGCGAAACAAGACTCACTCCCTACAGGCAACCGACAATCTCCATCTCCCTTTTCAGGGAAGAGAGCACGGGAATATTAAAATTACTTCTCACGATGACGGATGATGCCCGTATGGGTCTTTGGATTGAAAAGTCCACGGACATGCTGGTTTGGGAACCTTTGGAAAAATTTTATATGGCGTATGAAGAAGTCGAATACAGAACTTTGACCTTGAGTGGCCCTACAGCGTT
>Ga0268280_1002162_pt1 | contig 11884 bp, 8 predicted proteins | sample saktaG_9_FD_190139 | JGI IMG/M metagenome (GOLD analysis project Ga0268280, IMG submission 190139) | Saline water microbial communities from Sakinaw Lake, British Columbia, Canada - sak_2011_5_24_40m | ecosystem: Environmental > Aquatic > Non-marine Saline and Alkaline > Saline ...
CTGATAGTCCGGGTGGTGCTGCCGGCAAAGCTTCCAGAGGGAATCCAGGCGGGAATCAACATCATGACGTTCAAATGTGTCGGCTTGTCCGGCTTGTATCAATACCTGCAGAGCCAGTTCCAGGGCTGAGAGGCTGACCCCGGGATGGTGAAACCCGAGCCAGAGAAGGGCGCCCTCCGGGGTTGCCCGGGCACCTGCATCAAACAGAAATCCTCTGACTTCATTGAGAGCTCCCAGCGCCCACTGTGCGGCCGTCTGAGCTACGCTTTCCGCAACAGTCCGCTGCGGGGAGGGAGAAACATTGCACCACTCGGGGAAACAGGCTTGCAGACGGAGGCAGCCTTGCGTCAGTATTGTTGTGAACTCAGCCGTCGCTCCTGAAAGATTGATGCTTACAACCAGAACAGGCATTGCGGCAAAAAGGTTCGCACCGAAAAAAGTGGCTTCACGTTTTATGCTGATCATTGAAGTGTAACAGTGTATTATCGTTTCTGTCTCTTGAGTAACATCGGGTTATTTTTCTGTCTGCCGGTTTGCTTTGAAAGGCAGTCAATGTTCTTCAGAGTGGTTTTGAAAAGAGTGCAGTCGGATGAATTTCATCAATCTTTTTTTAAGGTCATAATAAAACGTTATGCCTTAAGCAGTTCTGACTGTCTGACAGGTGTAGGATGCGTTTTGTCCCTTCCCGGCACACAAAGGAGGGTGGATGGGAAATTTCTGTGACGCAGGTAAAGAGGGGGAGGAATTCAGCGCATCTGCCTGAAAAAACCTCTGCAAGCAAAAAGCCTCCCTTGTAAGAGAGGCTTTCTTATGCTGATCTGACTTTTTGAGCGGGAAACGAGACTCGAACTCGCGACCCCAACCTTGGCAAGGTTGTGCTCTACCAACTGAGCTATTCCCGCTTGTGAGGCATAAATATAAGGATATTTTTTTTTTGTGCAACTCCCGTATGCATTTTCTTTAACAATCTATAAGAGCAAGTCAGGTGCTTTTCACAAAGAGAGCTCCGTCATGATCGTCTCCATATCCTTGTCTCCCCGTCCGGAGAGATTGACTACAAGGATGGCATCCTTCGCCATACCGGGAGCTCTTGTTATGGCGTAGTGCATGGCATGGGCCGATTCAAGCGCACAGATGATTCCTTCGGTTTCCGCAAGTCTCCTGAGCGCCGAAAGCGCTTCGCGGTCGGTGACCGATGTGTAGGTAACCAGGCCGAGCTCCTGAAAATAGCAGTGTTCCGGGCCTACACCCGGATAATCAAGTCCTGCAGAGATGGAGTGTGCTTCCTGGACCTGTCCGTCCTCATTCTGGAGGAGCCTGGTAAGAGCGCCGTGAAGCACTCCGGGGGTTCCGAGCGTCAGGGATGCGGCATTCCGGCCCGTAAGGCCTTCTCCGGCGGCTTCAACCCCGACCAGTTCAATGTCAGCGGCATCCTTCAGGAATTCATAAAACATACCGACGGCATTGCTGCCGCCGCCGACGCATGCCGTGATGAGATCAGGCAGTTTTCCTGCCTGCGCTATGATCTGGGAACGGGTTTCATGTCCGATGACCGCCTGGAAATCGCGAACGATCATGGGGTAGGGATGCATCCCGACAACAGAGCCGATAATGTAAAAGGTCTCTTCAGGATTGTTCATCCAGTCGCGGATAGCTTCGCTTGTTGCATCCTTCAGGGTTCTTGAGCCGCTTCCGACCGGGCGGACCTCTGCACCGAGCAGTTTCATTCTTGCCACGTTCGGCGCCTGCCGGCGGATGTCCTCCTCTCCCATATAGACAATACACTCAAGATCGAAAAGGGCGCAGACCGTTGCGGTGGCGACTCCGTGCTGCCCGGCCCCGGTTTCCGCGATTACCCTTTTTTTGCCCATGCGGCGGGCAAGAAGCACCTGGCCGAGTGCGTTGTTGATTTTATGGGCGCCGGTATGACAGAGATCCTCACGTTTGAGATAGATCCGGGCTCCCTGGAGAGTCCTGCTGAGGCGTTCGGCGTGATAGAGAGGTGTAGGCCGGCCGACATAATCCCGGAAGAGGAGGTAAAGTTCAGACTGAAAGGCCGGATCGTTTTTTGCCTTGAGATACTCCGATTCAAGGTCGGCGGCGTTTTTTATGAGAGTTTCAGGGATGAACTTCCCGCCGAACCGGCCGAAATGTCCGGCTGGATCGGGTGCGGAATAGACTGTCGGAAGCATCGGATGACAAAAAGTTAAATATTGACGTGACAGATCGTTGAAAGCCTTTGCGGTAGAAGAGTCTTTGCAGAAAAAGCTGATCATACGCTAATAAAATAATATATTTAAACTTTTATAAGTGAACGTCACAATACTGCAACGGAGCCATACCGGGTGAAGTTTATCAAACGAAAAATCTCGATACTGACCATTTTCGCACTGTTCATGTCGGCCGGGCCTCTTTTGTGTCTTGAGGTCCTGCATGCCGCCGTTGTGCCGCAAAAGGGTAAAGAGATTCCTGCTGAAAAACGAGCGGTAAGGATCGAAGCGCTTTCAGGAACGGGTAACATTAAGAGTACCGTTTATTTTACGGCAAAGGATTCGATTATCTATAATCTGGACCGGCGGACCATGGATCTCTGGGGAAAGGCCCGGATAGACCATGACGGTGCCAATGTCAAAGCTCCGAAAATCGTCATTGACCTCGATACCTCTCTTCTTTATGCTTCCGGCACAGCCGACTCATCAGGCGTCTCTGCAGAGCCTGCGGTATTTACTGACCGGCAGGGCAGTTTCGATGCTGAAATGATGACCTACAGCTTTAAAACAAAAAGAGGAGAGACCACTAATGTTTCATCCACTTCCAGGGAGATTATTTTCAGCGGAGAGCACGTTACAAGAAACGCAGACGGGGAGCTGATCATCACCAACGGGACCTTTACAACCTGTGACGATGAAGAGCCTCATTACTGGTTTTCATCCTCTCACATGAACATTATTCCAGATAACAGGATTATTGCAAGACCGCTTGTCATGCATATCCGGCCGGAACTATTCTCGAAACGCCTTCCCGCCATTCCGATTCTTGCGCTGCCCTATATGGTGTTTCCGATCAAGGAAGGACGTTCATCCGGTTTTCTTATTCCCAGTCTCAGCAGTGACGACCGGGGGTACTACCTGTCGAATCTCGGGTATTTCTGGGCAATCAATGATTATATGGACCTCCGCCTTGAGGGTGATCTGGCGTTCGACGGAAGCTGGCGCCTCGGCGAGCGGTTCCGCTATACGAAAATCAACTCATTTACCGGGGAGCTGTCAGGGGAATACCGCAGGAATCCGCAAGCCACTGACTGGAATGCAAAAGTCCGTCACACCCAGGTTTTCGATCCTTCAATGCGTCTTGATGCCAATCTTAAGTTTCAGGGGGGGGACCGTTACTATGATCTGAATTCAATGAATTCGGAAACTATCGTGACCGAACAATCCAACGCCTATGCCTCCCTGGCAAAAACCTTCAACGATGAGAACAGCATTGCAGCCCTTGTCTATAACCGTTCGGCCGATCTGCGCAATCATAATTCAATGCAGACTGTCCGGGCAACGTTCTATCAGAACCGCATGTATCCTTTCCGTTCCGGCTTTTCGGAGGATACCGGCGACTGGAAATCGGATTTTTCCGTAACAGCTGGAGCCTCCTATTCCGGGCAAACACTCTCGGTACTTGATGCCTCTTCTTCCGGCTATGCAGCAAATGCAAATGTGGAACTCGGGTACTTCAAGGAGTTTGCTCCGGGTTATAAAGCGCTCTTTACGCAGGGGTTCAGCCTGCAGGGCAGGCGGCCTGTTTCCGGGATTTATAATGATGATCCATACAGCGGGACGAGATTGGTGCTTCCGCTGCGCATGCAGTCCACACTCTTTCATCATTTCAATATCAATCCAAGCCTTACCTATATTCAGTCCCTTCAGACTGATGGTGAACAGAAGGCGTTTTCAACAGCTGTTTTTGCTGTTGATGCAACCACAAGGCTTTACGGCACCCTTGAGACAGGGGCCCTTGAAAATTTACTCGGTCTCAAGGCGCTGCGCCATACCTTTATTCCCTCTCTTACCTACGCATGGAATCCTTCGTTTTCCACCGGGGCGGCTGATGCCTATCGCAACCGGTATGACTGGACGGATTACCAGTTATACAACAGGTATGAAAACACCACATACACCGGATTGCCGGAGGGGCAAAGCACGGTAGGCATTACCCTGAAGAATCTTTTTCACGGCAGATTCAGAGGTCCTTCGGCTCAGGGAGAATACAGTTCACCTGCGGGTGATCATAGCGTAGAGCTGCTTTCACTGACCGCTTCGACAGCATATAATTTTGCGGCCGACGCCCTTCATCTGGCACCCCTGACCCTTACGGCATCAAGCAATGCACTGTCGCAGAACCTTCTTTTCAACGCAGGCTCCATGTACGATTTTTACAGTTATGACGCTTCGACCGGCGAAAGGGTCAACCGTCTCAACAGTGAGGACGGCAGAGGTGTTCTGCGCTTTGTCAAGGGGTTCCTTGATATGAGTTACAGTTTTCAGGGAAGGAGGAATCAGGCATCCAGCTCTTCAACCTCATCTGCAACCCGTTTGCCAAATGCCACCCAGGCACTTTTCCGTGATCGTTTCAACAAGACCGACTTCAGCGACATCGATTACGGCCTGCCCTGGCAGTTCCGCATTTCACTTTTTCTGCATGCCGACAGGAGCAATCCTCTGAAACCTCTTGAGACAACCTCTCTGCTCAGCGCAGCGGCAACCGTTCCTCTTTCAAAAAACTGGCAGGCGGCAGTCAATACCGGCTATGATCTCCGAAGGAATAAGCTGGCTTTTCCCATGCTGCAGCTTTATCGCGATCTTCATTGCTGGCAGTTGAGCTTTCAGTGGGTTCCTGTCGGCGAGTTCCAGAGCTACGCTGTACAGATCGGTCTGAAAGCATCGCAGCTGACCGATCTCAAACTCCGCCAGACCGGCAGAAGTCCGGGAATATTTTAGTATAAACTTTATTCATGCAGAGGGAGCGTCCCGGATCACTTCGAGGATTTGCGCCAGCCGTTTGTTGAATGCTTCATGGGCATCGTGATGGATACAATGGGATGCTTTAGGGAGGATAAATGCCCCTGCCTGCGGCAGAAGCTGCTGAAATTCAGGTATGATTTTATGAGGAGGGAGCGCGGTGTCCTCCGCTCCCCAGACAAGAAAGGCCGGCCCTTTATAGTTGCAGGGTTTTGCAAGATGATCAAGCCTGAAATCAAGAGGCCTTTTGGAGGGTGAAAGGTAGGAGAATTGAGCTCCTCTGTCCTGAAGCGGGAGGGTGAACTGGTTGATCAGCTTTTCATCAACCTTCTGCTGGTTAAAGTAGGTCGGTATGAGGCTCTGGCCTACACCGACGGGATTTGCAAAAGCCGCGAAGAGAACTTCACCGATAAGGGGGGAGCCGACAAGACCGAAAAAAACACTGGTCATCCCTTCCATCGTGTCGCCAAAAAGTCCTGACGGGTTGGCAAGTATGAGCGCCTTGACTTTTTCAGGTTTATGGTGGGCGAAATAGATTCCGCTTGCAGCACCCATTGAATGGCCGACAATGATGATCCGGTCCAGTTTTTTCAGATACAGAAAAGCCTCAATCTGAGCGGCAAAGAGTTCAAGACTGTAGCGCACGTTGGGTTTTTCTGATTTTCCGAAACCGATCAGGTCCATGGCATAGATCTTATGTTCATGGGCAAATTCGGGAATATTCAGGTTCCAGTGTTCAATCATCCCGCCGTAGCCGTGCAGAAAAAGAAGGGGCACTTTTTCAGGGTTATCGATGCCGGATTCCTGGTACCGGATCGTTGCCTCGTCTTCTGGAGAGAACTGCCAGAGAAAAAATTGATCTTTCAACGCTTTGCTCATGATTAAAAACCGGTGAGTTTCCGAGGCTAATAAAACTTATAAACCAATATAGCCGTTGATAGGCAAAATAAAAGGTATTGGTTTATAGAATGAGGAGGGTTAAACTTACCCTATTTAACGGAATTGAATCATATGCTTCAGGTTTCCAGAAAATTTGAATATGGACTTCATGCCGTCACCTATCTGGCGACAAAGGGCATTGACCGCGTGGTTACTGTCAAGGAAATGGCCGAAGAGATCGGCTTTTCACAGGAGTTCCTTTCAAAGGCCATGCAGAGCCTGAAAAGATCTGCTATTGTCATATCTGTTCAGGGGGTGAAGGGTGGCTATATTCTTGCCCGCCCTGCCGCGGAAATCACCGTTGCTGAAATTGCGCTTGCCATTGAGGGGAAGCCGCATCTGGTGCGCTGCGGTCTGAAGCCGGAGAACTGTGAAATATTTTCCGCATGCAACCACAGGGGCTATTTGAACAACCTTCAGCTTAAAATTCAAAACCTTCTGGCGGCGACTACCCTTGAGTCCCTTCTTCAGCAGATAGCCCGGTGAGAACAGCCGGCGTGAAAAAAGTCTTTTTCATGAGCTTCATTCTGCGTTTATTATCTCCGCTCAGGCTTTACTTTTCCCTTATGTTTCGCGCTCCGGTCACTAAAGCACAAGATCACCTTTCAATATGACTAAACATGGGCTCAGCAATGCAGTAACTGCTGAAACGAGTCTGCCGGATATCGTTCTTAAAGGCATCAATACGCATAATCTCAGGAATATATCGGTTTGTATTCCCCGTAACCGGTTTGTGGTTCTTACAGGTGTCAGCGGGTCGGGCAAATCAAGCCTTGCTTTCGACACACTCTATGCCGAGGGGCACCGCCGATATGTGGAATCCCTTTCCGCCTATGTCCGTCAGTTTCTTGAACGTATGCCGCGGCCTGATATTGAAAGTGTCGAAGGAATCGCTCCGGCCATTGCCATCGAACAGAAACCCATTCCGAAAAATCCGCGTTCAACGGTCGGCACGGTGTCGGAAATTTATGATTATCTGCGTCTGCTCTATGCCAGAATCGGCAAAATCTATTCACGGGATACCAATGAGCTTGTCCTGAAGCACACCCCGGATGATGTGAGCCTGCAGGCCGGCTTTTTGGAAGAAGGAACAAAATTTTATGCCGGTTTTTTTTTCCCTTCCCACCGGGACGCCGGGCAGCATCTTTGTCCGGTTCAGGATGAAATAGCAAATCTTCTCAAAAAAGGGTTTTTCCGGGTGCTTGCAGGGGAGGAGGTCCTTGACCTCAACAATGAGCAGGCATGCAGGAGGCTGCTTGTGATGCCGGAAGCTGATCGCTCGCAGCTTCTTGTTCTCGTTGACCGTTTTGTGGCACGTTCAGATGAAAAGTTATACAGCAGGGTATCCCAGGCGGCTGAAAGCTGTTTCAACGAATCAGGAGGGCATGCCGTACTGAAGGTTGCCGGCGGAAAAACCTACCGCTTCAGCGACAGACTTGAGTTGAACGGCATTGAATATCAGGAGCCTTCCTCACAGCTTTTTGCCTTCAACTCTCCGATAGGAGCATGTACAACCTGTCAGGGGTTCGGTCGTATTGCCGGTATTGATGAGGATGCCGTCGTTCCGGACAAGTCGCTGACGCTTGAAGAGGGGGCCATTGTTTGCTGGAACTCGGAAAAGTACCGATGGAATCTCCGCCAGCTTCTTGCTGTTGCGCCCGCTCTCGGCATACCGCTTGATGTCCCTTATGAAAAGCTTTTCCAGACCCATAAGGACATTATCTGGAAGGGTACTCCGGATGAGCGGTATAAGGGAATCTGGCCTTTTTTTGCTGAAATCGAAAAGGATGCCGGGTACAAGATGCACTACAGGGTTTTTTTAAGCCGTTATCGCGGTTATGCGACCTGTCCTGATTGCGAAGGGAGCCGGCTTAATCCGGATGCGAGACTTGTCAGGGTTTCAGGTCGTCATATTGCCGAGGTTGCTCGGATGAATATCTCTGAAGCCTCCGATTTTTTCCGGAACCTCGAAATTTCGCCGTTCGATCGCAAGGTGGCTGAAGTTGTTCTGCAGGAAATCATAAAACGTCTCGGTTATCTGCTCGATGTGGGGCTTAACTATCTCTCACTGGACCGGCTGACCCACACTCTGAGCGGTGGCGAGTTTCAGCGTATTAATCTCTCGACTTCGCTGGGTTCTCCGCTTGTCGGAGCAATCTATATCCTTGACGAACCAAGCATCGGTCTGCACCAGAGCGATTCAGCGCGCTTGATCACGCTGCTCAGGAGGCTGCGCGATCTTGGAAATACGGTGGTTGTGGTTGAGCATGACCGCGAAATCATTGAGGCCGCCGATGAGGTTATCGATCTTGGTCCCTATGCAGGCCGGTTGGGCGGTGAAGTTGTATTTCACGGTTCAGTAGCCTCAATGAAAGAGTCCGGAAGTTCTCTTACCGCCCGTTACCTCAACGGAACTGAAAGCATTCCGGTGCCGGAAGTCCGCCGAAAACCGGATTTCACCTCCTGCATTGAAATCACCGGTGCCATGCAGAACAATCTGAAAAATATTGATGTGCGCTTTCCTCTCGGTGTCATGACCTGCGTTACCGGTGTGAGCGGGTCGGGCAAGTCCACCCTGGTCAATGATATTCTCAACAAGGGGATTCTGAAGGAGAAAGTCGGGTTGAAGGACAAAGTGGGAACTCACCGTTCGATCTCCGGTACATGGCTTGTTGACCGGGTTGAACATGTCGACCAGTCCCCCATAGGAAAGTCAAGCCGAAGCAACCCGGTAACCTACCTGAAGATCTTCGATGACATCCGATCCCTTTTTGCCCAGACAAAGGAGGCAAGGTCAAGGGGGTGGAAGGCCGGGTATTTTTCTTTCAATATTCCGGGGGGCAGGTGTGAAACCTGTTCGGGAGAGGGCAGCGTCCGCATTGAGATGCAGTTTCTTGCCGATATCGAAGCGGTTTGCGAGGATTGCCGCGGTCTGCGCTACAAGGCCGATACGCTTGAAGTTACCTGTCACGGTTATTCGATAGCCGGCGTGCTTGATATGACCGTCGAGGAAGCCATCGGATTTTTCAGGGAGGAGAAAGGCATTGCCAGAAAACTCATGGTGCTTGATGAGGTCGGTCTTGGTTATATCCGGCTTGGCCAGTCCTCAAGCACGCTTTCAGGCGGGGAGGCACAGCGGCTCAAGCTGGCAAGTTTCATAGCACGGGCCGATGTGGAGCATACCCTTTTTATTTTCGATGAGCCGACAACCGGGCTGCATTTCGAGGATATCAAAAAGCTGATCGGGTGTTTCGAAAAACTTCTCGAACAGAATAATACTCTTGTCATTATCGAACACAACCCCGATATCATCCTACAGGCTGACTGGGTTATCGATCTCGGACCCGGAGCGGGAGACATGGGGGGAAGCATCGTTGCTGAAGGGACACCGGAAGAGATTGCCGACATGGAGCACTCTCTGACGGGTCGCTGTCTCAAGCCTTCATTCAAACGCTGAAGGGTGCGGGTCGTCCTCAAGCGCACCGCCATGAAGCCTGATATGCGGAAAGTGCGAAAGGGAGGTGCGCTCCACCCATACCCGACTTCCTTTGCTGAACTCCGTCTCATTTGCCGCTACCGTCAGCCTGTTTCTGGCAAGTGAGACGATTTCCTGCAGGAGGAGAGCGTGCTGCCGGTCTTCGGCCGTAGCAGTGTCATCGTGCATTTTTGAGCGGATGCTCTCCAGTTTTTCCATTGCCACCCTGCCGATGGTGTAATACTCAGCCTGATCCATGCTTCTTCTGATCTCTTCCTTCATAAATTCCGGTGATGATAGTGAAATATACTCTCCAGGGTAAAGAAACTGTTTGGAGAGGAGACTTTTTTTTTTATTATTAAGTGTTCTTTTAGCACTCGCACGCTTAGAGTGCTAAAAGTTTAAGACTCTCTACTTCAACAATAGTATCATACTATTAATCTAAAACCCAAAAAAAGAGAAGACAATGAACTTGAAACCCTTAGCTGATCGAGTTATTGTTAAGCCTGCACCGGCAGAGGAAAAAACCAAAGGCGGTCTTTTCATTCCTGATACCGGCAAGGAAAAACCGCAGTACGGTGAAGTTGTAGCCGTCGGAGCAGGTAAAGTTGCCGATAACGGCCAGCTGCTTGAAATGCAGGTCAAGGCAGGCGACAAAGTGCTTTATGGTAAATATTCCGGCACCGAAGTGAGCGTGGAAGGTGATGATTACCTCATCATGCGTGAGTCGGATATTTTCGCCATTCTTTAATGTTCCAAACATTTTAAAACCTTATTGGAGGAAAACTTTACAATGACTGCAAAAGATATTCTTTTTGACACGGATGCCAGAGCGAGGCTTAAAGTTGGCGTGGACAAACTCGCCAATGCCGTAAAGGTTACCCTTGGACCTGCCGGGCGTAACGTGCTTATCGATAAAAAATTCGGAGCTCCTACCTCAACCAAGGATGGCGTGACTGTTGCAAAAGAGATTGAGCTTTCTGATCCTTTTGAAAATATGGGCGCCCAGATGGTCCGTGAAGTTGCATCAAAAACCAGCGATGTCGCCGGTGACGGAACAACCACGGCCACGGTTCTTGCCCAGGCAATCTACCGTGAAGGCCTGAAGAACGTCACCGCCGGTGCCCGTCCGATTGACCTGAAAAGAGGTATCGACCGTGCTGTGAAAGAGGTCGTTGCAGAGCTGAGAAACATCAGCCGCGCCATTTCCGGTAAAAAAGAGATTGCCCAGGTCGGCACCATTTCAGCAAATAATGATCCTGAGATCGGCGAACTGATTGCCGAAGCGATGGACAAGGTCGGCAAAGACGGTGTTATCACCGTTGAAGAAGCCAAAGGCATGGAAACCGAGCTCAAGGTTGTCGAAGGCATGCAGTTTGACCGTGGTTACCTTTCGCCTTATTTCGTGACCAATTCCGAAACCATGGATGCCGAGCTTGAAGATCCGCTGATTCTTATCTATGACAAAAAGATCAGCAACATGAAGGAGCTGCTTCCGATTCTTGAGAAATCCGCTCAGTCCGGTCGTCCGCTGCTTATCATTTCAGAGGATATCGAAGGTGAAGCTCTTGCAACGCTTGTGGTCAACAAGCTGAGGGGCACCCTGAGAGTATGTGCCGTCAAGGCTCCCGGCTTCGGCGACCGTCGCAAGGCCATGCTTGAGGACATCTCCATTCTTACCGGCGGTACCGTTATTTCCGAAGAGAAAGGCTACAAGCTTGAAAACGCAACGATTTCATATCTTGGACAGGCCGGCCGCGTGACCATCGACAAGGACAACACCATCATTGTCGAAGGCAAGGGTACCCCTGAAGAGATCAAGGCCCGCATCAACGAGATCAAAGGCCAGATTGAGAAATCAACTTCTGATTACGATACGGAAAAACTGCAGGAACGTCTTGCAAAGCTTTCCGGCGGCGTTGCCGTCCTCAACATCGGAGCTTCAACCGAAGTCGAGATGAAAGAGAAAAAAGCCCGTGTTGAAGATGCTCTGCATGCAACTCGCGCTGCCGTGCAGGAAGGTATTGTTGTCGGTGGCGGTGTCGCACTTATCCGTGCGATCAAGGGCCTCGATAATGCTGTCGCAGACAATGAAGACCAGAAAACAGGTATTGAAATTATCCGCCGCGCGCTTGAAGAGCCGCTCCGCCAGATTGTAGCAAACACCGGTACCACAGATGGCGCCGTTGTTCTGGAGAAGGTCAAGGCAGGCACAGGCGATTTTGGTTTCAACGCCAGAACAGAACAGTACGAAAACCTGGTTGAAGCAGGTGTGGTCGATCCAACAAAAGTAACCAGAAGCGCTCTTGAGAACGCCGCATCGGTTGCCAGTATTCTTCTGACCACCGAAGCAGCCATTACCGACATCAAGGAAGAGAAATCCGACATGCCGGCAATGCCTCCGGGCGGAATGGGTGGAATGGGCGGCATGTATTAATCCGGCGCGTCCCGCACTCTT
>Ga0268280_1002163_pt1 | contig 11879 bp, 9 predicted proteins | sample saktaG_9_FD_190139 | JGI IMG/M metagenome (GOLD analysis project Ga0268280, IMG submission 190139) | Saline water microbial communities from Sakinaw Lake, British Columbia, Canada - sak_2011_5_24_40m | ecosystem: Environmental > Aquatic > Non-marine Saline and Alkaline > Saline ...
GGGGTTATCGATGCGGGTTTTGCCGGTGCGCATGCAGGCAATACCAATGCCATGACCATTATTACAATAACTGCAAGTAATATTGATTTGCTTTTAATCATTGTTTCATTTCCCCCTTATTAATTAGTTTTAATACGCATAAATATGGGACAAGGACTGAATTGGCATTTGATTACCGGGCTTTCATATCACCTTCAGGATTTGTTCATTTTGCCAATAAGTTAATTTGTATCTTAACCTTTATATTTTTCCTTCAGATTTCAACTTCTGCGTGATTTTTTCCCTAAGGCTCTTCTTCTCGTATTTGCCAATCTTGGTCACCGGTAATTCATCAATAAATTCAAGCCTCTCAGGAACTTTGAAAGGTGTAATTCCTAAGTTCTTCAATAGAAATTCCTTTAGATCCTCGAGGGTAAATGATTGACCGGTAGATGCAACTACAAAAGCACATACGCGTTCGCCGAGTTCCTTGTCAGGCATACCGACCACAGCTACATCCTTAACTTTGCTATATTTTAGGATGTAATTTTCCACCTCTTCTGCATTTATTTTCTCAGCGCCACGGTCAATACAGTCCTTAATTCGGCCCGACCAGGTGATATTACCCTGGCTATCCTTTTTTACAAGATCACCTGTCCGATAATAGCCATCCGGAGTAAAAGCCTCTTTATTACGCTCCGGCGCCTTGTAGTATCCGCGAACCGTATATGGGCCACGGCACCAGCACTCCCCACTTTGACCTAATACCGCATCCTCATGTGTTTCAGGGTCGACTACCCGTACTTCGTCTGCTTCCGATACAGGTATGCCTTGAGTCTTATGCCTTATTTCCGGCGGATCTGACCATCGGGACCAGCAGATAAGACCCTCGGCCATACCATAAACCTGGATGCCGTCACAGTGGAACCTTTCCATAAATTGGTATATCTTGGGATCATCAGGATTCCAGAGACCAAGAAAACGGCGAAAAGAACTTGTATCATATTTCGCTACTATATCCTCAGGCAGATCCATCAAACGATGAATGAAAACAGGCACGGCCCCCATTGTGTTTACTTTGTACTTCTGGATACTTGCAAGTATTTGTTCTCCATCAAATGACTTAATAAATACAATTGACCCACCCACCATTAACCCGGGTAAAAGACCGCATATCAAGCCGGCGTTATGTATAATAGGTATAAGTTGCAGCGAACGCCAATTCTTGTCTCCGCCGATACGGTCTGCAACACATTTAGCATTATAAAGATAATCATCATGGGTACGCGGGATAATTTTAGGAGTGCCGGTAGTCCCACCCGATAGCTGAAATACCGCCGGTTCCGAGGGATCGGGGCGATATTTTGCCAGCATCTTCCGAGCGGCCTTTAAATCAATATCGCTATCCATTAGGTCATTGATTGAGTGCATCCCCGAGTGCGATGGTTTACCGGCAACGAATATTAATTTCAGGCTTGGCGCTTCCTGCTGCATTTTTAAGGCAAATTCCTCATTATCAAAGTCAAAAAATGAGCCGGAATGAAGGACATGGGCTACTGCCCCCGATTGATTGGCCAGAGAACTGATTTCAGCCCCGCGATGTAAGGCCAGGGAGCAGATCGGAATTGCACCGATTTTCATACATGCATAGAAAGCGGCAACCAGCTCCACACAGTTAAATAATTGGAAAACTACGCGGTCATAGGTCTTGATCCCCAGCTTGGCCATATGATAGGCAGTACGTGTGGCTGCATCGTCAAGCTGACTGTAAGTGAAGGTACCGGAATCCGAGATAACAGCGGGTCTATCAGCGTATTTCTTGACCCATTCATCAAAGGCTTGCCCAAGGGTTATGCCTGCCCAGTAACCCTTTTGCTTGTACTCCTTAACACGATCGGCGGGCCACGGAACACAACCTTCCAACATTTCCCTTTAAACCTCCTAATTCTCTGAAATATATATTAAACTTGTCAGACTAATATTTATGACATATACCGTGCAATAATAAAAGTCACCTTCGATTATTATTCTGCCTCTTGAAAAAGAATACATGGATTGAACAAGAGAATATGACCGATTTTACAGACAATGAGAATGGGTTTGGCAGGTGTCAATGGGGTGAGGAGTGATATGGTTTTAGCCTGCGAATGACAGCAAACTATACGGGACAATCTTAACCAGTGAGTTTATTAAAACAATTTGCAAACAGTCAGAGTGGTTTAGGAAACATTTTATTAGTATCAATAATACCAGCTTGATCTATACTTGAGCGCTCCAGTTTTTTAAGCAAGCCCTTCAAGTATTTACGTTCATCAGCAGATAAACAAGATGTCTACTTTGCCAGGGAGTCGCTGCCCGGTACGCGATGATACACGAACTGCGACTCCAATACCCGGTGCCAATAACGTTACTTCACTGATAACACGACTATTTTTCCGATAATACGACGTCACTGATATTTTCGCTATCCTTGCTGTAGGACTTAGCTAGTATAAAATAGATAATTGCACTTATCACGGCTGCCGGAATGATGCAGAACAATGCTGCCTGTAATCCCACGGCACCACTTCCAAACTTATCAGAGATTATTCCGGCAGAGAGAGGACCCAATGTCCCCGCTAAGAAGGAAAAGAACGTACCAATACCATAAGCAGTAGTGCGAAGCCTGGCGGGTGTAATATCGCTCCTTATAGTAAGTGAAACAGGCAAAAGCATGTTCGCGAAAAATAGTTGCACTATTGAGAACACAATAAACCACACTACCGGGTAATTAAGCATTACTACCATAATGACTGAAAAAACTGTATAAAGAATTGCACAAACAGCTATGAAAAATGGCCTTCCATTTTTATTGCGCTTTTGCCACCTGTCAGCCATAATCCCTCCTAATGGTGCAGCTAAGATGGCAATAAGGCCTACCAGGCCATATGTTAATCCTGCTGTTGCCGGTGTCATCTGGTAGGTTCTAATAAGCATTGCAGGCATCCAAGAAAGAAATGTCAATAACACGAAAAACATAAAGCATTGTCCAAGAATATCTATCCAATATGATTTTATCTTGAACAAATTCTTCCAGTCTCGGAAATATGACTTGCTAAAAAAAGACTCGCCCTGCTCTTTGATCGTTCTATAATCGGGAAGAAAAAAGGCAATGATACCGAAAATAGCACCTACTATGGCAAATATGATAAATGGGGATCTCCAATTCTGCGTCTGAGTAATTATAATACCCCCCAGTATCAGTCCCAAAGCCGTGCCAATCTGTATACCAGAAGAGAATATGCCAATTATTCTTGACCTTATTTCCTTTCGAAATGACAATGAAAGCCACCCGACACCACTGGTTACATATCCGGCTTCACCTATACCAACTGTGAATCGTGCGATCGCCATTTGCGCGAAATTACCACAAATGCCTGTGGCATATGTGGCGATGCTCCAGATCAAGGCCATAATAGCTATGCTCTTACGTCGGCTCCATCTTTCTACTATCATTGAAGCCGGGATGGTTAGAAGGGCTACACCTACCAGAAATATAGATTGTAAAGCGCCGGACTGTGTATCCGTAAACCCAAATGTCGTTTTAATAGGCTCAAGAGCTACTGAAAAGATTGCTCGATCCGCATAGTTCATAATGTACAATAAAACCAGCATAACAAGAATAAATACAGCACCCTTGCCACCCACTGCGTATTCTTTCCGTGATTCCATTCCTTTCTACCTCCTTTTTAGTTAAATCTTACCTTCATTCTTCAACTTCTCAGTGATTCTTTCTCGTAATCTTTTCTTCTCGTATTTGCCTATCTTCGTTATCGGTAATTCGTCAATAAACTCAATCCTTCTTGACCAGATTACCTGTCCTGTAGTATCCATCTGGCGTGGAAGCCTCTTTGTTACGTTCGGGTGATTGTAATAACCACGTACAGTGTAAGGTCCCCGGCACCACATCTCACCAACCTGTCCAGACTGGACCTCTTCGTGCGTTTCCGGGTCAACCACCTTACACTCGTCTGCTTTTGATACAGGTTTGCCTGTACTCCTTAATACGATCGACTGGCCATGGAACACAACCTTCCAACATTTTCCTTTAAACCTGCTAATTCTCTGAAATATATATTAAACTTGTCAGACCAATATTTATGACATATAACGAACAGTAATTAAAGTCACCTTCGATCATTATTCTGCCTTTTGCAAGAGAATACACGGATTGAGCAATGGGATATGACCGATTTTACAGACAATGAGAATGGGTTTGACAGGTGTCAATGGGGTTAGGCGTGATATGGTTTTAGCCAGCGAATGTCAGCGAACTGTGCGGGACACTCTTAATCAGTGAGTTTATTAAAACAATTGGCAAACAGTCAGAGCGGTTTAGGGAACATTTGATTAGCATCAATAATACCAGCTTGCTCTATGCTTGAGCGCTCCAGCTTCTTGAGCAAGTCCCTCAAATCGCTACGTTCATCTACAGATAAACAAGATATAATGTTGTTTAATACCGTGGCCTTTTCAAGCCACAATTCGTAAACCTCTAATCCTTTTTGTGTTATACGTATCCTCACCTGGTTCCTTTTTCTGAGGTCTTTACTCTTTTCTATCAACCCGTTCCGCTCCATCCTGGTCAGTAAAGAACTTATTGTGTGAGGACGCCTGTATAGTTTCCGCGCTATTGAAGAAGGTGTCGCCTCCGGCCCGATTGAATAGATCAAGCGGATCATCCCTGCAGACTTGGCTGATATTCCGTGCTGCTCAATCTCACTTTCAAAGGTGCTGCGCATGACATCGGCAACCAGAATAAGCAACCAGCACAACCTGACGTTTTCCAAAATACCTTCTAACTTCAGGTCAAGTTTGTGCATGCCTCTCCACCCTTTTTTAATCGTATTATTTTATTTTATGATATCATGCCCTCCCTGTAACCGCTATTTATACTAGTAATACGCTGTCACTTTTCTCCCTGTGGGTTCATATGTTGTCTATTCCTCTGATCCGGGTTAGAAAGGAGTCGTGGGAAACGCAAGCGCATGGGTTAAAAGATAAGTTGCTTGTAGTGCCTCCGTAGGGCAAAGTGGAAAGCATTCCTTGCAGTTACTGCACTCCTTAGAGGCAATCTCAGGAATGAAATTTATCTCTCGACTTACTCCAGTGTCAACGAATCCGACAGCGTTCTTCTTTTTAACTTCAGCACAGTATCTTACACATAGGCCACAAAGGATACAAAATGAGGGCTCCTTTTCAAAACGCGCTTTGTCTGCTCCATACTCTTGAGCCAAATCCTGCAGTTCTACGGCATCTGGAGCATGAGCTAGCATCAACTCCAGAAGCATTTTGCGAATTCTATCTACCGTCTCGGACCTGGTTCTTACCACCAGATTATCCGCTACGGGGCGGGAGCAGGCAGTGTCGAGATTTATTCTACCCTTTGCTTCTATTTCCACCATGCAAAGTCTGCAGGCGGTATAGGGTTTTAACTTTTCATGATGGCAAATGGTAGGAATATCTATTCCAGCGCTTCGAGCCGCCTCCAGAACGGTCGTCCCTTCCTCGGCTTCGACCTCTTTGTTATCGATAATCAAGGTAACTACGCTCATTTTTATTCGCCCCACTAAAGTATTACTGAGGATAACATATCACAGACGAGCGCAGGACAGCGCTTGTCCTTGATATGAGCTTCATATTCATCCCGGAAATGCTTAATTGAGCTGAGCACCGGGCCAGAGGCGCCTTGCCCCAGGGCACACAGCGCCGCTTTATTTTGTACTTCAGATATCCCCTCCAAAAGTTCGATGTCACCCTCATTTCCCTTCCCTTCACTAATATTAGTCAAAATCTTAAGCATTTGCCTGATGCCATCACGGCATGGAGTGCATTTACCACAGGACTCATCAGAAAGGAAGGTGAGGAAATACTTGACCATATCCACTATACATGTACTTTCGTCAACGACAATCAGGCTGGGACCCATTGATAAGCCGGCCTTGGAAAGCTCATCAAAATCTACAGTCAAATTGAGCTGGCCCTCCGGGACGAACCCTCCTAATGGCCCGCCGACCTGGACAGCCTTGAACTTTTTACCTTCACGGATACCGCCGCCGATATCAAAGATAATCTCTCTAAGGGTTATCCCCATCGGCACCTCGACCAGTCCGCTATTATTAACCTGACCCACCAGAGAGAAAACACGTGTTCCCTTGCTTCTTTCGGTGCCTATCGTACTATACTTATTGGCCCCCTGGTTAATAATAAGCGGAACATTAACCCAGGTCTGCAAATTGTTGAGGACTGTCGGTTTAGCCCATAACCCCCTCTCAGTAGCGTGGTCATACTTCGTTATGGGTTCGCCTACCCGGCCTTCTAGTGAAGCCATCAACGCTGTCGACTCGCCACAGACATAGCCTCCGCCATCTATCTTTATTTTAAGAGTAAAGTCTAGTCCGGAACCTAAGATATTTTCACCCAGGAGTCCATATTCCTCGGCTTGCCGGATGGCTATCTCTGTGTTTTCTACAGTCAGTGGGAATTCATCCCCAACAAAGATATACCCCGCATGAGACGCCATAGCATAGGCGCCTATTATCATCCCCTCTATAACACTATGCGGATTTCCCTCCATCATCTTTCTATCGACACACGCCCCGGGGTCGCCCTCATGACAATTGCAGATAATATACTTGGTGTCACCCTCAGCTTTTTGGCCGGCTTCCCACTTTCTACCGGCAGGGAAGCCGCCACCACTTCGCCCCCGCAAGCCGGATTCCTTGATTTCCGTGATTACCTGATCCGGTGACATGGTTTGCAAGACTTTGACCACGGCAGAGTAGCCGCCTATGGCCAGATAATCTTCGATGTTCCTGGGATCGATATTTGCGTTATTGCAGGTGAGAAGACGCATCTGGTTTTTGTAAAAAGGTATTTCATTCTCATGTACCGCCTTTTCTCCGGTATTTGGGTCGGTATAAACCAGGCGCTTAATCACTTTCTTGCCAATCACGGTTTGAGAGACGATTTCCGGGACATCCTCCGGCTTTACCGCTGTATAGCAGATTCCTTCGGGATAGATAACAACGATAGGTCCTTTTTCACAAAAACCGGCGCATCCCGTTTCTCTGATATCGACTTTGCCCTCAACAGGTTTTTTCTTGATTGCTTCTTTAAAGGCACTGATAACACTCTGGTTATCCAGGTTGTGGCAACTGGTTCCACCGCATATCGCAATACAGGGCCTGCTTTGGTCTCTTATCGACAGGATACGGTTCCTGAGTTCTTCCAGCCCGGCGGGCGAATTTATCTTTGGCATACTATTCCCCTAATCACAGCTTCTCAACACGTCTTCTGTATTGATTGGATCCATGTTGCTGTGAAGCTTCCCGTCAACTATCATGGACGGTCCTGCAGAACAGCAACCCATACAGGTGACTGCTTTCAGGCTGAACTTCAAATCCGGGTCCGTTTCACCAGGCCTAATTTTCGTCAGCTCTTTGATCTTGCTGAAAACCCGCGACGAACCGCGTACATGGCACGACGTGCCGTTACACACGTGAATTTCATGACTTCCTTTAGGGATTAAATCAAAGGCTTTATAAAAGGTAGCTATATGGAGTACCTTGCTAAAAGGAACTGGATATTTTTCGCTGACCCTCTCTAATATTTCCTTAGAAAGCCAGGTGGTTTCATTCTGGATATCCAGTAATACCTGGATAAGTGAACTGGCATCACCCTGATATTTATCTATTATCTTATCGATTTTATCGTTATCCATAGCCTGTATCCTAAATTTCTTATTTCTTCACATATTCTGTGCCTGCTCTCTCACCGCAGGTAAGAATATAGCAATCCCCGCCCTCATCGTACGTGACTAATCCCTGTCTCAATGAATTATTCATGTGCCTCGATACTTCAGTCGGAGTGAGGCCTAATATCTTAGATATGTCTCTGATCGATAGGGGTTTTCTTCCCAGGAGTGAAGTAATCTGGCTTATTACCAGCTTATCCAGGATCAGGTCATTAAATAACCTGTTGAACTCGTCACTGGCAAAAACCTTGTTATATGCTTCTTCCGTTCTAACGGGTATCCTCAGCCTCTCCCTCTCCACCAGTTTAATGTAAGGAATCAGCTTTGTAACCGCATCAAATTTGAGCTTCAACTCATTTCGGTCTATTCCCTCGCTCGTGCCAAGAGGTCCTAACTCTTTAATTTTCTTTCCGAAGTCATTCATCACTTCAGCGAAACGAATCCCTTCACCAGCAGATACCCATTCAAGCCTTAATCTTTCGGGGTTCACCCCTATGTTCTCCAGTAATTTCTTACATAGAAAAGTATTGGCTAATGCATCGTAATTTCCTTCGGTATTATAATGGCAGTCATTAATATGACAACCCCCAATAAATACCCCGTCTGCTCCTTTTGTGAGAGCCCGGAATACAAATGCCAGGTCGACCCTGCCTGAGCACATCAGCCTTATTACCCTTATGTACGGGGGGTACTGAAAACGAGAAACGCCGCAGAGGTCAGCGCCTCCGTAGCAGCACCAATTGCATAAGAAGCCAACGATTCTTGGCTTAAACTCATATCCTGAAACCATTCTTATCTCACTTTCTAAGTTAGCAATCTTAGGTTTGTTCATTAATGGACTTCTACAGGGCTGGAACCGCCGCGTCAATCTGTAGAAAAACCTCTTCGTTGGTATAGTGCTTCAGGAAAACAGCTCCTGTCGGACATTTTGCGTTACAGAGACCATCTCCTTTGCAGAGCACGGGATTGACCCTGGCCTTTCTTCCTTGAGGCGTATCATAAAAATCTATGGCGCCATACGAACACGCCGTGATACAAGCACCACACGAAACACACTTATTTTCATCCACCTCGCATACAGAGCCGGAAGCTGTGATCGTATCGCGTGAGAGAAGAGTTATGGCCCGGCCGGCAGCCCCATAAGCCTGGCTGACCGCTTCAGTTATATGCTTGGGATAGTGAGCTATCCCGCACAAGTAAACGCCTTCCGCGGCAAAGTCAACTGGTCTCAGTTTTACGTGGGCTTCCTGGAAAAACCCATCCGGGTTCAAAGGTACCTTGAACAATCGTGATATTTCATTATTTGTTTCTGAAGGAATAACGGCGGCAGTCAAAACAAGTGAATCGGTATCTATCGCAATTTTCTTGCCTAAAATGGGATCGGTCACCGTAACCCTTAGAATATGTTGGCCTCCCTCTTCAACGGCTTCTACCCGGGGTTTATTATCCGGTTCATAGCGGATAAACCTCACCCCTTGATTCGCCGCCTCGCGATAATAATCCTCTTTAAACCCATAAGTTCTCATATCCCGAAAGAGAATGTAGATATCCATCTCAGGGTTTATCTCTCTCAGTTTCAAGGAGTTCTTTATAGCCTGACTACAACATACGCGGCTGCAGTAATTTCTGTCTTCCTGTCTGCAACCTACACACTGAATCATCACCAGACTCCGGGAGTTAATCACTCTTTCTTCTCCCTTGGCGATGTGCCCCTCCAACTCCAGCTGGGTCAATATCCTGCCATCTTTCCCATAAAGGTATTCGGTGGGTTGATATTCTTTAGCACCGATAGCGATGATGGCTGCTCCATGCTTTATCGCCGTTACCCTTCCTCCAGAGTTGATCTTGGTTAGGAAATTCCCCACGTAACCGCTAACCTCCATGATGTCAATATCAGTATATACATGTATCAAGGGGTGCTGATAAACCTTGCGTATAAGATCATGTAAATATGCTTGAACATCCATTCCTTCCAGGGTGTAATGAATTCTTCGTGCCATTCCCCCCAAATCCGTATCCTTTTCCACCAGGTAAACCTCAAATCCCTGCCTGGCTATGCTCAGGGCACTGGTCATGCCGGCCAAACCTCCTCCGATCACCAGGGCCGCCTTGTTGACGGGCAAATCAAATTCCTGTAAGGGCTGCAAAAGTGCAGCTCGGGCTACCGACATCCGGATTAGATCTTTTGCCTTTTGGGTGGCATCTTCCCTTTCTTTAGAATGGACCCAGGAGCAATGCTCTCTAATATTCGCCATGTCGAAATAATATTGATTAATTCCCGCTTCCCTAAGCGTGTCACGGAATAATGGCTCATGTGTCCGGGGCGTACAGGCAGCGACAACCACTCGATTGAGACCTTTTTCCCGAATCGAGCTTGCTATATGCCTGGCAGCGTCAGTAGAACATATAAAAAGGTTGTCTTCGGCGTGGACTACGTTAGGTAAGGTCAAGGCATAGTCAACTGCAGAAGGAACATCCACCACTCTTCCTATATTCGCTCCACAGTGGCACACAAAGACGCCCACCCTGGGTTCCTCACCTGAGACATCCCTTTCCAGTGGATATATTCTTTTTCTGGACAGCTTCCCTCGCCGGTAGGCAAGGAGTTGACCACAAAGGGCACTAGCCCCGCTGGCTGTCATTACCGACTCGGGGATATCTATAGGACCCTGGAAGGCTCCGCTTACAAATATTCCTGGACGGGAGGTCTCAATAGGATTAACACAATTGGTTTTACAAAATTCATGTGAATTGAGCTCGATGCCGAACTTATTAGCCAGTTCCTTCACGTCATCAGGAGGGTTCAGCCCAACGGATAATACAACCAGGTCGAATTCCTCTTCCTTTACCCCAGCATCGATAGTAGAATATTTGATGGTTACATTCTTGCTTTCCGGAAGCTCTTTCCCTATTGATACGTAGCTCCTGATAAATCGAACCCCGGGAAGGCTTTCCGCTCTTTGGTAGAATCGTTCGAAGTCTTTGCCGAATGACCTGATATCATTATGGAATACAGTACACTGGGCCTCGGCGTCATGGTCCTTTGTCAAAATCACCTGTTTTTGAGTATAGGCGCAGCATACGGCCGAACAATAGCTGTTACCGCCCGGGATAACCTGTCTGGAGCCGACACACTGAATCCAGGCTATCTTCTTTGGATGTTTCCTGTCCGAAGGGCGCCTTATCTCACCTTCGTAAGGCCCCGTGGCACACAGTATTCGTTCAAAATCAAGACTGGTTACCACATTCTTCATCTTGCCGTAGCCATAGTCGCCCCTCAGCTTGGGGTCAAATGCCTCATAGCCGGGCGATAGAACTATCGCCCCTACTTTTACTTCTATCTTCTCCGGCTTTTGATTGAAATCAACGGCGTTATTCCTACAGACTCCCCGGCAAATAGTACATTTCTTTTCTTTAAGGTAAAGGCAGCTTTCATCTATATAAGTGACCAGGGGAATTGCTTGAGAGAAGTATATATGGATGGCCTTATTCGACGATATGTCCTGGTTAAATTGATCAGGATACTTGACGGGGCAATATTCTAAACAGGCAGTACAACCCGTGCATTTGCTCTCTATAATATATCTGGGTTTTTTGATCAGGGTCACCTTGAAGTCTCCTGCTTCCCCTTCTACCCTGTCAACTTCAGTATAGGTAAGGATGTCTATATTGGGATGCCTGCTGCACTCAATGAACTTGGGGGATTGGATGCACATAGAGCAGTCATTGGTGGGGAAGGTCTTATCAAGCTGTGCCATCTTGCCTCCGATAGCCGGCGCTTTATCGACCAGGTAAACCTTGAAGCCCATATTAGCCAGGTCAAGGGAGGCTTGAATACCGCTGATTCCCGCCCCGATCACTACGACATCCCCGGTGTTGCTTTCTGCGGGGCTATCAGCTAACTGTCCTTCTATGCGTCCCTGCTCCACTTTCCATCATCCTTGTGATTTACGTCGGGCGGCCAAGCCGCTCCGAGTGGGAATACACCGAAAGACGGTTACCACGCGCATAGCCAATCAGGGCAATGCCCAGATCGCACGCAATTGAAATAGCACGCTCCGTCGGCGAGGTCCGCGAAACAACGACCGGGGCTTGCATATTTGCC
>Ga0268280_1002164_pt1 | contig 11868 bp, 8 predicted proteins | sample saktaG_9_FD_190139 | JGI IMG/M metagenome (GOLD analysis project Ga0268280, IMG submission 190139) | Saline water microbial communities from Sakinaw Lake, British Columbia, Canada - sak_2011_5_24_40m | ecosystem: Environmental > Aquatic > Non-marine Saline and Alkaline > Saline ...
CATCGTGGCTTTGTTTATTGGGCTAAACCTGCGGGGCGTCGGTGAGGCTGGTGGTGTCGAGGTGTTTCTTGTGTGGTTCAAACTGGTCGTGCTTGTGGGGCTGGCCGGCTGGGGGCTTGCTCAATGGGATCCCCGGATGCTCTCACGGGGTGTGCCGGACGCCGGGATAAGTGCAGCGTTGTTCGGTGCGGCGTCCGTGTTCATGGCCTACGAGGGATTCCAACTACTGACCTACGATTACAAGGACATCGACACCCCGCAGAAGACGCTGCCCCGTGCAGTGTTGTCGGCTATCGTCGTTGTAATCGTCGTCTACGTTATTGTTGCCCTTGGCACGGCAATGCTTATCGGTGCGGACCAGGTAGTGCAGCACAAGGAGGTTGCATTGGCCATCGCTGGACGGCAGGCGTTCGGAACAGTTGGTGTCGTTGTCGTCACGATCGCCGCGGCATTTTCCACCGGGTCAGCCATCAACGCTACGCTCTTTGCCACAGCACGTCTCGCGTACAGGGTGGCCGAGGATGGGGAGTTACCGGCCGCACTGGGACACAAGAACACGGCGGGCATACCGGATCGGGCTGTGATCGGGCTAGGTACGACGGCAGCGGTCCTTGCCGCTGTGGGAACGCTCTCCACCCTCGTTGAGGCCGCCAGCCTCGCATTTCTATTCACTTTTGCCGTTGTGTGCGGACTTGCTTTTCATCAGCGGGCAGGCTTGCGAATCGCAACAGGATTTGGTGCGCTGGCTGCCGCCGCTGCTTCAGTCGCCCTTATCGTTCGCTTAATTCGAACCGACCCGCTGGCGCTCGTTTTCCTCGGACTACTGGTGCTCATCGCCTTGTTTGGGCGTCCGGTGCTGCTCCACCACGTAAAGACGAAAAGCCGTCGTAGCTGACAGATATAGCTATTGCTGCACGACGCGGTATAACAAGGCGCTTCACCTGACCGCTATTCCGCTGCGCTTCATTGCCAGCCGGTTATGCGGGATGTTACTCCATTTCAATTCGTAATCTTTAATTTTGACATCTGTCCACTCTAAACACAAGGTGACAACGAGACCGCTTCTGTTCTTCCTGAAAGAGAGCGTGCAGTCTTCTTGATGGGCATCCACCCTTTCAAATGATAATCAATGAAACATTCTCTTGACTTTAGCGTTCATTGGGTACAAAAAAGGCATGTAAGGCATTGCCATATTGTTAACAAACAGTCTCAACCTTTTTTGCAATGATGATCCCTTAGAACGATTATTAAAACCCCGTCTCTGAAAAGAGGCAGGGTTTTATTTTGCTTATTTCATCAGCATTGGAACTGGTTTCCTGAACCCTACAACGCAAAGGAGGCGATGATGAAAAGGTTGTACATTTGTCTACTGGCAACGGCTGTCGTGCTTGTCTGTATGGGGTCTATCGCAGTGGCGGATTGTAATCCAACAACCTACAAGTGCAGGAGTAGTAGTGCTCCCGCTTACGAAATCGTCGGTTACTCTACACTTGGAAATTGCACATATTGGTCATGGGAAGGTCCATATTGCCAAATATGCGGCAAAAAATATAGGAAGGCGGCCGTACGCTGCAATGAGGAGCATCCCAAGAAATGTAAGGGGGCGTGCCTCGCATGCGTCCCCGATGATTTGTCGCAGGCAAGGGAAGTAGGAGGAAGATGCGTTAATACAGAAGGCACCATAGACGAATGGGCTAGGTATTGAAGTGACAAGTGAGATTGCACCAGTAACTGTGGACAGACCGTACAACAATAAAATGTCAGAACAAGGCGTTCCCGACGCACTCTCACGCTGATGCCTCAGAGGGTTTCTTTCTTCCTTCCTGAAATACACAAATCGTCAATCTCGATGGAGATGCATGACTTCAAGTCGTTATCAATGATGTTGTTTCCTCGATTGTTATGATGTGATTAGTAGATAGTTTGACGTTTGGTTTTTGAGGGGCTGTGAACAACTGATGTATGGTTGAAATAATATGGCACCGTCGGGAAATCAGGAGGAAAACGGAGAAAACCATATGAAGCTTAAAAAGTATTCCACAGGATTAGCCATAATGCTGCTATCTTGTTTCTTTGTGTCCTGCTCCTTATCTAAAGATCTCAGATTAAGCAGCTATGCTCAGAAACAGCAGATACATGAAATAATTAATATGCTCCAACCAAAACTTGACGAAGGCGATACCCTGTCTTCCTTCCAGCTTTATTTACTGTCCGCCTCTTACGCTGGAATTCGCAACTACAGCAAAGCGCTCGCCACAACAGACTTACTGCAAAAGCAGATTGATAAGGGCGATAGAACTACAATAGGCAGTTCCGATCTCACCGTTTATCCGCAGATCCTTCGCGGCTATATTTATCTGGACCAGGGGGAGCCTCAGAAGGCCATTCAGGAAGGAGACCTTGCTTATAAACTATTACATGAAGAGGGACGTGACAAAAAAAACTTTTATACATCTCAACTGATCGACATTTACGATATTCTGGGTGTTGCTCAAGCTCTATCCGGAAATAAGGCGGATGCTCAAAAAATTGCTACTTTACTGCAAAACATAAGCATCACAGACATGACCATCATGAACGGGCCCCCCAAATACAGCGCGCTGGCGCGGATTTACATGGCGTTGAAAGAATATGATAATGCCCTGGCCGCCATCAGGAATCCGGATGCGAAAGTAACCGGATTAATTACCGCATTCTACGATCAGACCTTTCAGGAGATACCCAAACTTTATATCCTATCGAAGAGTCTTTACGAAACAGGAAACATAAAAGAGGCAAAAGAAGGATATGACCAGCTTTTAGGACATCCGCAGATTGAGCAAATCGGCGGCATTTACTGGATTGTGCTGCTGGATCGGGCAAAAATTGCTTTGGCCGAAGGCCAGAAAAACGCTGCCGAAGACATGCTCAAAAAAGCAATTGACGTCATTGAAAAGCAACGATCTTCGATTAATACCGAAGCGGGACGCATCGGCTTTGTCGGAGATAAACAAGCGGCTTACGCTGAATTGACGTCTCTGCTTCTTGCTGAGGGCCGTTATGCAGAAGCATTTGCTTACGTGGAGCGCGCCAAAGCCCGCGCCCTGGTGGACTTGCTTGCTTCGCAAAAGGAAATAAACGTCCGCGGGGGACAGAGAGAGCAAATCAAGACAACGCTAGCCGCGCTTGCCAAAGCGGAAAATAACCTCACCGTGGTGGCGCAGGCTGATGATAAAGAAGGACAAAGTAAAACCCGTTCGGTTGTTTTGGCGCTGAAGAAAGACCTGCGGGAAAAAGCGCCGGAACTGGCCGCGCTGATTTCCGTGACGACTCCTGCCACGGCCGAAATTCAAAGCAGGATTAAAGACGATGAAACACTGCTGGAATATTATTGCGCGGGCAAGGAATGGTATGTTTTTATTGTAACGAATAAGACGATTGCGGCGCGGAAGCTGCCGGTAGCGGATTTGGAAAAAAACATTGATGCGCTGCGCAAGAACATTACCGCACGCAACCTACCGGGATTCAGCCAATACAGCCGGACCCTCTATCATCAAATCTTTGCTTTGGCGGCGCCCGTAATTAAAACAAGAAAACTGATTATCGTTCCACACGGACCTTTGCACTATTTGCCTTTTGCAGCCCTTTCCGACGGCAACGAATATCTGATCGACCGCTTCAGCATACGGATGCTGCCCAGCGCGAGCGTACTGGATTTCCTCAAGGAGCGGGCGAAGCAAGCGGATAGAGGCGCCCTGATTTTCGGTGATCCGAAGCTGGGCGATCCGAAATATGATTTGAAATTTGCAGAGGACGAAGCCCTGGCCATCGGCCGGATAATTCCTACGTCCAATGTTCTTTTACACAGCGAAGCATCAAAAACCAATCTGCAAAATTTGGCGAGCCAATATTCCATCATTCATCTGGCGGTCCATGGCGTATTTGATCTGGATAAGCCGCTCAATTCGGCGCTGCTGCTGGCCGCAGATAGAAATAATGATGGACTATTGAGAGCGGCTGACCTTTATAATTTATCTTTGAACGCCGATTTGGTCACTCTCAGCGCCTGTGAAACGGCTCTCGGAAAAGTGGCGACAGGCGATGATGTTGTCGGCTTTACGCGTGGCTTCCTCTATGCCGGAGCGCGCTCGTTGATATCTAGCTTGTGGCAGGTGGATGACGAGGCAACCCGCGACTTGATGGTTAATTTTTACACCAATCTATCGAAGATGAGTAAAGATGAAGCTTTGCGACAGGCTCAGCTCAAAACTAAAATAAAATACCCGCATCCCTATTACTGGGCAGCGTTTTTACTCACCGGAAGTGCGATGTAAAAGCTAAGCACTCAAAGTTCCCCCAATATGATTACATTATTAAATACCGGCTAATTGTGCAGGAGGAGAATTGGGTCACGTCTATTATGTTGTTATATCGAAGACTTCATGCAATATTTTACACTTTTGTTAGCCCACATAGGTTGTGGATTTGGTAGGTGGCATCACTAACTGCTCTGCTTCTTCCTGAAGTCCTCAAATCATCGATCTTGATAAATACGCAGGATTTCAATCCGTAATAAACACAATTCGTGTCTGACGATAAACATCAATACTACATCTCACATTTTGTGGTCAATATTTTCTTGACAAACAAAATTTTCCTTCTCATATTCCCACTGTAAAAAAGGAAGTTCTTATAAAGAAAAGATTAGGAGGACGAGATGATCATGAACCGAATCAGAATCATCGGGATTTTCGTTCTGACGCTTACGGTTATTTCACCCGCGGCCGCTCTTGCCGACTGGAAAATTTACTACACGGGCACAATAGGAAAGCACGCTGGGTATGGGGGAAGAGGGAGTTTTGCTACTAGATCCCAATGCGATGCATATCGGAGGACTCAGTCTTTTGGCGATCAGAGTATGTCCTATTGCAGCGGGTTTGACACTCCGCAAAGTCGCCCCAGCGGGGACTATGGCTCCGCGGCACGCGAGCAAGAAAAGCAACGACAACTCCAGTTACAAAGGGCGAAAAAAGAAAAGGAGCTAGAGCTTGAACGACAGAAAAAGTTCGACGAAGAAAAGGATAAACTCCTGGGATCTCTTAAGGGAACAAATACGGGTACGCTTGGGATGAAAACCGGTACAGCGCCGAAATCTAGTTGCATTAAAGGGGATCCGCTTGTAAAGAGGGCATGTTTTTTAAACGGATCACCTTGCTGCCCACCCTATAGATGTGAAGGAAAATTTCCTAGTACATACTGTGTTCTCGAGGGAACAAGTACGGATGAGCTTGAGTTGAAGAAACCATCTAACAAAGGCAGACGCGACTCTGTTTCAATTGATCCGAAGGTTCTGAAGGAGCAAGACGAGTTTGAGAAGAATCCGTCTGCCTATGTGGAAAACCAAAAAAAACTTAATCAGCAGCGGCTTGAAAAACCAAACGAATGGTGCAGAGCACTTTCCACGTCTCTAAAGACGAAAGCCCCGCCGCTGCCATATAAGAAGTTTGATGAACTTCAGGCCGGTGATGTGTTGCTAATTGAGGGGGAGAATAAATTAATCAGTGGACCAGACCAGGTGCTATCCGGGCACAAAGCATCGATTGCTTCGCATACTGTTATCTATCTCAAGGAGATTAACGGTAAGAAAATTTTTATGGATGATCAGCCCAATGAAGGTTCACGCATTGTCCCTGAAGATTATATCTTAAATAAATATGGTCATCGTGGGGTTGAAGTTGCCAAACTTGCACAGCCTTTGAGACCAGATGAAGCGGAACAACTCTACAAAGACGCTAGGGAGATGCGTTCCAAGAACCTCAAAAAAATAGAGGCCAATAAATGGTTCGACAAGACAACCTATGGTGCGTGGGGTAAAGATAATTTAGTCTGCTCAGAAGCTGACTGGGCACTAATTAAGGCTGCCGGTCGGGAGATTCCGCAGTCTGATGATCGAATAAAGAAGGGATTGGGTATTAATTTTAGCCCTGCAGACTTTTTAAACAATGAACAATATTTCCTCGTTTCGCCAATGGCATGGCCCAAAAGGTAAATTTTGTTAAGGGGCGTACATATTTGTTCAGAAACTTGCGTTAACGGTGAAAGGGCTGAATGTTAACAAAGAAAAAAGTATATCGACGGAGAGTTAAAACATGATCAAAATGAAAACCGTGGTCATGCGCAAGTCACTAATTTTGTAGTCTGAAAAGAAAAGGAGGATAGAAAATGTATCGAAGACAGATTGGGTGTTTGATCGGCATCGTGATATTGCTAGCTTGGGTTTCTGTAACACTGGCGGGGACTGTGTCCGAGGAGGCAAGACGTTTCATGACGCGGGGGATGGCCGCCGTGGAAATGGCTAAGACACCGCAGGACTACAAACATGCTGCCCGCGAGTTTGAGCACGCAGCTGAGCTTGCACCGAACTGGCCAGACGTATACTTCAACCTTGGCTCCGTTCAGGCCAAGGCCGAAAACTACGATGAGGCTATAAGGCACTACAAACGCTATCTCGAACTTGCCCCCAATTCCCCCGACGCAGCGAAGGTCCGCGAGGAGATCTACAAACTGGAGTATAGGCAGGAGAGATTCAAGAAAGTTGCAGAATTGGCCGGCGTCTGGCGCGCCGGAAGGCTTTCGTATACCATTTCAGTAAACAACTCAGAGTTCAACGCCAAGGGCACGGAAAAGCTTTCTGGATTTGATAATGAAGTAAGGGTTATTAAAGACACGGGTTTTCCATCAGGGAAAGTGGAAAGGGTATCCAAAGGGCAAAGCCAGGTAGTATTCAAGGGGAGACTAGATGGGTTATCCATCAAGGGGATACGTCATCGCAGTTCATATATTGAGGAAACCTCGGAGTGCAGGATACCGGATGAGCAGAGTGAGTTTACGGGCACTGTCAGTGAGGATAGCAATCGCATCACTTTAAATTTTCAAAAGAGTATGTATCAGGCAGACTGTGAACTGGGACTTCTCCCAGGTCTTGGTTCCTGTACTAGTGTGCAAAAGATTGGCGAGAGTCCCAGGGAGATCGTCCTCACGAGATAGGGCGGGGGTCACATGGCAAAACCGACCCGGCCGGTTAGCCCAGGGAGAAACTGAAAAAAGGTGTTGGCCTCGTCGGGATGAAAATATCGAAAGCAGAACATCAACGAATTTGGGATGTCGTGCAGGGCATGTCGGTGGCCGAAGCGGGGATTAAGATCGGCGACCGTATCCCAAGGATAGACGGCAAAGATGCCAAGGGTTTGACCAGCCAGCAATTGGTGGTGCTTATTCGGAGGCAAGCGGGTTCCAGGGTAACCATCTAGGTGGAGCGCCAGGGTGAAACAAAACAGCTGAGCTTCACCTTGGCCAGAAAGGCCCAGTGACTGAATTAGTCGGAGGCGCCCCGATAGAGAAGACACCATGAAACGAATTCTGAATAAAAAGTAATCGACAGCTTCCAATTGGTCACAAATACAGAAAACAGAACTCGAGAACTACTATATGCATGCCCGGATCCATGCCCATGAATTCGTGCGGAAGTAATCTTCTTGCAAGAGAATCACCCGGTCGACGGGATCTATAAAAGTTTCTCGGAGATTAACCATAAGAAGGTCATCGTACTAGGAAGATATGGGTGACCCTTAGTTTTTTGATTATTTTCTTTTGAATATAAATCACAGCCATACAGATTTCTTTTGGTAATCTGCAATTTTTTTAGCAAGGGTTCAGTGTTTGTTAGTAGGTGCTATACGTAACAAAAAGGTGATTGCAACTTAGGTGTCTTAGGTTCATCATCTATCTGTATTTCCTATTGAATTAGAGGAAAGGAGATAGCGATGGACCAGATGACCACAGAAAATTGCAGCATCCCATCAGAGAAAGAAACCCTGGCGGACCTTGGAAGAAATGATTTAGAGGCAGGGTTTCTCCCCTCCATTATTTTACCCGAAATCTATAGAGGAAAATCAGGGAAGGTTTTTTATCCCGAATACACGCAGGAGGCAAAAGCGCTTCAATGGGCACTGGATCGCCTTGCAGGATGGGACTTGCCGGGCAAAGAACATGTTGAAGAATATTTTCGGTACATGTATCGGCGGAACTTCAGACCCAAAACGTACGCCAGTAACTTGGGAGCGATTTATATCTTTCTCACCGTTGTCAGGGATTCCGGGAAGACCCGTTTGGAGGAGATCACAAAACATGATTTGGAGGCTTTTATTGAGCATGAGCAGGATCGAGGGTTGATGCTATCGACGGTGCGGACAAGACTTCACTGCGTCAATGCTTTTTTGGGTTATGCGATGGAAGCAGGCGTTGTCAGCGGTGATGTCCTGGCAAGAAGGATTCGCCTGAAGAAGCCCGAGACATTACCGAGGGCCATGGACCCTGACGATGTGAAGCGCCTGCTTTCCATTATTGATCATACGAGAGACCGGGCCATGGTCACGGTGCTTCTGCGGACGGGGATGAGAATCGGAGAGTTGCTCAACACAAAGATGCTGGATCTTCACCTCAAAGATCGAAGGATTGATATTTACGAGGGGGAGAAGAACCGATTGGGGCGAGTTGTGTATCTCAGCGATGATGCGGTCAGTGCTTTGAATGCATGGCTCAAGATGAGAGACGCTCATAAGGATTTTCTCTTTTACGCCAATGGTAGAAAAAGCATGTCTTACAGTACGTCACATCTTGTTTTTGAGCGGTGTCTCACGAAAGCCGGTCTTGCCCATAAGGGGTATTCCCTGCATGCGCTTCGACATACCTTTGCCAGCGAGCTTCTCAATGCCGGTATGCGGATCGAGTGTCTCCAGCCGTTGATGGGGCACAGTTCTCTGGATGTGACGCGGCGCTATGCGCAGCTCACGGACAAGACCAGGGAGGAAGAGTACTTCAGAGCCATGACGATTATAGAAAGGGGGGAGATTGATGGACATTACCGATGCGATCATCAGATACAGGCGCTTCTTAAAGAGAAGGAACGTCTCACCCAACACGGTTAAGAGCTATTTGAACGGCCTGAAACATTTTGTGGTCTGGCTGGATGTGCCGATCGAGGAAACCACATACCGGAAGATTGTTGCGTATATGGATTATCTCCTCAGCAAACGGTTAAAGCCAAAGACGGTAAACTGTTATCTAAACAGTGTCTGTCAATTTTATCACTACCTCAACGAAGAAGAGGAAATACCTGTCGTGAATCCTGTGAAGAAGCCGAATATCATGAAGCTCCCCAGGGGGCTTCCCAAGCATCTGAACGACGAACACATAGAGCTCCTCTTCAAGAATCTGAAAGGGCCAAGGGATCGAGCCATGTTTATGATGATGCTCCGATGCGGATTACGGGTGGAAGAAGTGGCCCATCTTTCCCTCGGTAATATTGATCTTAAACGCAGAATCCTGTTTATCCAGGACGGCAAGGGCGCCAAGGATCGGATTGTCTATATCAGCAACGACGCCCTTGCTGCTCTCCTGGAATATCTCAGGGTGAGACCTGCAAATAAAGTAAAAAAGGTTTTTCTGGTAGAGAAAGGACCTCTTACCGGTCTGTCTTTATCGGTTCGCGGCATCCAGAAACGGATGGAGTATTATGCCCGCAAAACAAAACTGAGAATCTCCTGTCATCTTCTTCGCCATACAATGGCCACACAGATGTTGAATGCCGACACCGATCTCTCTACGATCCAGGATCTCCTGGGACACAACTCCATCAGGACAACCCAACGTTACTGTCGGGTATCTAACTTGAAAGTACAAAGGGATTACTTCAAAGCGATGGAGGTGATCATGCAACGAACGGCTGGCAACCCAAATAATCCTTGACGTGAGAACAAAACTATGAAATCTTAAACACAACTTAACATATTAATATCAATAGAGAAAACAGATTTTGTTACGTATAGGTAGGTGAATCCGACGATTGTCGGTGGGTGTTCCGATGGGTGTCCTTTTTCTTGAAATCAGGGTAAAAGGATTGCACGCCATGACACAGGAGGACACACAACCTTTAACGAAAACGAATATTTATAATAAAACAGGTGACTTAGATATCTTCTGAGTTCGCCTTTCACGCCGGCAGCCGGGGTTCGAATCCCCGTGGGGACGCCAGAAAAAAATGGGGAGTTGGAAATTATCCTGACTCCCCTTTTTATGCCTGGTCCTTTTGGCGGTATTCTTCAAAGATTTTTAAAATGCAGTACGACTCGTAAATTTGACAAATCGAGTTTTGGTGAATTCAGGATATTTCCCTGCAAAACGTCAGCATCAAAGATCACATCATCGGAGTGAATATCTAGTCACTTTACTCCGTAGACTTTTGTCTCAGCGAGTTGTCAAAGAACAAATTTTATGCAACAATAATGATGAAAATTACCTTAGACACTTAATGAAGTCCGCAGAGAGGGAGATAAAAAAACAGGAAAGGAGCGGTCGTAATGTCAAAAGCGAAGAAAACGTTTATTCACGAGAAAGCAGACGTTCAAACCAAAAAAATCGGTGATGGGACAAGCGTAGGGCAATATTCAATCGTTTCGGAGGAGGCAAAGATAGGTGCCAATTGTAAGATAGGCTCACATTGTTTAATTGAAAATAAAGTCGTAGTGGGAAACAATGTAAAGATAAACTGTGGTGTGCAATTATGGAACGGCATCACAGTCGAAGATGACGTATTCATTGGTCCTAATGTCACTTTCACGATCGGCACGTATCAGAGATTAAAGGTCTACCCTGAAGGACTTGCGACGACCATCATCAAGCACGGAGCTTCTATAGGGGCAAACTCAACCATAATAAGCGGCCTCACAATCGGCAGCAATGCCATCATAGGTGCCGGCAGCGTGGTCACCAGAGACATCCCAGACGGTGAATTGTGGTTCGGAAATCCAGCCAGAAGTCGTGGCGAAATACCACTCGAAGCCATGATTGAAATCCAGAAAAGAACAGAGGAATAAGGTTTTTTCTGATATCTTTCACACCAGCAGCCGGAGTTCGAATCTCCGTGGGAACGCCAATAATTACAGGGGGCTGCCCGTTCAGGGCAGCCCCCGTTTTTGTTTGCGTGTCCCGGCGGCGGCAATATTCGCCTGCGCGTCTTCACAGCGGCTTCATGCCTTTTTCGAGATATTTCTTCGCCAAATCAATGTAAAGTTCCTTGCCCATGGTCCAGTAATCCGTGTCCTTCTGGCTGATCTTCCGGATCACTCTTGCAGGGTTTCCGCCTGCCACGACCCTCTCGGGGATGATCTGCCGCATTTTCACCACGCCGCCCTCGGCGACAATGGTATGCGCGCCGATTTCGCTGTAGATACTGAGCACGGCACCCATGCCGATAACAGCAAAGGGCCCTATTTTCGCTGCATGGACCACCGCGCCGTGGCCGATTGTCACCCTCTCGCCTATGGAACAGTATTGGTTCGGCGGGGCATGGACCACGACGCCCTCTTCCACCGCTGTCCCGTTTCCGATCACAATGGAGCCGTAATCGCCCCTGAGAATCGTGCCGTGTCCGATGTAACAGTTGTCGCCGATGGCGACGTCACCGATGACATGCGCGATCTCGCTCACGTAGCTGTCACTGCCGACGGTCGGCCTTCTTCCGTTGTATTCGTAAAGCATCGATCAAACCTCTTATGCGTTTCGAAGTTCCTTTTCTGTGAACCATTCATGTCTCTTTTTTCGAGATATATTTCATGAGTCCCCCGGCCCTGATGAGTTCCTGCATGAACGGGGGAACGGGATGAATGCGCACGGGCTCCTCCGCGCTGTTTACGACCCTGATGGTTCCTTCATCGCTGTCCACTTCGATTTCCCGGCCGTCGGAAACCAACGCCTGAAGATCCCGGGATTCAAAAATGGGCAGTCCCATGTTGAAGGCGTTTCGGTAGAATATCCGGGCAAAGCTTCCGG
>Ga0268280_1002166_pt1 | contig 11858 bp, 24 predicted proteins | sample saktaG_9_FD_190139 | JGI IMG/M metagenome (GOLD analysis project Ga0268280, IMG submission 190139) | Saline water microbial communities from Sakinaw Lake, British Columbia, Canada - sak_2011_5_24_40m | ecosystem: Environmental > Aquatic > Non-marine Saline and Alkaline > Saline ...
GTTACCTCTCCGTGCAAGAACTCTCCTAGCAACGCACAGAGCGATGTTGAGGTTGGATGACTTCGAGGCCTAATTCCCATTTCTCTCATTTCACTACCTCTCCTATCTTATCTAATATTGCGTCCGCGTGTTCTTCCGCTGTAACTTCTAATATTTCTTTTTTTCCAAATACTAAACATATTTCTTTAGCCGACAAATGATTTCCATTTTTGTTAAACATGTTACTCATTTTCATTCTCCCCATCAATAACATAGACAATTAAAACTCCAATAAGTAATAAATACCCAAATGACAAATCTCCGTCCATAGCATTGGCTATATACTTTAAGATAGCACTAATAAGTACTACTACAGTGAAGGCACCAAATAACTTAAGTTTATATGCCTTTTGAAATATTAAATAAGTAAGTAATGTTACTGATGCTACGTTTCCTAACATTAAAAACCTAGCTGCCCATTCACTCGCTAATGGAAAACTAAACGCATAAATTACAGTGGTTGCTATATAAATGATGAATGCTGTTAAAATAATAAGAATGTACTTTTTCATTTGTTACTCTCCTTTACCAACCTATATAGGTGTTTAGTATTTCGTCAGTAGTACTCGTCTCGTCTTTATCGTTTCTAACGCCAGTCATTCTAGGAAATTGAAGGCTATAAACGTCTTTAACATCAGACTTACTATACTCGAAATATGTTACTTCGATGATTTTACCAATCCAAAGTTTTGGGTCAGACATTCTAATGTCATCACTAATACCAGCGACACTAACTATTACTTGTTGGTCGTCTGTTGCACAAATGAATGAACCAATCATTCCTTCGTATTTACTTTTGCCTTCATTCCAACTGATAATTCGTAATTCACAAGTCTTAGTCTTTTTGTACTTTAACAAATATGGCTTTCTATCTCCACTATTTTTGCTGTGGTGATATGGAGCATCCGGGTCACGAAGTATTACACCTTCACCACCATGAGCTACAATATAATCTAAAATCTTATCAAGCTCTTGGTTTAATGCAGGGTCAGGGTATACCATAATTTTGTCTAATACTTTTAAGATTACTACAGACGGATGAGTAGTGCCCTTAACATTTAATAAATGAGCTCGTCTTTCTTTATATGACATTTGGTCATCAAGTACATCGTAAACGAAATACATTAAATTCGATTTATCACCAAACTTGGAGTTAATGGTACCACTAGTTCTAGAAAAGTCTCTATTCCCCATTTTATCGCGAGTCATAACCTCTCCATCATAAACCCTAGTCGTATCGAACCCGGTCATATCGAAGTTAAGCTTTAGTGGTTTTTGAGAACGTGACATGAAGTGCCACATATCATTTTCATAATAGGCAATACATCTATTGCCATTAAGTTTCTCTTGTATATAATACCTTTTAGCTTCCTTTATTCCAGCCGGGTAAGGTTTAGCCAACATACAATGTTTGTCAGTGACCATATTACCTTTATTACTGTAGCCTAAACGATACTCACGATTTAATAACTTAATCATAAAACGTCGTATATCAATCGGTATCGCCATACAAGCAATATCAATCGCTTGTTCGCTCTTGTCATAGATAGTAATTGTTTTCATATAGTTGAATAAGTTTTTAATACTACCGGTATTAATATTCGCTACTTGTGTATAAAAATCAGACTCACGTACTGTGAAACCTAATTTATGTTTGCCTGCTAATACTTCAAAACAAAAATCTAAGTCATCGTTTAATTCGGGGTAATCTCTTCTAAACTCAGCTACTTTATCTTTTTGCCATTGCGACGCATTTTCTCGGTCCATAACATCAAATAAATGGCTTATTTCTAATACTCTCTCGACTAAGTTCATACTAGAATATTCTGTCGATAACTTCAAACAAATAAAGGTTTGTCAATTCGAAGTTAGGGTCTTTTTCTTTCTTAAGGGCGATAGCTTCAATAGCTTGCATAAAATAAGCACTATCAACTCCTACAACTTGGTCTCTAAATGTTTCGAGATTAAGTAAATTAAGAGCATTAAGTTCTAAAGCCATTTTAACATATTGACCAGCAGATATAGTCCAACCACGCATAATGAACTTGCGAGTACGAATAATACTTGTTAGAGGGTATTTACTTCCACGATACACGAGTTCCTTATTAATAATACACTCGAGAGACTTCGCTGGAAGTGTAAGTTGATTGGTCTTATAATCATATACACATTTAGTATGTTCGAAATCAAAGTTCTCATGGATTGACTCGATGGGTCCACTAAAGCGAATAACAATTTGAATGCCATCACTTAATGAAATTGCATTTGTAGAAAAGAAACGTGGACGATATTTCGGTTTATCAATTAATGGGTTTGGCTTAGTTGGTTCTTCGTCATTTTCACTTGCTATTTGTTCAGTCAGATAAGGTTCTGTTTGGTCATCAATACCACTATCACCATCTTCAGCTACCATACCACGACCACGACCATGACCTATAACAAGACTAACTCGGTCTAGTACCGTATAGTCAAATCTAACTTGAGGTTTAGTGGGGTTAGCCATATTCCACTCGTTCATATAATATTGAGCTACTTGTATACATGAGTCTAACGTTTTAAAATATACATCGTAGTCATTGACTTTTTCATTAGTCAATAATGATACGATTGCCCCACCAGTAACCATAGCATTCCGTTTAATGACACTAGCCACTATAGGGTCTTTAACTGTTTCAAGCCAGTCGTTAATTTTATAGCGTAATGCTTTTGCAATGTGTTTACTATTCATTATTTATTCCATCCTTCCGACATTAAAGTCTGGTCCATAATATATTACTTCCCATATTACAACTGATGTGTATATTGTAGTGACATTACAATTCATTGTAAATGCATAATGGTCGTCTAGAAACTTCGCACAGTCTGACCAATTATAAAACACAATTCGACGATGTTTATCTCTTAATAGTTCAAACTCTTCATCCGTAATATGAAGAGTTTGAGCTTCTAACTCTTCTATTGTAAACAAAGAATATTGGTCAGATTCACCAGTATAACATTTTAAACTATATTTAGTTATTCCATGCTCTATATCTGTATACTGAATAATACAAGGTATATTAGGTCGACTTTTTAATATCACTTTGTCATTTAGTTTAAATTTACTATTCATTATTTATTCCATCCTTCTGCCGCTTCATTGACACGTAGATAATCATCTAGTCCAGTCCATAAGCGAGCAAGTATTGAATTATTTATATTTAATTGGTCAGTAGGTGTTTTAATAGTAGCTAAGTCGTATTTGAACGCTCCGAACAATGGCATTATCTGTTTATATAAGTATCGTATAGCTTGATGATTAGCTACTGCAATCGGATTGTTGTCACCACGTTTAACTAATAACTCTGCTGATAAATCTGTGTCACAATGTACTGTGACAATGAAATGTGAATTAGTTAGCCACGTCAACCAATATGTTTCTAAGTCGATTATTGGTAAGTCTCTATCGAACGCTCGATAGATAACGTCGCTTATCGGACCTCTATCACAAATGAATACCGTGTCTACATTACCAGCCATCTGCCAAAGATTACTAAGTAATTCATCACGTGTGCATCTCGGTAGGCCCGGCATATTAGGTCTTGTAGGTATTAATGCTTCACCATCACGTACTACTTTAATATTGCGAATACTTGATAGTGTTTCTAGTCGTGCAATCAAACTAGCTTTTAATGTACTTTTTCCAGAAGCATCTGGACCTTCTAAATAGATTATCATAAGTAATCCTCTCTTTTATGTGCTTTTCGCCATTTCAACAATTTGCGATATAAGGTATTTGGCAAATAACCTGGAGCATTTACGATTTGGTCAATCTCTCGTTCAGAGAACTCTAATAGCAAATCAGTTTTAATGGCTTTAATTACTTCACGGTCATTATCTTCTTTAAGATATGAGTCTTCTACTCCACCGACAATTTCGTGTAGTGAAGATATGCTATTTTCTAAGTTGTTATTAAAATCATTAGGAGATGCGTCTAAGTGAATTGCATCATTATGTTCACCGCTAAGTCTATTTCGCATATAGCGATGTTCGACTTTTAGTCTGTTATTTGCAGCCACTACCAGATAATATAAATTACCTATGTAGACGTCACCTTTATTGTAACAATAAAGTATTGTAGTATACAACGAACTCAAACAATCGTCATATGGTTTACTATAAGAACGTGATAATTTACCAGTAATCTTTTTAACCCAATTTTGTTTAGTATCTAACCATTTATCTAATGGTGGGTTTCTAAACATAAAACTCTTAGGGTCTTCTATTAAACTTTCTACCCATTGTAAATAGGCGTAATGAAGTATCTGAGCAGTTATAATCTTATGAGTTGATGATAGACACTCAGGTCTAATTACATATACGTTTAAGATTGAACAACGCTCAGAGTCTATTTTAACTGACTTTAATAAATACCCAACCACGACTTCGCCGTGTATCAATTTAGATAAATCGTTATCAGTCCATATGGTAGGGTTACTACTAGGTGTTAAAGTGATAGTGAGTATATGCAATTTGTCCATACATATCTACTACAGTTTCGATGTAACATCGGTAGTGGTAATATACGTCTCTTCCTCAACTAATACTAAGAGTTTAGCTTCCGGTATATCACCGTCGACGAACATTCTTACTAGTGCCCTTAATAGTGCTGATTGCCTATTTTGTAGGCCTAGATTTAATAGTTTATGATGCATCTGTAACTTCAACAATTTGGGAAAATAGAAATTCCACTTGTCTTTACTATCAGCTTCTGTAAGTTTCTTCGGCATTTTCAGTCCCCCTGTAAGTTTTTAGTTCTTGAAAACTTACTAAATCTTTTACTGTTAGAATACCATTACCTAACGAGTCACATCCTAATGACGATTCATTGTATTCGGCTATATACACTTCACCTAAAACTATAAACGTTTTAGTCGTTATGTATTCACCAGTTTTAAATTGTGGAACGTTTTTAAGAAAATACCATCTTTCACTAACTGGGTCTTTCTTAATAAACTTTTTTGAGATGTCGACTCTAAAACCGTCGAATGTTAAAAAAGAAACTATAGACTTTGTAGATTGTATTTCGGCTTGTAACCTAAAATATTGTAGCATAATGTCCTCCTTTTGAATTAGGATGTCCTAATTGATATCTTAAAGAAAGTGCGGTCGAGATTTTAAGTTCTTAACCGCACTTTTTGCTTAAGAGTTGGTTCTAAGGTGTTTAGGCTTCGTCTGTCTCGACGTAGTCTTCGTCGTCACCGGAATTACTTCCGCTGTCAGTGTGAGTTGCTTGATAGTCAGCTGATGCTGCACGTAATGATTCAAGTAACGCTTGAGCTTTGCTTAATTCTGTTTTTTGACGTTTTACAGCACGTTGAGCTTTTTGAGCTTCAGTCAACGGTTGACGTGGAGCCTTTGGAGTATTGGCTTTAGCTGCAGCAGCAATTCCCAATAGTTCGTTGTAACGGGCATAATCAGATTCAGTAAGCATATCGAGGAATGACTTCGGTGCAGATGCTGGAGTGTATTTTGTTCCAGCTTGAAGAGCCGCGATGTATGCTTCTAATTCGACTTGTGACATTTCTTCTGGTTTCTTTTTCTTTGAATCTTCTTTTGCAGCTTTGAAAGCAACGATTGCAGTATCAACGATTGTTGTATACTCAGTTGCTTCTGTATCACTCAAGTAATCTACGATTTCTTGTTTGACACCTGTAGCGCCAAGAATACGAGGAGCTGCAGTTTTGACTTCGACTTCGACTGAACCATCAACTTGAGTGCTTAAGAATAAGTCTTCACTGAAGTATGCACGATTTGTGACATTGTCCTTTGGAAGTCTAATCCATGGTTTGCCGTCTGGATGTTTCTCATTGGCTTTCGATTTTTCAAGCCATACTACTAAATCAACTGGAGTTGCACCGTCAGCTTCTACGAACTGATACTGACCTGTACGTTTAACGTCGGTTCCTTCGACGTAATTCGGATTGGCGATAATTCTTGTCATACTTAGTACCTCCATAGTACTGGTCCCTTTCAGGTATCTTCAGGGAATTTTACCTTATGTTGTTACCTAGCGGAAGATAACATAGTGAGAAAAATATCAACTTATTTAATTTCTCTCTTATTATATTATATTCCTAAAAGTTGATTTTATTTCACTAAATATCAACTTATTTTACCTACGAAGATTTCATCCTCCGTTATGGTCTTGGTCAATGAAACTTAGCTCATCGTAATATTCAGCCAACAAGTCTAAATTTGCTTCCTGTTGACTCTTTTGACTTTTAATTATATTACCGATAAGTGAGATGCATTCTTGCTTAGTTCTAGACATAATAAAGTCTTTACTATAAGTAGTATGTTTAGACAAAAACTCTAATTGCCTTTCAGTAGGAGAAATATAGTCTATTAATATTTCTTTATTCTTACCGGGTTTATTACTAAGTTCCCATTCGCTGTGATAATTAGGAGTTTCCCCATCCCAACCTAAACCAACTCCGGCAAAGTCTTCTACTGAAATTTTCTGGCGATATTTAGTCACACCACCAACAAGAGCTAAAATATCTTTAAGCTCATTATCGTCTACTATCATTCTATCACCGCTAATTTGTTGTCAATTAAGTCTTGAATATACTGCTTTGGGTTACGTGCTAAACTAATACGTTTGTGTGCAGTTGGAGCACCACGATACTTATAGACATCTATAGTATGGACACCTCGACCATAAGTAATAGCCACATTCACACCACTCTTACTAGTCTTAGAAGGAAATGCTTTGCTCGCTTCAAAGATACCGTCTACTATTTCTATCGGGTCATCTACATTACCCCAATGATTATCGATGTAACCCAAGTCTTGTAATAACTTAATGTCGCTTATCTTACCTGTAAACTTAATTTTCATTTGTCACCTCCACTGATATGACAGTGCTTTGAACTTGTAACGTATTTGCTACGGCTTGAGCTAAAGCTTGTGTTTCATAATGAGTGGCATCAAAGATGTCTACCCACACGTATTTATTAATACCGATGTTCTTAAGGTATAAATGTAATTCTGGTTTATACTCAATTACATATTTAGTCTCAAATACTAAATTAGGCATTACTCCACCTTCTTATTAAAATGTTCTAATGCTTCATCGATATTCTTAAAATAAGTACCCCAATACCAATCTGAAATAATATCACCCGGTTTATGTTCTTTACCAGGAGTTGTCGCAACCACAAAAGGATAATTATTACCTAAAAAGATAACTAATACTTTTTCACCTTTTGCTTTAAGTATTATTTTCATTTCTCTCCCTCGATTTCTTTGAGAAGTTTACTTATTTCATATATTGCAGATTGCGCTGTTAATTCTTCGTTATTTCTTGGCCTTGAATAATCTGTATGTGTCATCTCTATAATGCCGTGAATTTCCTCCACCGCCTTGTTTGGTTGTAAAATGTATTGGCGGAGTTTTAACCAATGTCCTAATTTATAATTTAAGTCTTTAGTTGATGTCGGTTCTAATATTTTCAAACTCTTTAATAATTCCTCTTGCTCAACGGTTAGAGTTTTGGCCTTTTCAATAATTTCTCTTATAGTAGCTTCTTTTGTTCTGAAATTGCTAGGGCTGTCTAACACCCTTATAATGTTTTCTAATGCGTTCATTTTTTCTCCTTTAACTTATTCAATGCTTCCAACAATTGATTAGCATTAAGATAATGTAGTGGTGACCTAAACACTCGGCGGTCTCCTTCAACATGATATGAATATGAATAAGGTTGTCCGAAGTATTTATGCTTTGTTACTTGAATACGACATGTTTCGAATGTTAAGAATATGTTATTATTACCATTCCACTTCACATCATGCCCGGCTAAAACTCTAAGACTTTGTATTAGTGACATGATTAGTCATCTACCGTTAATCTTTCGATTTTAAACGCATACGAATTTATTATTTTATGCAAATTCCTAACATGAGTACAAGCAGTAGTATCTCCCATATGATACCAAACAAAGTAAGTATCTGGCATATTTCCTAACCGTTTAACTACTCCTAATTCAAACTTATCACCATTTTGATACAAAACTACTTCTCCAGGTTTAAAAGTTTCCATTTACTTTACCTCCTTATAGTTAGACCATATGATATCACCGTTTTTATCACGTTCTGGTATTCCATACTCGCCATTCATACTAGACTCATATGACAATATAATTCTACCCATTCTAAGCTCAATTAGTCGATTGTATCGTCCACCTATTTGAGTATAATACGCCCAAGACCATTCCTCATAAGTCCATACCTCTAAGTCCTCAGGTTTAATAAAATACCAGTCGCAGATACGCGTAGTCCACATATCTTTAGTTGCTGTGTTGACTGCATCAGCCCACTCCATGAACCACCAACGCCATCTCAATAGCTCAGGGTGATTGATACGCTTAACGGATGAACGATATGATAGCCCAGTCTTAGTTGTTATTAACTTATAGTAGTTTGTTATCTGAGGTGGAAATATCTCATTTGAATCTCTGGTAAGTAAATCGCCAGTCTCAGTGGTATGAGCTAAAATGAACGACGCAAACGCTTGTTTATAATGTGCTGCAGTCTTAACATAATTTGCCCTAGATTGACCTTTATCAGCTCTCGCTTGGGAGCTACGAGTGTAACTCCCACGAGACTGACCTTTATCTGTGCGCAGCTTGCGCCCAGTCTTGCCAATACCTAATGCTTCTAGTTCTTGCAGCAACTCGTCTTTAGTCTTCATCTTCTGTTGAACCAAAGATTTTATTGTCAAATACTATTTCTTTACCCTCTAACAACGATTTAGCCATTCTACAAACCTCGTTTGAGTATTTTTCACGATTCTTTTTCAAGTTTGGAATGTATTGAACCATTGTTTGTATTAACTCGTATACGTTAGTACTTAGACTGAAATCTTCGAGTTGTGTTGTCATGCGTTGTATACGTAATTTTTCTATATAACTGTCAGTTCGACCAGTATCTTCCTGTTCATCGTCATTAATACGTAAAGAGTTTAATATATCGTACTCTTTATCGCTCATTAAGTAATAACCATGATACCAATCAGTTGCAACTACATACCCTGGGGTTCTGCCAAATCTACCACTAGTCATTGGAATTAAAACTGTTATGTTCTTCAAGTCCTCGTATTTATAAGTAGAGTGGTTTCTTAGGAAATGAGCTTTAGCAACCTCTTGTTTATACTCAGGTGAGAAGTTCTTGAATATCGTTGACTCAGACATTGATGAGTTGACTTTAAACATTTGACTAGGTTTAAAGTACTTCTCGATAACTGGCGTAATGAGTTTATAATTAAGAAAATAATTACGGTCACGATTGCTCTCTATTCCAGCGTTTAAGTTAATACCATATCGAATGCCATTAACCTCTAAGAAGAAACTTTTGTCTACCAACAACCCTTGACAATATATTCCGCCAAGTTTCGGTATCATAGTATTTACAGGTAAATCAGTATATACGTTGTCGATATACTCTTTAAGTATATCGTATATAGCAATAACTGTAGTAGGTTCGATGGTTGCATTCAAATCTAGTCGTTCAACATGAAGTGTTGATACTCCCAAGTAAACGGTAGAACCATTATCTATACTGCTAGGACTCTCAAAAGAGAATCGGTATTCAAACGGTCCTGAGATGAAACTAAACTCATGTCCTAATCTCGTAAGCACAAGCATTGCTAACTTCAATCCTTCACCATATTGCCCAATAGCATTCTCATTCGATTTAACTGAATAACCCATTAAGAATGCTTCGAATGGCATTTGTGTGTTAGTAGTTAATACAAGCGTATGTTCTACTTCATCGTATTCTAGATGCCCATGTTCATCGATGTTATTTGCGATTAATTCACGTACCGCTTCTTGCAATCCCCAATGACTACAATAGTCTTTGGTTAAGTTTAAATTGTATTTCATTTTATTACCTCCTTAACGATTTCAATTTTCTTATTTTTTGATAGTAAAACTTTTACAACTTTGATTAACGTTTTAAAATTAGTAGTTTCAATTTTGTTTTCCCCAACGGTTATTGTAAATTTTTCCCCTTTTTCTCCGCGTTTTTCTCTGCGTTCTTCTCTGTAATATGAATCGTCTATTTCATTGTTTACACAAGCATAATTATCTTCTTCTGTGAACCATTTTGCTGATTTATTCATCGTCTTGCCTCCTTTTCACATCTGCTCCATTGTAACTCAATCTGTGGAACATCAAGATAACGCATGTTTTGATTATCTAAGAAAGCAATGTCATATCTTTCATAATGAGCATCGACAATAACAAATACAACATCGCGACTGTCTACATACGTGACCAAGTCCCCAACTTTATACTTGTTGTAGTATGGTCTTTTACGTCGTCTGCCACGCAATCTATATATTCTAGGCATTAGCTTACTCCTCACTTGTGACTTCGCGATAACCTCGCTGCTCATCAGCCAATAATTTTACTGACTTAAGTAGCGACTCGTACAAGTTCCTTGTGTATCTAATAACGTGTGGTTCCTCAGTTTTAATGCGATACTTCGTCATTGTTTGATTAAGATGACTAACTACAGCCTCTATCATCTTATATAACTCGATAGCATCTACACGTCCCACATCTGTCATGTTTCTGTCAATGACACCTATCACTAACTCATAATATTCATTCACATTTCCATGAACATTGTAGATATAACGCTGTTTGTAGATAAACGAGTAATGCTGGCAAACGATCGATTTTACTTCTGATAACAATAAATAATAGTCTAACTTGATACCAGTATGTGCTTTGTACAACTCAGTTACATTACGGTATATCATGATATTCTCCTGTTCTATGAAGTCTCGATACTTCTTAACTATTTTATGTACTTCGATAAAGTCATCTACATTATTATAGTCTGTGTCTTTAAATGCATGATAGTGTGCTTTCACTTCTTCTAGCGAGAACAATTCCCATCTTCGGTCTAACGCATTCCAAAACCTGATAACTTTGTTTTTATTTATACTACTACGATAACCTGTCATTTGCGCCTCCTTAAGTAGTTCTTAAATAGTCTAGTAACTCGTCGATAGTATAAATGGCGCAATGACTATACACGGTAACATCTTTTTTAAGGACTGTTATCTCATCATTACCCAGCACAAAATAGATATGTTCTTCAGTAACTTCATATTCCCAATTTAAGTTGTCTAATTCTTCTCTAACATCTTTCCATGTAGGTGTGGTGTTAGTGGTCGCTGTGTTCATGTTAGCCTCCTTGAGGTTCAACCTCATAATAGATATAGTAGATGAAATAATTTAATTTCCCAAGAATGAGAAGTTTTCTATGATATCGTATATATATTATATCATATGCTATATGCTATATAATATAATTTAGGATTATTCATTACTTAGAGATAATTTCACATTCCTAGGAAATTAAATTATTCTCATCTACTTTTAATCAATTTTGCGCTCGTTTACGTCCTTTAATTGTTCAAAATCAACTTAACTCGCTCATCAATCATCTCGTTGAGAGCTGTGAGGATGAATTCGTCGGTAGTAAACCAGGTCGCAAATGTACGTAGCATACCAATTTCAGTATCATTACTGTTCAAATCTGCGATAAGACTGCTGACATGAGTAACTTTACCATATACGTCAATGAACTCACCAGGCAGTAAGTCCTCGCTAGTCAGTTTCTTTACATTGTTAAATAAGTTTTTCATTTCATTTCTCCTTTTTAAAGCTGAGAGGGCATATTTGTATTCTGGGTGCCCTTCCCAGTAAATAATTTGTTATTATTCCTCTTTTCTAGTTCTTAAAAGTGATCATCTTCTGTGTC
>Ga0268280_1002167_pt1 | contig 11857 bp, 14 predicted proteins | sample saktaG_9_FD_190139 | JGI IMG/M metagenome (GOLD analysis project Ga0268280, IMG submission 190139) | Saline water microbial communities from Sakinaw Lake, British Columbia, Canada - sak_2011_5_24_40m | ecosystem: Environmental > Aquatic > Non-marine Saline and Alkaline > Saline ...
CGAAACGCTTCTTCGTCGAAAGCATCGGCGCCTTTAGCCCGATCTAGTTTCCCCCTTGCCTCATGTCAAACTTCGCTCGATGGTTAGGACCGACGCGCGCGCATCACACTTCTATGACAGCTTGACGCGAATCGTCCGGACGGGCCTATTTCTTGAAGAAATAATTGATCTCCCACTCGGCGGTCTCGCGCGCGTCCGAGCCGTGGGTGGCGTTGCGCTCGATGGAGAAGCCGTAACTGTGGCGGATGGTGCCGGGCTTGGCCAGGGCCGGGTCGGTCGCGCCCATGACGTCGCGCCAGCGCTTGATGGCGTTTTCCGCCTCGAGGACCATGATGACGACCGGGCCCGAGGACATGAACTCGGTCAGGCTGTCGTAGAAGCCCCGTTCCTTGTGGACGATGTAGAACCCCTTGGCCTCGTCCTTGGTCAGGTGGACGAGCTTCATCCGGGCGATGGAGAAGCCCTCGTCCTCGATGCGCCCGATGATCTTGCCGATGATCCTCTTCTTGGTGGCGTCGGGCTTGATGATGGCCAGGGTCTTTTCCATGGGGCGCTCCTTCGGGGGAATTCGAGTCAATCTTATACCCCGGACGGGGCGGAGGAGTCAACCGGGGCGCCCAGGGGGTTGACAAGCGCGGGCTTCGGAATTAGCATTTAGCCATGGGAGAACTCAAAGATCAAAAAACCGTAAGCCGGCGGGACATCCTCAAGCTCGCTGGGACAGCCGCGGCCTTCTGCACGTCCTTCGGCTTCCTTCACGGGAGCCAGTCCGGAGGGGTCGTCCAGGACAAGCACATCGTGCAGGACAAGCATCTCCAGGCCAGGTGGCAGCAGGCGGAGTTCAAGTGGTACAAGGGCAACGAGCTCCTGTCCTCCGTGCCGTTCCCCGCGAAAGTCCTGAAGCACCTCCAGTCCGACGAAACGGCGGTCATCGAGATCAAGCTGTTCCGGACGGGCCAGATGTTCAAGAACCTGGGGACGATCGAAGCCAAACACTGAAGCCGCGCCTTTGGATTTTTGCCTCGAGCGAGAAAGCCCCTTTTCCTTTTCCTGCCGCGCGTGCGGCCGCTGCTGCACGGGCAAGGTCATCATGGCCGGTCCCCACGAGATCCTGGGGATGGCGCGCGTTTTAGGGATCGGTACGACCGAGTTCCTCTCCCGTTATACCGATAACGGGGGCACGACCCTCCGCTCGGAGGAGGACGGTCGCTGCGTTTTCCTGAGGCCGTCCGGTTGCCGGGTCCATCCCCGGAGGCCTTTGGTCTGCCGACTTTATCCCCTGGGGCGGTCGACCAACGAGAGGGGAGAGGAGCGATTCGCCGTTTTCCCCGCGCAACCCGATTGCGGGGCCGTCGTAGGGCGTGATGGAACGGTTTCGAGCTTCCTGGAGTCGCAAGGCGTCGGGCCGTACCTGGAATGGTCGCGCCGCTACGGCGAGCTCTACCGCCGCATGATAGGGCTTCTCGACCGGCTCGATGTCGTGGGCAGGGTCGATACGGCTGCGGCCGACGCGCCCGCGGAGGCGGGGCAGGCGGGTTCCGGAGCCGCGGGATCAGGCCAAGAGCCGGGCCGTGCGCCCTTATCCTCCTGGCAGGACATCGACGCCTCGCTCGCGGAATACTGCACAACGAAGGGGATCGCGGTACCGGCGGAGATCGACGAAGCGATCGCCCTCCACCTTCGGGCCATGGAGGAATGGCTGGGCGACCTGGAAGCGCGGCTGGGGCCGGTCGGAACAGGCTCAAACCCGTCATCCCAGGCTTGATCCGTTAGTACAAACAAACGTAGCCGTGCCGAGTGTCCGCGTGATTGACAATTACTCAATAATGAATATATAATTACTCAATACAGAATAAATACATGCTCAATTTATTATCAAGGTCGGGGATACGACGAAAGATCATCCTCCTGTTCGTCTATAACCAGCAGAAGGAGTTCTATCTCAGCGAGATCGCCCGGCAGGTGAAGACATCGGCCGGAACCGCCCAGCGCGAATTGAACAGGCTCAGACGGATGGACTTCGTGAGTTTCAAGAAGAGAGGGAACCTGAGCCTTTACCGGCTCAACCGGGCCTTCTCGCTGTTGGAAGAGATCGAAGCGATCATCCGAAAAACGGTCGGGATCGAGGTCATTCTCGGCGAGGAATTGCGAAAAGTGAAGGGGGTTTCGTTCGCCTTCATCTTCGGCTCGTACGCGAAAGGGCGCATGAGGTCGGGTTCGGATATCGATCTCTATGTCGTCGGCCGGCCAGAAGAGGACGACGTCTATCGCGCTGTTCGAGCGGTCGAAGACGCGGTCGGCAGGGAGATCAATTATCACATCGCGAGCGAAAATGAGTTTGCCCGGAAAGCGAGAACGGATTCATTTACAAAAGACGCGATCGCAAAACCGGTGATGGTTCTGGGAGAGGAAGATGGCCTCAGGGAACTCGCTGGCTAGGCTCGAGAGGGAAGGGAAGATCCGCCGTCAGGCGGCGGACCTCGATTATCTGGAAGATCTCTTGGCCGCTGCCCGGAGAAATTTCGATGCGGGGCAGTTATTATTGGATAAGGCCGATGAAGCCGCATTCAAGCTCTATTATGACGGCCTGCTTCAGGTCAGCCGCGCCGTCCTCCTTTTCCGCGGATATCGGCCGGATGACGGAGAGCAGCACAGGACGACCTTCTTGGCGGCGGGAGAGATCTTGGGTCCCCGGTTTGAGGATGTTATCCGAAAGATCCAGAAATTCAGGATCAAGAGGAATTGCTGCCTCTATGATCCCAGGGACATCATCGGGCCGAGCGAGGCCGCGGCCATTCACAAAACTACCCGGGAATTCTGGTCCCAGGTCAGGGAGTACCTGAAGCGGGAAAATCCCCAGCTCGAGCTTTTTGACGAAATACTATAGCCAAAGGAGACCGAGAACCATGACATTCCGTGAACCCGCCGTTTTAGGCCGTACTGGACTCAAGGTCGGACGTCTGGGCATCGCTTCGGGCTATGGGGCGCCGACGGCGGCCATCGAGGAGGCGTTCGAGCGGGGCTCGAATTATTTCACCTGGGGCACGGTCATCAAGGGCTATAATCCGCAGATGCGCCAGGCGCTGAAGAATATCGTCGCGAAGGGACAGCGCGACCGCCTCGTGCTGGCCGCGTTCACCTACGCCCATAACAACTGCTTCACCGAGTGGAGGCTCGGGCGCGGCTTGTGGAGCGCCGGCCTGGATCACGCCGACGTCCTCATCCTGGGGTATTTCTCACGCCGCGTGCCGCGGCGCCTCGTCGACGGGGCCCTGCGGATGAAAGATAAGGGGCTTGTCCGCTACATCGGGCTCTCCAGCCACAACAGGAAGCTCCTCGGGGAGCTGGCCAAGGGCGGGGAGTTCGACGTCCTGCATCTCCGCTACAACGCCGCTCATCGGGGCGCCGAGAAAGACATCTTTCCTTTCCTGGAAGGGGAGAAGCGGCCCGGGACCGTGGCCTTCACCGCCACCAGGTGGGGGAAGCTCCTCGATCCGAAAAAGATGCCATCGGGCGAGAAACCGCCGACGGCCGCGGACTGCTACCGTTTCGTGCTCTCCCATCCCGCCGTCGACGTTTGCATGTCGGGCGCGAAGACGGTCGAACAGATGCGTGAGAACCTCAGCGTCCTCGACGCCGGGCCCATGAGCGAAGACGAGCTGGCCCGGATGCGCCGCATCGGCGACCACGTCTACGGCAAGCCCAGGCGCTAGCGGCCCGAGCGGCGCTGGCGGCTCGTCGGCGCACACAACCCGAACCTGAAAAGCGCTAGGTCCGCGGAGTTGACAGCAAGCCCAACAGGGTTCATAATAAGTCGGAAAGTGAGAATATCAGAATATCTTATCGGCGGGCAAATATTTTAGAGAAGACCATGGAAGAACTGATCAATGTGAGAAAAAAGGGGCAGGTCACGCTTCCTTTATCAATGAGGAAAAAACTCGGAATCGCCGACGGGAGCATTGTTTTGTCTAAGATCATCGATGACGCGATCGTCCTCATCCCCCAGGAGACGGTCGACCGCGACCAGGCCTGGTTTTGGAAGGAAAAGTGGCAGAAGCTCGAAACCGAGGCCGGCCGGGATATTTCCGAAGGACGGACGATGACGTTCGACTCCGCAGAGGACCTCTTCCATGAAATCGAAGGAACCGCTCAAGCTGACCCTGACCGAAAGGTTCAGAAAAAGCGCCCTTGAGCTCGACCCGGAGACCCGGGAAAAGCTGAAAAAGCAGGTCGGCCTCCTGGCCGCCGATCCTCGCCATCCGTCTTTGAGGGTCAAGAAAATTAAAGGCATCGGGTCAGTCTTTGAGGCCCGCGTCGACCGGGATTTTCGGTTCACCTTTGAATTCGGGGCGAAGCACGAGATCATCCTCAGGGTCGTCGGCCCTCACGACCCCACGCTGAGGAGGCCGTGAATTCGCCTCCCCGGTCTCAGGACCCCGTTGCTTTAGCCAGGATCTTCGTGGTGAGTTCGGAAACCTTCTCGAACGCGGCGGCGATGTACTCGTCGAGCCGCTTCAAGGCCAGTGTCTTGTCCTTGGCGTAAAGGGCCGCGAAGTCCTTTTCGAATTTCGGGCGGCCATCGACGAACGCCTTCTCCGCGGGGAAGAAATCCCTCTTGAGCGTTTCGTGCATCGGGCCGTAGTTCGCCTCGGCGGCCTTCTCCAGGGCGAGGACCTTGGTATTGAGAAACTCGTTCTTTGCCGCCTTGAACTCGGCGGCCTCGAAATGCTGTCTATTGAAAACGTCGTAGTCGTGCGTGGTCGTTCCGAGGCCCGCCCCCAGCGGCAGGTTCTCGACCCCGTAATAGAGGGGCAGGAACACGGTCGTGTCGGGCTTGCCCAGGGCCAGCCAGATCGAGACCGAGATCGGCTCGGGCCGCTTCCGGTCGAGGGAGACGACGAAGGAGTTGATCGTCGACGCGGTGCAGATCGTCCGGTATTTCGTGTGGTTTGGCGTGCCCGTCTTGTAGCCGTCCGTGGCGTCATATTCGGTGCCTTCATAGTGGTCGCGGAGGACGGCTTTGAGGGCTTCGGCGCTGACCTTTTTTCCGGGCTTTATCGAAAACGGATAATCGTGGCTGAACTCCCAGCTCTTGCCGCCGAGGAGGTTGAGCCCCCTCCAGTGGCGCATCGTGTTGCCGTCGGAGAAGAAGTCGCGGTTCGAGGGCCTCTCGAAGACCTTCTTGAAATCGAACGGTCCGTCTTTGGCCGCGTCGTACCAGCCGTTTTTCGCGGCGTATTCGACGATGTCTTTGCTGCCCATGAAGTGGTCGGCGTCATCCGGGCGGATCCCGCGGATCGTGTAGTGGTTGGGGATGATCGCGATCTCGTCGTCGGGCACGCGCTGGGCGTACCAGTGGCGTCCCCGGAGGACGGCCAGCATCCAGGCCTCGCTCTTGTCGGCGATCGAGTAGGTCCTTCCCCCGGCCCGGTAGCCGTACTTTTCGATGAGCTCGCCGGCGATCCTGATGGCGTCCCGCGCCGAAGCCGCCTTCTCGGCCATGAGCCGGCGAAGCATGTAGCCGATGCCGCCGTCGGTGAGGTCGCTCTCGGCGACCCGGGACGAGCAGCTGTCCGAGGTGACGAGGACGCCGTGGTCGTTGACGAAGCTGTCGGCGAATTCCTGGGTCGTCGCCTCGATCCAGAGGAACCCGTTCGTCCGGCCGTCGGTCTCGAAAAAGGCCCCCTTGCCGAGGTCGACCTTTTGCGGCGCGCCGTAATCCCGGGCCTTGATCTTGCGGAGGTTGACGATGATGTCGCCGCGGTCGTCCTCGTTGTGGGCGACCATGACCGAGCCGTCGGCGCTCGCGTTCTTGCCGACGAGGACGGTGAAGCACTCGCCGTCCCGATCCACCGCAGCGGCCCGCGTCCCCGGAACCGGGACCGCGGCCAACAGCGTCAAGGCGAGGAACAGGCCGACGAGGGCCGTCGATCCGTATCGGGTTTTACTCATGAGGGGCCTCCCGGAGTCGCGAGTCCGCGGCTCGCCGCCCCATTCCCTGGCGCCGAGCCACGGCCCAATGTACTACCGGAGGAGGGGCGTTTTCAAGGAGGTGGGTGCGGTTGTCAACCCTTTGATGAAAGATGTCGGGAAAAGGACAACGCCTTTTAGCCCGTGATGCTGACGGAGATCTGGGTCGACGGGGTGGTGGCGGCCATGATCTTGTCCACCGATAAACCGTTGGTGATCAGGCCGAAGCCCGCGAGCGATATGATCGCGGCGACCACGAATATGGCCAATTTTGTTCTGATCTTCATTTTATTCTCCTCTTTTCGTTCATGTCTCATCTCTGTCTCTTCATAGGTTTAGACGTAAGGCCCGGGAGAAAGGTTTCAATTTCCTAGCCTTTTTCCAGGGTATTGTAAAGAAACTGAGCTTGGCCCCGGGGCCGCCCGCAGCTGTCCTCGGCCGGTCGGTCTTCGAGCTGGTCAAGGTGGAAACGTTCCTCCGCGACCACAACCTCTACATCCTCAGGGCCAGAAAGCCGAGCTAGGACCCGGGATACCTTTCCAGGATGAGCCGGCCGGTGCGGAAGTCCATGTGGACGCGGTAGGGCCAGAGCAGGGGATTGCCCAGGAGCCCGGCGGTATAACGGCCCGCGATCGCATTGAGCATCTCCATCGAGAACTCGTTGACCTGTTGTCCGTCGAAGACGAGGGGTCCGAGGCCGATCGATAATCCATCGATCCGGTTGACAGACTGGGCCCCCTGGGCGCCCATGATGCCGCCGCTGACGATTCTGGCCGGATCGAGCTTCGGCTTGATATGCTCCTCGAAAAATGGGCCGTCCACGAGGTTCGTGGCCGCCGCCGAATCCAGGATGTAGAGGGCCGCGGGCGCCCCGGCCAGGGACGCTTCGACTGTCGTTTGGTCGAAGAGGTAGAGCGGGACGTCCGCGGCCACGGCCAACCGGTCGATATTGGCGGCGAGGAGCTCGGGCTGGTCGAGAGGAAAGAGGTCCATCATCCCGGCCTCGACGTCGATCGTGACGTTGAAGCGCTTGAGCAGGGCCGTCCCGATCAGGCCCTTTTTCAGCCCCCGGAACGTTTGCAGGTCGGAGACCATGACGGGGACGTTCCTGAAGGTGATCCCTCCCAGCTCGACCTTGTCCAGCATGGAGAAACGGACCGCCGCAGTTGCCGTTCCGACCCCCGTCGCCGTGGAGTTTCCGGTCATGGAGAGACCCAGCTCAGCGGCCAGCAACGGGCTGACCGTCATGAAATCGGCCGAGGCCGAATCGATGCTGAAGAGATAGTCGTTTTTCCCGTTGAGCTTGATGGAGACCATCCGGTTGGGGATGCGCATGTCCTCATTCCTGACGAGAGGGATCCTCAGGCGTTCGAAACGACCTTCCATCTGATAGAGCTGCTTTCCGGCAAGCCCTTGGACTTGGCCGAGGCCGTTGGTGAACCAGGAGGGGAGGGGCTTGGATTCGCGTCCGTAGCGTTCCACGGCCAGCTTGTGGATCTCGAAGAGGTCCGAGACCAGCCCCCGGTCCCAGGCCGTCTTCCACAGCTGACGCAGGGCCTCCTCGTAGAACGCGGCGGAGGCGACGGCCCGGCGGAGATGGGCCAGCGCCGCGTCGGGATCGTTCCGGATCCGGCCGATCCGGCCCAGGCCGAGATGGGCCTCGGGATTGTCGGGCGAGCGCGAGAGCACCTTGTTGAAGATCGCTTCGGCCTGCGGGATACGGCCCGCTTTGAGGACGGCGAGACCGCACAAGGCCAGCGTCGGCGCCTCGACGGCGGGGTCGGCCAAGAGAGCAGCCGCGAGCTTGTCCGCTTCCCGGAACGAATTATCACGGAGCAGCGTCACCAGCCTTCCGGCGTCCTGCGGCGATACGGAGGGCCGGCCGGCCCGCGAGTCGAGGGCCTGTCCAAATATCATGAATGCGGAAAGAACGGGGAGTAAGAAAAGGGCGTGTTTTCGCATCATTCACCTCATCAAGACTACGCCTCGTCCCACGATGGCATTTAGACGATCCCTCCGGATACCGGCTCTCTTCGCGGATCGTTCCTGGCTCGGCGGATATATATCGTACCAGAAAAAATAGGTTCCTTGACGGCTCTCGGTCGGGCCGGTATGCTTTTCTCATGTTGGACGGCTTAAAAGCGAACCCGCTCCCGTGGCTCTTGGAGGAAGACAATCCCTCGGTCCGGTATTTTACTCTCATTGACATATTGGGCGCGCCGTCCCGGGACGCGCGCGTGATGGCGGCCAAGAAAGCGATCATGGAAAAGGGGATCGTTCCGAAGATCCTGGCCCAGCAGAAAAAGGGCGACTACTGGGAGAAGGCGGAGGATTTCTACGTCCGGACCAAGTACAAGGGCACGATCTGGCAGTTGATCATCCTGGCCGAACTGGGCGCCGACGGAAACGACCAAAGAGTCAAAAGCGCCGGCGAATTCGTTCTCCGGGCTTCTCAAGACAGGGAGAGCGGGGGATTCGCCTATCGCGGCGGTCCGCGCGGGGGCGGCCAGCACTGCGCCGTCATCCCTTGCCTTACGGGAAATATGGTCTGGAGCCTTGTCCGGCTCGGCTTTCTTGACGACCCCGGGGTCAAGCAGGGGATCGATTGGCTGACGACATATGCCCGGTTTGATGACGGGGCCGACCGGGCGCCGACAGGCTGGCCTTATGATAAACGGGAGCCCTGCTGGGGAAGACACACCTGCCATTCGGGCGCCGTCAAAATACTCAAGGCCCTGGCCGAGATACCGGAAAAAAAGAGGTCGCGGGAAGTCAGGCGGACCGTCGAGGCGGGCGTCGAATATTTCCTGAGGCATCATATCTTCAAGCGAAGCCATGACCTCTCGAAAGACGTAAAGCCCAAGTGGGTGAAGTTCGGATTTCCCACGATGTGGGACGGGGATGCCCTGGAAGTCTTCGGGATCCTGGCGAGACTGGGCTTCCAGGATTCGAGAATGCGCGACGCGGCCGAGTTCATCCTGTCCAAACAGGACTCGTGCGGCCGGTGGGCCCTCGAGAACACTTATAACGGGCGGTTCCGGGTTGATATCGAAAAAAAGGGCAAGCCCAGCAAATGGGTGACGCTCCTCGCGCTCAAGGCGCTGAAGCCCTACCTCGGCGCTGCTTTTTCGCCGTGATCTCTCCAACTCGAGGTGAAACGATGGAATTCTATGAAGCGATAGCGCGGCGGCGGACGGTGCGCGAGTTCCGGGCCGATCCGGTCCCCGAAGGGACCGTGCGCAGGGTGCTGGAGGCGGGACTGAGGGCTCCGTCCAATGCCCATCTCAAGCCCTGGCAGTTCGTGCTGCTTCGCGACGGCGAGAGAAGGCGCCGGGCCGTGGTCGAGGGGCTTCGGGCCCGGGACATGAAGGACGGCGCGGAGATCGAGCGTTTCCTCGAAGGGTTTACCGACGAGACGCTCCAAGAGGTCTACCGGCGTTCGCTCCCGAAGCAGTTGACCATGATGCTCGAGGCGCCGGAACTGCTTGTCGTATGCTACACGATGAAGCCGCTGACGGAGTGCCACACGCTCTTCGAGTTGAATCCGCTGGCCTCGGTCTGGATGTGCGTCGAAAACATCATGCTGGCCATGGCCGCAGAGGGGCTTTACGGCTGCACCTACACGCCGTACGACGCCGCCGGGCTCAAGACGGCCCTGGGCATTCCTCCGGGCTGGGAGGTCGCCGCGGTCATCCCCTTCGGCTATCCCAAGACCGTCCCGGGACCCAACGACGCCGAGGATCTCGATCGCAGGCTGCACGTCGACGCTTGGTGAAAGGATCTCGAGGGAACGAGAATCCGGCCGTCTTACCGCCAGAGCATTCGATAGACCGTAAGCTGTTTGAAGCCGCTCGGCTTCTCCTGGACGGCGTAGAGACGATCGCCCCGGACGCGCGCCAGGAGTTGTCCGTTCCCCAGGTGCAAAGCTTCGAGGCCGGCGCGGGCGACGAGCGCTCCGTCCTTGTTGAAGATATCGTAGACGAATTCTCCTGGATTCGCCCCGGGTTCATAGGTCATGACGAAGAGCCGTCCTTCCTCGTCGGGGAAAAAGGCGTGGAACGGGTGCCAAAAATCGGGGAAATAGATCTTCTTGGCGTAGTCCGGCATGAACTCCAGATAGTCCTTGAGATATTTTTTCTTGTACTCGTCCGAGACCGGGACGGGAGCGTATTTTTTCCGGATCTTCCGGATGAGCCGGCCGTCGGGGTCGAAGACGAGGATTTCGTATCCCCGGTCCGAATTGCCGACGTAGACGCGGCCGCTAGATGCCTTGGCCTGGAAGACGAATTCGATCCCGCTGACGTAAGGCTCCGCGACCTTTTCATAGATCGTCCGGTTGGCGACCCTGGTGAACCTGTCGAGCTCCTTGGCGAGGCGGAATCCGGAGTCGTAGAGATCGATCACCATAGACAAGTACTTCTGCGTCAGATCCACCGCATCGAGGCGCGTGACGAGATGGCTGCCGTTGGCGAGGGGGATGATGGTTTCGAACTTGACGGGGCTTCTTACGGCGACGGGCTTGCCGCCGGCGTCGAATACGTGGACCTTGTTCTTCGGCGATTCGAAGACCCAGATCTCTCCGTCGTCGAGGGCTTGGATACCGCTCGGATACTCCATCTCATTCGGACCTTGGCCGAGGAGCCCGAAGGAGGCCAGGAGCTTCCCGTCCGGAGAGAGCTTATAGACGCAATTGCGCGGGCCGGTTGGGGGGACGAGGACCAAGATATTCCCGGCCTTGTCCATGTCGAAGTGGTAGATGTCCGTCACACCAAGCGCGGCCGTCGCGTCATCCTCCGTGTCGACGGCGAAGACCTTCTCAAGCGTCAGAGTTGAGGGCTCGCCCTTGAGCCGGACGGGCTCGGCCCGGTTGAGGACGACCTCCACGCCGTTTTCAACGATCTTCTCGACGCCGCTCCGGCCGCCGCAGCTCAGGCACAGGAGGGCGATCAAAACGACTCCGGCCAATTTGACTCGTATATCGCCCTCCCGGGCCTATTTCCACTTCAGCGCGTAGCGCTTGACGAGGGGGTTGCCGGACGCGGGATCCTTGACGATCGAGTAGAGCTTGTCGTTCCGGATGGCAGCGGAATCCTCGTCCTCGGGGACGAAGAAGCGCGCGATGTACAAGCCCGCAGGATCGAAAACGTCCATGGCCACACCGCCGCGGCCGTCCTCGTCGTAGGTCCGGACATAGATCCGGCCCTTTTCGTCGGTCATGAAACCGGAGGCGACGGGGAAATAGTCCGGGAACTGGAGCTTGATCTGCGAGGGCACGCCGCCGGGAAACCGGCTCTTGATGAACTTGTCCCGGTCCTTATCCGAGAACCTTTGCTGATCGCGTTCCTTGATGATCTTCATGACGGTCTTCCCCGAGGCGTCCACGACTATCACCGCATAATCGTTCGAAACCATCCAGGCGAGACGGTCATCGCCGGCCAAGGCGAAGAAGAGGCGGTCGTAGAGCATGTTCACGCCGCCGGCGGGCTTGAAGGGGATGGAAATGGAATGGATCTTTAAAAGGGGCTTCATGTCGGGATCGAACTTGACGAGCTCCCAAGTTTGTTTATCGCCGCTCGGGCTCTGGATGTGGGTGGCGAAGAGATTCCGACGGCCGTCGATCTCGAGGCCGCCGATCCTGTAGGTTCCGAACGAGGTATCCTTCAGGTGGGCGCCTTCCCGCGTAAAATAGGATATCCGGCCGTTGAGGACATCCGAGACGGCGATGGTGCCGTCCGGCGCGGCGATGATGCCGCCCGGCGCGGCGATGATGCCGCCCGGCCCGCTGAACTCGCCGGGCCCCTGGCCTTCCCGTCCGAAGGCCTTGACCAGAGATCCGTCGGGGGCAAAGATCCGGATCCGGATGTTCTTCGGATCGACGGTGTAGATG
>Ga0268280_1002169_pt1 | contig 11855 bp, 14 predicted proteins | sample saktaG_9_FD_190139 | JGI IMG/M metagenome (GOLD analysis project Ga0268280, IMG submission 190139) | Saline water microbial communities from Sakinaw Lake, British Columbia, Canada - sak_2011_5_24_40m | ecosystem: Environmental > Aquatic > Non-marine Saline and Alkaline > Saline ...
CCGCAGCAGCCTTGGCATCCGCAGCAGCCTTGGCATCCGCAGCAGCCTTGGCATCCGGCAACTTCTCAAAGAACCGTGCGCCGTCACCGATCGCCAATTCGACGGACGACTCGAAAACATCGCCCATTTTGACGGTTTTGCCGCCATTGAACGTGTGCATACCCAACTTGACTTTGTACGTACTCATGTGTGTCTCCTCGTTTATGACAAAAGCCGCCCGCCCGACAAACGGACGGACGGCTTTCGTGAAAATTCAGGCTGCTACCTAGGCTTAGGTCTTGGGCGCAGTCAACTTGACGATGCCGTAGTTGCCGTCGATGTTCTTCTTGAACAACGGGCAGACGCCTTCGGCCACGCGATGCTTGGTCGCGATCGAACTCTTCAGATCGATCGTGAACGACTGCATCGGCAGGTAGTTCAGCACGCGGAAGTATTGCGGGCTCAGGGAGACGAGGTACGCCTCGCCCTGCACCGGCGTCCCGCCGCCTTTGAGCTGGTTCATCTGCTGAACCAACTTGATCTGGCTGACGTCGAGGACGTTCAGCGAGTCGGAGCTGCCGCGATTGAGCCCCAAGATCTGGTCCCACAGTGTCGGGGCAGACGTGATGCCGCTCACGAGCACGTTCGCGTTGAGGATGCAGGGCTCGGCAAGACGCGAGCGGAACGACTTGGGGAGCACCAGCGCATAAGGACCGGGAATGTTGGCCAGATCCATCAAGTTCACCATCTTGACGACATCGTAGTAGATCTCGACTGTGGAAACGTTCGGGCTCAACCATCCGCCGCCGCCGACCGTGCCGGCCTGCTGCAGCGTCAGGGTGGCGGGGACGTCGCGGAAGCCGTAGACGTACGCGCCCTTGTAATTCAGCCCGCCCCAGCCGTTGATCTGCCGCAGATCCATGCCCGTCGCGACCGCGTCGGCCGCGCCTGCCGCCTTCTGCGCCGCGATGTCGAACCCGGCAGCCGCCGAGGCGACGGGGTCTGTGCGGACGCTGGTCTGCCAGTCGGCGTATTCCAGCGGCAGGCAGACGCCGTCCTCTTCCATCGACGCCTCGGTGCCCAGCGCATCATCCTCGAGGTTCATCGTCATGCGGGAGCTGGTGTTCCCGGTCCGGCGGTGATACCACGACGTCATGTGGGTCATACCGTCGAACGTGTCGAGGCAACCCTTGAGGCTGAGCATCCAGGCGACGACGCGGTCGGCGGCGTTACGGAGGTCCGTGACGACGGAGTCGACGCGCTTGTACTCGACGAGCGTCAGCGCGGCGCTGGCGTCCATAGGCGAGTCGGAGAACACGCGGTCCTCGTAGACGGGTTTGCCGCTCTCGTCGACCTTGCCGGTCGGGAGCGTGAGATAGACCTTGCCGTCGTCCTTGGCGAAGTACCGACGGCCTACGGCGCGATTCATGGTGAAACTGTTCATGGTGTGTTTGCCTTTCTTTTCGCAGCGTTAGAGCACGCGTGCCAGAATGCGGAGTTCGTCGCCGGTCGATCCGGTCGAAGCGGTTTCGATTGCGGTGAACATCGGGTCGGCTTCGCCCGTAGCTCCCGTAACCTTGACGACCGTGCCAGAAGCGGCAGGCGCCAGTTTGTCGCCAGCGGCGATTGCTGCAGCGGCGGTCAGAATGACCGTAACCTCTTCGCCGGGCTTCAGTACAGCGGCGCGACCCCACGAGCCATTGGCGCGCGTGTCGGTGATGGCGCCGGTCACGAGGAATTCGGGCTGCTCCATCAGAATCAGGACGCCGAGCGCATTGCCTGCGGCATTGAGTGCGAAAGTTGCACCTTCATTCTGCACATGCCGGCTGTCGCCAGCCGCGAGCGCATCGCTGGCCGTGACGAGAAGTCCTGCCTGCGCGGATGCTCCAAGCTTGCCCTCAATGCGGCGAATCTCGCCGAGGGGCAGCGGAACTACGTTCTTGAATCTGCTCATGGTGGTGTTCCTTCAGTTTTACTGTTCGGGGGGAGGCAGGCTCCCGCCCGTCCCCGTGGCCGTGGGTTTTGTCGTGATCAAAGACTGATCGGTGGTGGCGGCGGACGTTTTTTCAGTCTGCGCCTTGGCTGTGAGTTTCGCCATCTTCGCGAGCGTTTCGATGTCGAACTTGGCAAGCTCTTCGTCCGTGAACAAACAGCCAGCCGCCTTCAGCACGCCAATGTGCTCGTCGCGAGCAATCTGGTAATTCTTCTTGGCAAACGCGACCATATCGGGCGTCATGTCAGCGACAAGTTTGGCTGCGGCGTCGGCTTTCGCCTTGGCGTCCGCCTCTTCTTTCGCCTTCTGCGCGATGAGAGCGTCGGCGTCGGCTTTCGCCTTGGCGTCCGCCTCTTCTTTCGCCTTCTGCGCGATGAGAGCGTCGGCGTCGGCTTTCGCCTTGGCGTCCGCCTCTTCTTTCGCCTTCTGCTCGGCTTTTGCCTTCTCTTCGGCTGTCATAACGTTCTCCTGTTTGATCTCAAAAGATGCTGATTCCCAATCGATGGCGACGATATTAAGCGAATCGGCTTTGTACTTCAACAACGCCGAGACGCCGTCGTTTTTGGTCGCGCGAAACTCTCCCGGCACGAAATCCGAGGCGAATGCACCTTCGCCAAATCGCTCAGTAACAAGCGATTGCAAATATCCTTCAAAAGACGACGCCGCAGCGAAACGATCGCACTCAGACAGTTTCAATGTCGATTTGCCTTCGGCCTTTGCATTCGTCCTGTCCCACTCGACATCACGATATGTCGGCGTCACAGTCTTCACAACGTAATCGATCAGATCTTGTGGCGGATTCGCAATGTCATCGGCCAATTTCGCCTCGACCGCCTCTTTCGAAGACAACCATTTTGCACGTCCGGCTGCGAGCCACTCTCGGTCTTCTTTCGCACCGCGCGACACAATCGCCTTCATTATGTCATCTTCCATCTTTTCGAGCAAGTCAGCGGTGTCACGCAACTGACTTTTGCTTCCTTGCACGCCTGTCCACGGGGCATGAAACATCAATTTAGCATTGTCTGCCATGTGCACTTTTGCGCCAAGTACGCCCGAAGAAATGTACGAGGCGATCGAAGCCGCCATCGCACTCACATAGATGTTCACAGTGCGTCCGGCTGCGATCGCAGCATTCAACGCATTCAGGATTTCGAATCCGGCAAAGACGCTTCCGCCCGGCGAGTTGATATAGACGTCGATATCGCCTGCAGAACCGATCTCCTGCATGACGGTCGCCGAACCCGTAAACCGCTCACCATACCAGCCATCACCGCTGCGTCCGGAAACGACGGAGCCAATGATTGCCACTCTGCGCTTGCCATCAGTTTTACCTTGCGTTTTCATGTTCGAACCTCTCTTTTCTATTCTTTGGTTCCGGTGCCAAAACAGACGTTGGCGTCGGAATACCTTCGACCTGTGCCTCCAACTCTGTCAGACGAGAATCCAACGTGCCAACGGCCCTGTCGCGTTTTGCGTTCTTCTCCGGTGCAGGCGGCTCTGTCGATCCTCCTGCGGACTGCGTTGCTTTGAGCACAGTTTTCCACTTTTTAATATCCGATTTCGCTTCGATATCTGCAGCTTCGGACTCAGTGTAGCCACAGGTGTATACGAGATAGACACTAAACGGAAGAACTTCTGACATACCTGAAGAAAGATACTGATTGATTGCCGCTGTCATATTGCGCGCGGCATCGGCACGATCGTTCAGTGCAAGCGATTGGATGTGCGGCCACGAAACAATAAACGAACCGCCAGAGGGTTGTGACAGAACTCCTGCGTCGATACACCGTTGCACCACAGGTGCGACGACCTTTGGACCAACAAACATTTCTCGACGATTGGTCACGCGTTCGTCCCAGTTCAGCGTATCTTGCTGCGACGCAAGTTTTGCGGCCTCGGCACCCGTCAAGAAACGGCGAGGAATGCCTGTCGCAATCGAAATCATCGTGATCTGCAAATCGAAATGGTCTTTTGGCGATACGATCGCCGGGTACAGCAGCTTCGAGGTGGCGCCCTCAAAGATCAAAGCACGCGCCAGGCCGTTGAAGTACGCAGAGGTATCCGCTTTCATGCGCGCATACCCTTCGTCGTCGAGACTGGCGTCTGGATCTGTCTCAATCGACAAGCCACTGAACGCGCCAAGCCAATACACCTCGGCTGACGCACCGGCCAGTTTGGTGATGTCGAGCAGTTGGTTGTAGCACTTCTGAATGCGACTGGTCCCGTACGACAGACCTTCGGATTCCTTGAAATGAACAACGCGACTGGCATGGATACTTTTGCCGGGTGCGATCTGATTGGAAAAGTTCAGATCCGAATTGGAAGCAAATGCTTTTGTCTTGTAGAGTACGACATCACCAAACGATGCAGACTTGTCGTCGTCCTCTCTCTTCTCAATTTCGAACTGTCCATTATGCAACAATTTGATCCATGAAATCTGCGTGCCTTTTTCGCCGCCGACCGGCGTTTCGAGTTTGCGACCGTCCGAAAAACCGAAAACCAATAGCGCCTCGCCGCCAATACCGCCCAGCACGTCAAGTTGCTTCATGGAGGCCAACAACGACTGTCGCACGCCGTCCTGCAACTTGTACTGCGTCGTCAACAACAGTTCGACTGCCTTGGAAAAACGAGACTTGTCGCCCTTGTCATCATTGATGAAAGGTTTGACACTCCACGAATAGGCTGGGAACGTCTCGATCACACGTGCGGCAACATTGTTGCGCGCATACATTCGAAAGTAATCGTCAAACGTCACTTTCTCCGGATACATGCAGTTCTGCCAAACACGACGGGTGGCGCTATCAAACAGTCCCGACAACCCTTCTCCGCGCAACTCGCGCAAGTCGTACCCGAGCGCCTTTACAGTTGCAGGTTTGACAGAAGGCGACGGAATTTCGACTGAAACCGGAGTTTTTACGTCTTTTTTGCTCATATTTCACCCAAATCGCAACGATATTAGCGCCAAAATGCCCAGAAAACAACAACGAAGGGCGAAATTGCCGTCGTTTACGCCCAACATTCAATTAAACGACAAACATTGGTTCGCGAAAGAAGACGCATTTGAAATGGCAGCCTCCGCCGATATTGTGCCGTACACACGACTCGCAATTATACGTCCCTCCCTCGATGAGCTGCCAACACACCTCCTCCGGACCTTCCGGCGACGTCTTGAATGCGCATTGGCTGGCCCTGGCACATTTTTCACATGCATGGACGAACGCCAAGTCACGTCTGTCGAACTCAGGACTTCTGCATTTTCTCATATCGTGCCCACAATCCTTGCCTGCTTTGTTGTCGAACCAACCAACTCACTGCAACCCCATATCATCGCGTCTAGCCGATTCGGCGACGGCTCTCCGGAATCCGGATTCCATCCGATCATTTCGCCTTCAAGTTCGGGCAGACTAACAGCAACATGCAATTCGCCGCGCGCGCTCAACGCCGCGATAGGTTGCGCGCGGATCGCCTTGCCACGCGTAGCCCAAACTTTCTTATATGGGATCACGCGCGACACGGAGCGGATGTTCTTCTCCACGAGATCGCCACCGTTATTGGCCTCGCCAACGACAAGATCGGCCTTCCAATGCGTGTACGCATCGTACACGGCCTGTGCCCAATCGTCCGGCGTACCGCGTATGCTGCGGTCATCGAGCAGATAGTATTGGCCGGATGACCGACGATCGCCAGAGCGCGGACGTGTCCAGCCAACGACGACGATGCCTGTCATATCCGCCTTGGCGCCACTCGTGACGGCGGGATCGACCCCGACGACGATCTTGTCATATTGGATCGCGCTGACCTCCTCATACGTCTTGACGCGGTTCCGATTGATATCGGCGGACTTAAACAGCGCATCCTTAGCCTCCTCGCTCCATTCGCCCTTCAAAAATCGTTTACGGTTCTCGGGCGACAGCGACTCTAACTCGCGCAGATAATCGGCAGACAGGTTCTCGAGGTTGTCACACGGATTGATTCGACACCAGTTGTACATCGACGCCTGGCTCTCGGACATCGGCAACCGTGTGAAGATGTCGAACTTTTCAACGTACGTGCGATACAGATGATGCGTCTTGTATGTCGGATTGACTGTCGCAAACGAACGGTTGATACACATGCGACCGTCATCGCTAAACGCCTTGAGCGACAACCTCGTACGTGCCTTCTGCATTCCCTCGGGCAGCATCTCATTTGCTTCATCATACAGGATCGTACACCAGTCTGACCCGAGAAGGCCATCACTGTCTTTGCCTTCATCCAATCCGCCGAACCACACAGTACTTCCGTTCGGGCACGTCAGAATCATACGAGAGTGGTTATATTGAAACGCTATTCCCTCAAAGCACTTTTCAATGACATCTTCGAGAGTCTGCTTCCAAAGGTACTTCTCAGCCGTTACACGATGGAGACGAAGGCACAAATGACGAGAGCGATTGTATGTCAATGCACGGAGAATAATTGCGCGCACGCAGATGAAACTTTTTCCGGATCGCGATCCGCCGAGCAGAAGTGTGTGTCGAGCGATGTCGTCGGTCATGAACCCCAGCGCGATCTCCTGCTTCGCATTTAGACGAAAATGCCGTGTGGACTGAACATTGTCCTCGCTTTTCTGTAAAGGGGTGCGCAGTTCCATATACGGAAAGCATTGCAGATATGTAATACACTGTCAAGTAGAAGGTTTTCGTGTTGCAAAGGCGAGCAAAGAAGGAAGCGTGATGCCGCTCGAAGGAATGATCGGCACATCGTCCGGGTACTCGAGCACGTCGAAGCGTTCTCCGAACGGAATATCGGCGCACACACGATGCTTGGACGAATTGAGTTTCGATAGCGCCCGGCGTTTTTGTTCTACAGTCAGCGTGCAGCAGTATGCCAAATGACGTTCGAATCGTTCGTCGTCTATTGCCTGCGCAATCGGATTCACTTACTACGCTCCTTCCAGCAGTCTCCCATTATCAGGCTCGACACAGCATGGCAGCGGCGACGTGCCAACTGCCACTCTTGCGTTACCTTCACATGCCTGCAGGACGCGCGTCGAGTTGCTTGGCTGCCAGAAGATCGGCGAGGTCGTCCACATGCAGGCAGTCGCATAGGCAGGCGCACGTCGGCTGCGGCTGCGTCGGAGCGATCTGCCCGTTACAGTAGTCGTTTCCAGGCGTCGCACTGTGCAGCACGCCGACAGCCACAATCTTTCCGCCTTCGAGCTGGACGATCATGTCGCCGTTCTTCGCTTCTCTTCCGTTTCTGTAGTGCATCATCATACCCTCTGTCCCGAGTTCGGTTTTCCGCATCAGTTGGGACAGACTGTGCGGAACTCATGGTTAATTTAGATCCGTCGATATTGCCCGGATGTCATTTCGACACGAAAGACGATCTCCGGCGGAGGTTGCATGTCCCGTTTCGGACCGATGGACCGGCGGCACTTGTGTATGACCCACGCGATCGCAAACAGTACAGCGTACCATATCAGTGCAGGGACGGTGCGTAGCAAAGAAAGTACCGCATTCATAGCCGTGCCTCCCCGCCGCTGATATTGATCTGAATGGCCTGCCGGACGCCTCCCTCATCCTTGTATCGGCTCTTCATCCTCGACGTCAGGATCATCTTTGAGAGCGTGGCATCTGGCGCAATCGTCTTATCGAGCGTCTCGGACGATCTCTCCGACGTCACACCGAGCGGTCCGGACTTAGACTTGCGCAGCGTCCGTTTGTGCTGCACCTTCATACCGATCGCCGCCTTCATCGCCGACGCCTCTACAATAAGCACCGCCTGATCGAGCGCCTCGTGATACACGTCCATCAGCGCCGGGAACGTGCCGAACAGCCGGCTCACGGCCCACCCGGGCAACGACGCGGCTGCAGCGACGCCCGGCAGACCTTCCAGTTTTGCCGCCCCTTCGATTACGCTGTCCAAAAAATCGACCATGTCAACGGCGACGCCGCCGGACTCTTTTGATCGACCGGCGACCAAGACGGACGATGGTAACGACATGACCATGTCGCCGCACGCAGACGAGTCAGCCAGCCAGTGCCGTGTGCCGACGGGCGAGCCCGTACACGTAATGCCGAATCGCACGTCGCCGATCGCCATTGCTCCCTTCGGCAACACGACTGCCGGATCTGTCGTCGGAACGACAACCTCGTCGTCCATGCCGCCGTCGACCGGCGGTTGCTGACTGTCATCCTTCGTCACCTCGCCGTCGACAAGCGGCGGCAACACGTCGATTGTCTCACTCATATCGTCTCCTCTGACTCCTTACAGGACGGGTGAGTCTCTGACGTTCCGCAGTCACCGCTGCCAGTCAGCTTTACGCGCGCGCCCTTGACGCCAATGTTCATCGCCATGCGTCTCGCCTCCTCCAGCTTGTCCTCCCAGCCGGGCAGCGGACCGGGAAACGAACGGCCCGACAGCCGCTCTCGGCGCCAGTGCTTGGCAAACGCGCTCACGTGTCGCCACGTCTCCGTTACGTCCAGGCCGACTCCTCGGGCAACCGCCCGCATCTTGAATCCGGCCTGCCGAAGCTGCGTACCCGCCCATGCCTCCCACGTAGTCGCATACCGACTGTCGCGCGCCACCGTGCTCTCAACAGACAAAGGCGCAACGCCCTTCTGCGCCAACGTCGACGGACGACCGTCCTCTCCGCGCACCGCCTGACCGCGCGAATACTTCCGACGCCTCGCCTCTACGCCACCGTTCTTACCGCCAGCCGACGCGCCATCCCTCCACCCGTCCATCCCCGCCGCACTCATCACCGCACCTATACTCACGCCGTCCTCCATCACTCGACCGACGATCGCCGCTGCCTTCGACGACGCCTCGGCCCGCATCCTCTCCACCGCCATCGCTGCCCTCGACTCTATCTCCAACATCCTGTCTGCCGCGTTTACGCCACACGACTCCCCACCCACGACTCGCGCACACCTCTCCAATAACGTCGCTACACCCTCCCCGCCGCACGACCTCACATGCGCCGCCCACTTCCTCATCTCCCACGCCTCTACCTCGCACTCTACACCTATCCATGCCATATCGCCCGCCTCTCTCCATCAATCTGCGCGCGTAGTATACGCACTTTGCACCTCCAATGTCAACCGTACGCCTCTCCTACACCCTTCCATTCCATACTACTCATTCCGCACGTTTCACTTTCCCACTCACCCTACCAAAATTTTCAGCCGCCCTCCCTACTACCCCAATCCTCTGCTACGATCTCCCACTTCTACACAGCTGCCACCTCTTCCACAAACTTTCACTTTCCAAAATCCGCCGAATTTATTCGGTCGGCCGGCCACACGCGTCGGCACCCCCCTTTCAAGCAGCAAAACCGGGTAGACCTGGTCATGGCAGTCTGCCATACTATTGATGTTGGAGGGAATAGGACGCCCTCCGGTGCCAGGTTGAACGGGTTACCCTACGTAGGGTAAGCAAAGAGGAGAGCGGAAATGAAGACCAAGGGAACGACCAAGAAACAGACCAAGGGAACGGCGTTGCGCGGTATCTCGGACGTGTTCACGGCCGAAACGGTTAAAGCACTGAATGATGCGAGTGTTACTGCAGACAATGCAATCGCGCTTGCCGCCATGGACGCAGCCAAGGTGCCTGGCGGAATGGGCCAGAAGGAATTCGTGCGCGAAGTGCGCCTGGTTTGCGCCTTGCGGGCGAGCACGGCCGTGTTCTCCGCCGCCTTGTCCGCTGCCAAGGTGGATGGTGCCACGCTGGCAAGCGTAGTCGCCGCAATCGCCGTGCGAAAGGAAACGGACCGCGTGTCCGCCCTGGCAACGCGCAAGGCCAAAGCCAAGGACACCACGGCGGCAGCCGGTGCCGCAGACGGTGCCATTTTGGACGTGGCCCTGGTACCGCTGGACGTGCTCACAGCGCGGGCCGAGACACTCAGGCAGGAGCTTGACGCGGTGCTGGGAGAGATTGCCAGGCGCGAAGCCAAGGCCAAGGCGGCGGCCGAAACGGCGGACGGAGGGGCGGACGTTGCCAAAACAGGGACGCATGGCTAAGCAATCGGCGCCGTACCCTACGTAGGGTACGGCTCCCCGTTCTGGGTGTACGCCGGTTGCCAGGTACGAGCTGCGGTTGTTTGCGTGTGTCGGCGCACACACAAACATAAAGAACGAGAGTGTTCGATTTTCGCGCGTCCGATTTCGTCCCCGTGAGAAAATCGCGGTACTTAACACGAATGTATAGTTTTGCTCGTTTATGGCGTAAAGGGGCGTATTTTGTCGCTAGACAGTCCGACAGGGTACCATTACCCGTTGGTAACGCGCAGACAGGCCTGTGTAGGCTTGGTACAGACTGACCCGTCGGCTTGCCAGGTACAGGCGAGAACAGGTCTAGCCATACCGGTTTCGTCATAAGTACATACCCATGGGTGTGTAGTTACGACGAAACAGACGAACGAATGTCGGGGCATCAATGTCGGGGCATCAATGTCGGGGCATCAATGTCGGGGCATCAATGTCGGGGCATCAATGGCAACGATTTCGTCGTAAGTCTGCACCCATGGGTATGTACTTATGACGACGTTACCCTACGTAGGGTAGGAGGCAGCAATGGCACGGTATACACATAACAGCAAGGGCGCAGCGGTATGCGCCGGCAACGCAGTAGAAGCAGCAACGATCTTGGCCCGCAGAGCTTTCGGGCAGCATTCGACGGTCGAATCCTTCTATTTCGTCGCCAGAACGTGGAAATCCAACGGTTTTGGCGGCAGCGCCATGGCAAGCAAGTCGTGGCGGGCCAAGATCACCACCGTACCCACGGACGAAGAACGCCGTACGGGTCTCGGATATACGCGCCGCAGCGCCGACATTATCATTACAGAGGGCTCGCCAGTGACGACCTCCGTATCCCGCTGGGGCGGAACGACGCCGCCCGAGCTGCTCAAAACAGGTCCTTGGCGGCACATTCGGCGCCCGTCTGCGCCTCCGCAGGACCTCAAAATCGTCGCCGAACAAGCCGAAATGGCTGCGCAGGCAGCCGCTTGGCATGCCGCCGACCTGCTGGAACGGCGCGTCATAAACCGTTGATACGGCGGATTTTGAATCCGCCGCTTTTCTCTGACGCGGGCGGCAGCACCGCCCTAAGAGGGCCAAAAAGCATGCATACAGCGGAGTAGCGGTACCCTACGTAGGGTAGGCGGGCGGACGAAAGGTAGCCGAAGAGGTCGAAGGGGATAGGAGAGGAGGGAGAGATGAGGAAGAGCAGTGCGATAAGAGGGTGTCCGAAGTGGGCGAGGTATGTAGTGACAGGGTGTATGGTGTGCGGAGGCGTGTACTGGGCGAGCAGTATAGAGGTGGCGCGGCTAGTGGCGCGATATCATGGCGGCAGCGTAAGTGCCGTGTAGGGACAGGAGTAGTGCGAAGGTTCGGCAACGGAAGGGGTAAAAGAAAGATGGGGGCGACATGATGAAAGGTCACGAGAGTAAGCGATTCTAAAACGGTGATGAAGCGTGGCGGCGTACGGTACGTCGTGGCGTGTTGCGAATGCGGAAAGAAGCGCAATGTGGCAGATATGCACGGGATTAGCGGGCCGGTAGGCAAGCTGTCGTAAACGGCAGGCAGAGCTAAGGGGCGTAATCGGCAGGCAACAGAAAGGACGGATGGCGGTATGATGGATGAGAACAAGGTAGAGCGGGTAGGGAAGGCGAGCGGGCTGAGGTGCGTGGTGTTGGGGATACCGAACATGCATCGGTGCGGATACGTTGGCGTGAGGCCTGGCAGCGTACTGTACGGGAAGCACTACGACGATGTGCCGGCGGAAGTGCACGGAGGGCTGACGTATTCGGGCGGAGGCTCGTATCCTGTGGATGGCGACGAGTGGTGGCTGGGGTTTGATTGTGCGCATTATGGCGACGCTCCGGACCCTGCGTTGCGCGACG